>Ga0247815_10000873_pt1 | contig 23395 bp, 15 predicted proteins | sample UWRJL194509B1_FD_181014 | JGI IMG/M metagenome (GOLD analysis project Ga0247815, IMG submission 181014) | Plant litter microbial communities from Arlington Agricultural Research Station in Wisconsin, United States - UWRJ-L194-509B-1 | ecosystem: Environmental > Terrestrial > Plant litter >...
GTACCTAAGGAGAAAGGCAAGGTAGGTTTCCGGCCCGTCTGATCCCGAAAACAAAGTGGAAAATAAGCATGTAGAAGGCATAATTTGCCACACAACTGGACAAGGGTTCGAACCCCTTCGGCTCCACAGAGGCCTTTGAGAATATCTCAGAGGCCTTTTTATATTAGAGAAAAAACTAGCTAAATTTGTTAAAGGCATTAGAAAATATTATGATCGCAGTAGAATTATCATTTTGACAATTAAAAGATGCGGTGAGAAAATTCTCCCCTTCTGAAAAACTGGAAATTAGCAACGCAATCTGGGCTGAGGATATGAATATTCCACTGGAGCACCAGAATATAGTCAACGACAGAATTTCAGAATATAAAGCTAATCCGGAAAATTTACTGGATTGGAATGTTGCTTCAAAAAATCTTAAAGGTTAAAGAATAATAGTGTCTTATAGCATTAAAGTCTTTCCAGAGGCTTTAACTTATATCCAAAATGCAACAGGCTGGTACAATACATAGGTATATGGATTGGGTACGCGATTTTAAAAACAATTCATAAAGCAGATAAATACGCTTGATTAAGCTGCTGGGATTTATACCGTCCGGTACAAAGATGTTAGATGTATGGTCATTAAGAAATTTATTACGAACGAAAAGACAAATGGAGCGGCACCTAACTCCGGCAATATCGAGGATGGATCGACTATCCAATTCGGTAATTTATCGCCTAGTCTGAAAGTCCTTTCAGCATCTCAGCTAATGCCCTATAAGACCCTACTACTATTTCACAGCAGTAGGAGTAGTCACCTCCTCACCAATAATCACATTGTTAAACACGATCTGCTCTGCATTCGTAAAACTTATCCCATTCGTACATGAATCGATCTTTACATTTGAAAAATTAATGTTAGACACCTTTTTGTTTGGATATCCCTGAATTACCAACCCGGCATGGGATGCTGTCTTAAATTTTAGGTTTTCTATAAATACATCACGGATGTCTGTTTCAAGACCCTTTCCTTCATTGTGGTAGGAAGATGTAATAAAAACGCCATCTTCAACATCCCCAAACTCTACATTATTGACGTAAATATCCCTGATAAAACCTCCGCGATCAGCATTCGATTTTAAATAAATACCCCGTTTGCAGTATCCGCCATAGCCACAGTTTTCTACAAAAACATTTTGTACTCCGGCAGACATTTCACTGCCGATCACCACTCCATGTAAACCTTTAAACCGGCAGTTACGTATGATAATATTTTCAGAGCTCACAGCGGTTTTCCTTCCTTCATGATCCCTTCCGGCCTTAATAGCAACATTGTCGTCTGCATTATTGAAGTCAATATCTTCTATCAGTATGTTTTTAGAATATTCAGGATCAAAACCATCGTTGTTTTTATTGAATGCATTGAACTTCACTTTCCTTGCCGTGATGTTTTCTGATTTCAAAAAGTGAACCGTCCAAAATGGCGAATTAGAAAGTGTCACCCCCTCAATCAGTATATTTTTACACTCAAAAAATTGAATCAGTTGTGGCCGTAAATAGTGTCCCTCGCCAAACAAACGTTGTTTTACCGGGACATTTTCATGGTTCATCTTTCTGCTCAGTTGCTGGGCAGGTTTTTGGAGATCGTACCATTTGCTAAAGCCTTCCTTCCCATTACCATCTATAGTTCCTTCACCAATAATGGCTACATTTTTTACCTGATAAGCATAAATCAGCGGACTATAATTATATATAAATGTCCCTTCCCAACTTGTAGGGACCAGAGGAAGATAATGGACAGGGTTAGTGCTGAAAACAAGTTTAGCCCCTTTTTCCAGTTCAATACAGGTATTATCCACCAGATGAATTGGTCCGTTAAGAAGATATATCCCCGGAGCAACCACAATTTTTGCTCCCTTTTTGTCTTTACATGCTTTCAATGCTTTATCAAAAGCTGGTTTGTTGTCTGTTATTGAGTCGCCCTTTCCTCCAAAATCTGTCAATGGCAGAATGTTGCCTGAAATCTTTGGAGGAACAATATTTTTCAGGATCTCATCCCGTTTCTCTACCCGGGATAACTTTTTGGAACCAGTCGGTTTACATGCGAAAAAACAAATCGCGCTTAATATCAGGGCAGAGTACAACTTCATTGTGGTTTTGCTATAAATTCGTTACGCTTATCTAACGATGTGGAAATCTTAAAGATAGTACAATATTTCAGCTTCATACTGGCGACCTGGATTCAAACGTCTGAAATTTCGTATCAATCATGTTATTTTGAACGTTTTAAATCCAGATATCACAGACTAAAGGTTTCTGGATATACATACATCTACATATGAAGATACAAAGAACCTGGTTTATCACTGGTGCCTCCAGTGGTTTCGGAAAAGAGTTAGCACAAACTAAAAGGGCACCGTTTTTACGATGCCCTTATTATATCTGAATATTCTTTTTAGTGTTTTAAATCAAACCTGTCCAGGTTCATCACCTTGGTCCATGTAGCCACAAAGTCACTTACAAATTTATCCTGACCATCTGCACTTGCATAGGCTTCGGCAACAGCCCTTAGTTCTGAATTAGAACCAAAAACCAGATCTGCACGTGTACCTGTCCATTTGATATCTCCTGTTTTGCGGTCGCTTCCTAAATACACTTCCTTATCCTCAGATACAGCCTGCCATTTCGTATTCATATCAAGCAGGTTGACAAAAAAGTCGTTCGTGAGCACACCCGGGCGTGAAGTAAATACGCCATTTTTAGATTCATCAAAATTGGTGTTCAATACCCGCAGACCGCCTATTAATACTGTTAACTGTGGTGCCGTGAGTGTGAGCAAATGTGCTTTATCAATTAATAACTCTTCAGTTGAAACTGCCGCCTTAGAGTTACGGTAGTTCCTGAATCCATCTGCTGCAGGCTCCAGGTAACTGAACGATTCTGTATCAGTTTGCTCCTGCGAGGCATCCATACGGCCTGGTGTAAATGGAACTGTAATGTCCGTGCCTGCATCGCGGGCAGCTTTTTCTACAGCTGCAGAACCGGCGAGTACAATAAGATCTGCAAGTGAAACTTTCTTGCCTTCTGCCTGTGAACTGTTGAAATCTGTTTGAATCCCCTCCAGTATGTGAAGTACTTTTTGCAACTGCACCGGGTTGTTCACTTGCCAGTATCGCTGTGGTGCAAGACGAATACGGGCTCCATTTGCTCCGCCGCGTTTATCGGAACCTCTGAAAGTCGATGCTGAAGCCCATGCTGTAGAAACAAGTTCAGAGATGCTTAAGCCAGATTCCAGCACTTTGGCTTTCAACGAAGCAACATCACTGTCGTTAATCAATGCATGGTCAACAGCAGGAATAGGGTCTTGCCATAATAGTTCTTCCTGGGGCACATCAGGACCAAGGTATCGTGCAATTGGACCCATATCACGGTGTGTTAGCTTATACCAGGCGCGTGCAAAAACATCCGCAAAATCTTCTGGGTTTTCCAAAAAGCGACGCGATATCTTTTCATAAGCAGGATCAACCCTTAAGGCAAGATCCGTTGTAAGCATCGTTGGCAGGTGCTTTTTTGAACTGTCATAGGCGTCGGGAATAATGGCTTCTGTAGTTTTGGCAACCCATTGGTGTGCGCCTCCAGGGCTTTTAGAAAGTTCCCATTCAAAGCCAAACAGGTTTTCAAAGAAATTATTGCTCCATTGTGTAGGTGTAGTAGTCCAGGTAACTTCCAGGCCGCTGGTAATCGTATCTGCACCATTGCCAGAACCATAACTATTGCTCCATCCAAAACCCTGCAGTTCTACATCAGCAGCTTCCGGTTCTTTACCAACATGGTCAGAAGAAGCCGCACCATGCGTTTTACCAAATGTATGTCCACCTGCAATTAAGGCAACTGTTTCTTCATCGTTCATGGCCATGCGGCCAAAGGTGTCACGGATATCTTTGGCAGATGCAGCAGGGTCTGGATTACCGTCCGGTCCTTCAGGGTTCACATAAATCAGCCCCATATGTGCAGCTGCGAGTGGTTTTTCAAGGTTACGCGAGTGAATATCGCCACCGGCATCCTCATCAGAAACCAATACGCCATGATCTTCCTTTGCACCTGGTGAACCGTGCGCATAACGCTCGTCATTTCCCAACCAGGTAGTTTCTGAACCCCAGTATACCGATTCATCAGCTTCCCAGGCATCTTCACGGCCACCGGCAAAACCAAAGGTTTTAAATCCCATTGATTCCAGGGCAATGTTACCCGTTAATATAATCAGGTCGGCCCATGAAATTTTATGACCATATTTTTGTTTAATTGGCCAGAGTAACCTGCGCGCTTTATCAAGACTTACGTTATCCGGCCAGCTGTTTAATGGCGCAAAACGTTGAAGGCCTGCCCCGGCGCCACCACGTCCGTCGCCTACACGATAGGTTCCTGCACTATGCCATGCCATGCGTATAAACAAACCACCGTAATGTCCAAAATCTGCCGGCCACCAATCCTGCGAATCGGTCATAAGCGCATGAACGTCTGCTTTAACTGCTTCCAGGTCCAGGCTGTTGAAGGCTTCTGCATAATTAAAATTCCCGTCCATCGGATTTGACAACGAGGAATTCTGACGAAGGATATTTAGCTTTAACTGGTTAGGCCACCAATCATTGTTACGCGTGCCGCCACCGCCAACATTGTGTTTCATGCTGCCATTGTGAAATGGGCATTTACTGATGTCATTTGATTCTTTGTCCATATGTATAAGTTTATATTTGAAAACGCACTTGTGTCCCATAATTTGGGATATAGTATAAATTTAGGATAATAGATGGATTAATCACAATCATTTATTTCTATGCTAAATAGCTAAAATCTATATCGTTTCAATTCTCTGGTCAATTTTATCTATCGCCACACACCGCATGTGCCTTGTTAAGCATAAAGTAAAGGGAAAACAAAAAAACATCAAAATAAATCAAAATGCATTGGTGGTAGCGCATGCTTTTCTGCGACATACTCTTAGAACCACAACACCAATCATGCAGGCTGAAGATAAAAAGTTATTAGAAAAGTTTCTTTACGGAACTTGTACCACCCAAGAAAAGCGGCGGGTACAGGAACTGTTAACACTTCCAGATGCGGAGGAAATATTACAGGAACTCACCTTCCAAGAATGGAATAACCCTGCACAAACGGATGCGCAGCTAGATACACTCATGGGTAGCTGGAAGGAAAAACTGCATTCACGTATTGCCAGTGCAGAGGATCATACCATTACGGTACATGAGTTGATCCCGCGTAAAAGTTTGTATATGCATCGCTATGCAGCGGTTTGGATTAGCCTGTTGGTCATTGGCACACTTGCACTCCTGCAACTCCAGAAATTCAGCAGCAGTGAAAACATTACCTATATCCATTATTCCAACACAAAAAAAATCCCCGTAAAATACCTGTTGCCAGACAGTTCGGAGGTTTATCTGGGTAGTGGTAGTCAGATGAGTTATCCCACAAATTTTACCGGAGATACACGTGAACTAAGCTTGCAGGGAGAAGCTTTTTTCCAGGTTAAACATGATGGGAAAAAACCTTTTATCATTCACACAGGTGAAATTCATACGCAGGTATTAGGTACATCTTTTAAGGTTCAGGCATTCAAAGGACAGCCAACCGTAGTAGCAGTTGCTACAGGAAAAGTTGGCGTAAGCAGAAAAACCAGTAAATCATCTCAAACGCTTGCCCTGTTAACCCCAGGACGTACCGTAACCTGGAATGCCAAAACCGGCAAAGCCACAACGGGAGAGGTGAATTTATTAAGCCTGCAAAAATGGAAAGTGGGGGATATGGTATTTGAAGAGCAAACTATGGCCAGCATTGCACTTGAACTTCAGCGCCGTTACGGGGTAAACATATATTTCATGGATAAGCAGGTAGCTGAAAATCAGGTCAGTGGTACTTTCCCGGCTGATAAACCCATTGTGAAAATCATGAACATTCTCGCTGCAGCGGGAAAGTTTAGGTACGAAACCTGTAATCAAAACAAATTTAAAATTTATAAAACGGAATAGCGCCTATGTAAATGAATCTTACTTACAAACGTCCTGCCATGGTAGACAGGACGCCCAACTATCATAAAGCCGTACGATTTGGCGATCTGGCCGGCTCTAAATATTGATTCCCGGATTCCGGGCATACAGATTATTTCTGTGGAAATTAACCCATAACAATTACAAACATATGCAAAAAGTAATACAATTATTGCGTTCAACGCTATTTGTTGCATGCAGAAAGTGGCTTTCATGCTTTCACAATATGCTGCTTACAACGCTGCTGTTGCTGTTTACACTTCACGTAAACAGTCAGCAATTGACCCAAAAAAAAGTAACCCTAAACTTAAAAGGTACTTCGGTTAAAGATGCCTTAATGAGCATCCAAAGGCAAAGTTCCGTCACCTTTGTCTACAGTCAGGATATTGCCCGTTACGCTCGTGTGAAGGTAACGCTTGCCGAGAAAGAAGTAACCATCAAAAGAGCTATAGAGCTGATCCTCAAAAACACTAACCTCAGATACAGGCAATTAGATGATCAAATCGTGATTGATGAGAACCCTATGTCCAAAAAGGCAGGTCAGGGCAATGCGGCCAGTACAGTAAGAATTATCAAAGGATATGTTACTGATAGTTTATCCCAACCCCTTCCTGGGGTAAACGTAATGCTCAAAAATCATAAAACAGGAACTTCTGCAAATGCTGAAGGCGCATTTTCAATCACAGTTCCTGACGACAATAGTGTACTTGTTTTCTCCTTTATGGGGATGAAAACTGAAGAGATAGCTGTTGGCAATAACTCTTCCCTGAATGTTGTCCTCCAGGATGACCTCAATACACTGCAGGAATTTGTTGCCATAGGATATGGTGTGGTAAAAAAGAAAGACCTTACCGGTTCTATTTCAACTATTGATGGCGATCTACTTGCAAAAAAGAATGTTACACAGCTATCACAAGCCTTGCAGGGAACGCTGCCAGGCGTAATGGTTACCCGTTCAAGCAGTGAGCCGGGTGCCTCTGCTTCAGTTAGGATCCGAGGCATCACTACCATCGGGGATAGCAGTCCGCTTGTGATTGTTGACGGTGTTCCAGTTGCCAGTATGGATGATGTGAACGCAGATGATATCCAGGATATCTCAGTATTGAAAGATGCCGCATCGGCCTCAATATACGGATCCAGGGCTGCTGGTGGTGTAATTTTGATTACCACCAAACGTCCTAAGTCTGGGCAACTCAGTCTTGAATATAATGCAACAGCAGGCATTGAAAAAGCTACGCAGTTCCCAGAAGTGGTAGGTGTACAAAGGTACCTTGAAATGATCAATGAATTTACCTGGAATGATGCTGGAAACGTTGCTGGCGGACAGTATGCACTGTACCCAAAGGATGTAGTTGATAACTGGATCGAACGGAATAAGACAACCCCGGATAAATATCCTGTCACTGACTGGGTGGGTTTACTGATCAATGACCGGGCGTTCAGACAAAGCCATTATATCGGTATTTCTGCCGGAACTGAAAAAGTTAAAACACAAGCCTCTGTAAATTATGAGAAAAACAACGCTTTGTACGACAACAGGTCTTTCGAAAGGATTACTACCCGGATCAACAATACATTTACTATAAATAACTACCTGACGGCCAATGCTGATATTGCCTATAACCATATCAAAAATGAGTCTCCCGTTATTAATCCCGTATGGGACGCCCTGCGTTTTGCACCTATTTACGCTGCAACCTGGGCCGATGGCCGCATAGCACAGGGACAAAACGGATCTAATGCTTATGCTCAACTACATAACGGTGGTTTCAATGATGGAACCAGTGATAAATTGAATGGCAGGTTCTCCCTGCAGTTCAAGCCGTTGAAAGGTCTTGACCTTACTGCAGTGTACGCGCCGTACCTATACTTCAATAGGGGAAAGAAGTTCGTAAAACAAATACCTTACTATTCTGCTGAAGACCCTGCCGTATTTGCGGGTTATATTGCTGGTAACAATACTACCTCCTTATATGAAAGCAGGGGCAACGGGCGTACCGTCACAAAGCAGTTTTTGGCTAATTATACAACAAAAGCTGGAAAGCATAACTTTAACCTGCTTGCCGGTTACGAAGACTTCAGTGCATTTAACGAATCCCTCACGGCACAGGCCGAGAATTATGTGCTGTCTGATTATCCCTACCTTGATCTTGGCCCGCGTGATTTCATGAGCAACGGCGGAAATGCCTGGGAAACTGCTTACCGTTCTTTTTTTGGAAGGGTATTGTACGATTATAATAACAAATACTTCCTGCAGGCCAATATCAGGCATGACGGTTCTTCACGTTTTCATCCAGATTATCGATGGGGGTCTTTCCCTTCAGTTTCTGCAGGATGGGCAATTTCTGAAGAGCCTTTTATGAAAGACAATAAAATGTTCTCATACCTCAAGCTGCGTGCTTCATGGGGACAACTTGGAAATGAAAGAATTGGTAATTATCCCTACCAGTCGTCTATTGGTTATTCCACCGCCTTATTCAGCGAGGCTGGTTCCGTGGTCTCAGGCATCACAGCTGCCCAGTTTGCTTATGCCATAAAAAAAATTACCTGGGAAAGAACGGAAACCACAGACATTGGTCTCGATGCGTATTTCCTTAAAAACAGACTAAGTATCACGGCTGACTATTACCGCAAAAATACAAAGGACATGCTCCTTGAACTGGAAATACCGGATTATATGGGCTTTGACAACCCTCAGCAAAATACAGGTAAGATGCATACCGATGGATGGGACCTGCAACTGTCCTGGAAAGATAAAATAGGTGCGTTAACGTACTCAGTATCGGCAAACCTTTCTGATTCAAGGACTAAAATGGGCAGCCTTGGCGGTATCGTATTCGATGGCGACCAGATTATCCGCGAAGGAAGCGAATATAATGAATGGTATGGTTATGTAACTGACGGTTTGTTTCAAACTGCGGCAGACGTAGCCGCTTCACCTAAATTATATGCTTCAGTAAAACCTGGTGATGTAAAATATGTAGATATCAGCGGTCCGCAGGGCGTACCTGATGGAAAAATTACACCGGATTACGATAGGGTATTGCTGGGCGGATCGTTACCCCGCTACCTTTACGGTGGTAACATCAACCTGGGTTTTAAAGGATTTGATCTTTCGATGATGTTCCAAGGGGTTGGCAAACAAACCAGCAGGTTAACAGAGAATATGGTGAAACCATTTTTAAGTGCATGGACAAACGCACCGGCAATCATCGATGGAAACTACTGGAGCGTAAATAATACAGAACAGCAAAATCTTTCTGCCAAATACCCAAGGTTATCCTATACTGCGGCAGAAAACAATAACTATAAAATGTCAGACTATTGGTTAAGCAACGGCGCCTATCTCCGATTGAAAAACGTTGTGCTGGGTTATACCATCCCGCAACGCGTGGTCTCCAAAGCTAAGCTTAAAGATGTGAGGGTTTATATCTCTGCAACTGATCTTTTCTCTTTTGACCATCTTCCAAAGGGCTGGGACCCGGAAACAACCTACAGCTCCTACATCAGCAAAACGTTCAATTTTGGTTTATCTGTGAAATTTTAATTATGAAAAAATTACTATTAATTATATGCTGCCTGCCCTTAATATGGGGATGCGCAAAACTCGACCTTAATCCACTCTCTGAAGGATCCAGCGAAAACTGGTTTTCAGATGAAACTGAACTTCAACTCTCACTGAACGATTTTTACCGCGAATACCTCTGGGCACAGGAAAATAATTATGAGACTGAAAGGATGACCGACAACTGGTCGCAACGCCAGGCGGTAAATGCTTATGCTGCAGGTACTGTAACTAGTGAATGGGCATTTAGCGGCGATGTCTGGGCAAACACTTATAAGGGAATAGCGCGTGCCAACACCATTTTAAACAACCTTGACAAGGCTGCGGCCAATATAGGTCCTGAGAAATTAAAACAACTTGCTGCGGAGGCCTATTTCTTTAGGGCGGTATTGTATGGAAGACTGATCTTTCATTATGGTGATGTACCTTATTATACCAATGACCTGAGTATAGAAGACGCATTTAAATTGGGCCGCACCAGTAAAGAAACCATTCTAAAGGAAATCTATAAAGATTTTGACATGGCTATTGTGTCTCTGCCAGTAACTTATGGCAATGGGCAGAAAAGAGCCACTAAAGGTGCCGCCCTGGCATTTAAGGCAAGGACTGCATTGTACATGGGCGACTATGCCATTGCGCGCGATGCGGCACAAGCATGTATGGATTTGAAAACCTACACGTTACATGCAGACTATAGTCAGTATTTCTTATCCAGTACCAGAAACTCTTCTGAAACTATTTTTGCATTGCCACGCTCTGCTGCTTTAGGGTCTACATGGGCTACCACAAACTTTTTCCCAAGAACGGCAGGAGGGAGTGCTGTAGCACAACCTTCGTGGGAGCTTTTCGCTTCCTTTCCATGTACTGATGGTCTGCCTATCGATGAGTCTCCTTTGTATAATCCCCGTAAGCCATTTGTTAACCGCGATCCACGCTGCGCTGCAACAATTGTTGAATTTGGAACAGAGTTTCTTGGTTATATTTATGATCCTAATCCTTACACTACAACAGTATTGAAGACCGGGACCAGCACCCGTGTATCAAATAAAGATAACAGGGCGGTGGACCAGTTTGCATCGTACAATGGACTTACCTTGAAAAAAGGAGTGGATGCTGATTGGGCGGATGACCTGAAAACAGATTTTGATATCATCATTATGCGGTATGCCGACGTGCTGCTGATGTATGCTGAGGCAAAGATGGAACTCAAAGAAATTGACCAGTCTGCACTTAAGGCCATCAATATGATCAGAGCCCGCGCGTACCATGCGAATGTGGATGCTGTAAGTTCCTATCCGGCAATTACTACTACAGATCAAACCACCTTGCGTAGGATCATACGTAACGAGCGACGTATAGAGTTCTGTTGGGAGAACAGGAGATATGACGATCTGATCAGATGGAAGCTTGCTGATAAAGCACTTACCAGGCCTATTTATGGGATGCTTGACCCGGCCGACTTAAAAACAAAGGTTGTAGATGCCGGATTATGGGTTTTCCCTGGAACCCCGGATATTGATTTAAATGGTCTGCCCGATTTTTCAGCAATGTACGGCACACGTCTGATTAAGCTACTGGTAGCGAGAAATTTCGATGCAAACAAACAATACCTCTGGCCAATTCCGTCAAAGGAAATCATTATCAACAATAACCTGAAACAGAACCCTGGATATTAAATCATAAGTATATGAAAGCTGCACTGCACTCCTGGCTCCGTAAAATTCCTTTTGCCATTTTGATACTTTTATCCTTAAGCGGATCTGCACAAACGGTAAAACATGTGGTCATTATTTCAATTGATGGCTTTCGGCCTGATTTCTACCGGGATCCTTCTTGGGGTACAATAAATATGCGGCAGCTCGCCGCGAATGGTATTTCTGCAGATGGGGTTAATAGTGTATTTCCTACGCTGACTTTTCCCAATCACACCACTATTATTACAGGTGCCAGACCTGCAAATCACGGTATCTATTTCAACGCGCCTTTTACACCAGGGCAGGAAGAAGAATCTGAGGCCTGGTATTGGTATGCGAAAGATATAAAAACTAAAACCTTGTGGGAAGCGGCAAAAGACGCAGGCCTGGTAATTGCCTCTGTGAACTGGCCGGTATCAGCAGGAGCGGCCGGGATAGATTATAATATTCCAATTATCAAAGGTAAAGGTCAATCCCAGTTGGCAGTAACTGCTGAAAATTCAACTCCTCCTGGTATCCTGGACACGGTACAGTTATACGCAACGGGAAAATTTGACCAGATCGATTTTAATACCAATGCAGATTATCTGGTGATGGATGAGAACGTGGCACGCATATCGGGTTATCTTTTCCGCAGATACCACCCTGGTTTATTGACCCTGCGTTTGTCATGTGTAGACCATTTTGAACACATTGAAGGCAGAAGCGGCGAACTCGTTTCCAGGGCTGTCGCGGGCGCTGACAGGGCAATACGGACTGTGCTAGAATCTGTGCAAAGGGCTGGTTTGCAGGATAGCACTGTAGTTATTGTAACGGGCGACCATGGATTTGCAGATGTTGAACATATTTTAACCCCCAATAACTGGCTGAAGGAAGCTGGCTTAATTACAGATAGAGGAAAAGGCGACTGGAAAGCCTGGTTCAATACCTCAGGAGGTTCCGCTTTTCTTTATCTCAAAGATCCCGCCGACCAGAAAACAAAGAAAAAAGTAATGGACTTACTGGCCTCAAGACCTGAAAGCGCTAAAAAACTTTTCAAAGTAATCAGCAAGGCACAACTGGATAGCATTAAAGCCGATCCCAGAGCTGCCCTGGCCATAGCAACCATTCCCGGTTACCGTTTTCACAACTCACTTCAAACAATTAACAGGAAGCCCTCCAGCAAAGGGACACATGGTTATTTTCCCGATTTCCAGCAAATACAAACGGGATTTATTGCCTGCGGCCCAGGTCTTAAAACTGGAATGCAGATCCCGGTAATGGGACTTGAAGACATTGCCCCGATTGTTTCAAAATTACTGGGACTCTCGTTTACACCAAAGGATGGGCGCATGCCCGAAGGAATCCTTACTTTAAAGTAGCAGATCTTTTCTTGCCAATTTCTTTCAACGGTATCCCCACTATTGGGGATACCGTTGAAAGAAATATTTGCATTATCTTTGCGCCAAACTGATTGCGCGTTTTCTAACTGTGCTAATCTTCTTTTGGATAGTTCTAAATCTTATGTCTATCCACCTTCTACTATAAATATAAAGAGAAATCTGGCTATGATCAAATGGATTTGCTTATGCTGTCTTAATATTATTCTGCTCTGTCAAACGATGATGGGGCAAAATTTTAATCCCTATTTCAAATCTTTAAGTACAGGAAACGGACTATCGCACAAAAAGGTGAATGCCATCTTACAGGATAAAAGAGGCTTCCTTTGGTTTGGAACTGAAGACGGACTGAACCGCTATGATGGTAGATATATCACCTCATTTAGAAGTTTACCAAACGTACCCTCTTCTATTTCAGGAAATATCATTACCGATCTGCATGAAGATAAATCAGGTATCCTCTGGATTGCTACATCTGACGGAGGTATTTCCAGTTATGATTACCGCTTACCTTCATCGAAACAGTTTACGCAATACAAGCATAATCCGCATGATCCAAAAAGCCTGCCCGAAAATGGTATCAGCAAAATAACAGAGGATAACCGCGGCAATCTTTGGTTGGCTACAGCAGGGAGTTATGCAGTACGGTTCAACAAAAATTCAAAACGGTTTGATACGCCTGTAAGTAAAGGCACAAGGGCGATATTGTCCTTATTGGTGAATGGCGATACCTTAATGGTTGGCCGCGCTGGCGGCGGACTAATGAAAATCAATACTAAAACCCTGGCTTACAGCGAAGACCTGCGTTATGATGACTTATATGCTAATATGCCTCATGCAAGCATATCTTCTATTTTTAAAGACAGCCACAGCAATATCTGGTATGGGTCATGGGATGAAAAGGTATTCAGTGTGTCGTCTGCAGACGGCAGGGAAGATGTTTTTACACCCGGGCCGAAAAACCCTTTTGCTCCGGCAGATGACGTTGTTTCTTTTGCTGAAGATAAAGAAGGGCAAATATGGATGGCCAGTAAAAGTACAGGAGTATATATCTATAACCCCGACCAGCGCAGGTTCATCAATCTAAGGAGTAATGCAAAGGTCGAAGGTACGCTGGCAGATGATCAGGTCAATGTGACTTACATAGGCCATGACGGTATAGTCTGGATAGGAACAAACAACGGGATAAGTATGTACAATCCTTTATTTGCGCCATTTGTACAGCACTGGTTGCCCGCAAAAGAAAATATTGTTACATACGACTTCTTTAAAAATGATCAGGGGCAGCTTTTGATTGGTACCAGTGAAGGTATTTTTATCAAATCGCCCGGGCGGGTATCTTTAGATCACAGGAAACTGTATTACAATGGGCAGAAACTTGCCGTCACTAAGTTTTTCAGGGATCTTGATGGTACATTTTATATTGGCACTGATTATACGCTCTTTATGTACAACCTGGGTACAAACAAGATTAGTCCGCTGCCAGATACTGAAAATGATCCGGTTATGAAAAAGCTGATCAGTTCAAGGGTAGTTTCAATAGTTCGGGATACACTGAATTCACATCCCGTCCTTATCGTATCGCCATATGGCCACTACATTACTTATTATGATCTGCAGGATAAAAAATGGGTGTCACGAAAAGACATCCGCCAGAACATCATTCAAAAATACGGGCTGAAAGATAACCTTGTGCGGAAATTCTATAAAGATAGCAAAGGTCATTTGTGGCTGGCCAATTTTAAGGCAGGGCTGGGCAACTGGTTGCCAGAGCAGCAACCAACCGTTAAATATTTTATCAATGACCCTACAAATTATCATTCGCTGAGCAGTAATGATGTTTTCGACATAGTGGAAGACAAAAAGGGTAATTTCTGGGTGAGCACCTATGGGGGTGGTATTAATTATTTAGAAGCAAAAACGGGCAAATTTACGCACATCAGTGAGTCTACAAATTTGTCTGAAGGTTTGCAGGCCGGCCCTGATGGCAAGCTCTGGATGCTTTGTAATGGTCATATCCATAAATACGATCCGGTTAAAAAAGTGTATACCTGTTATGATCTTCCTCATCTTCATTCCAGCGGAGGTGTAAACGGTTATCTGTATAAAGATAACGCAGGCAACCTTTATGCAGCCGGCAAAAATTACTACATATCCTTCAATCCTGCGCAAATAAGGGCCATCAACTATGAGCCCGAAGTGTTCTTCACCGATTTTAAAATCTTTAGCCAGTCGCACAGCCAACTGCTTCAAAATGATAAGATCGAATTGACACATGATAAAAATTTCTTTTCCGTTGTGTTTTCTGCACCGGACTACAGTGGCGACAATATTCATTATGCATATAAACTTGAAGGTATTGATCAGAACTGGATTGAGGCGGGAAAGGCAAATTCTGTTCAATATACAAATCTTCCAGGCGGCTCTTATGTTTTAAAAGTGAGGGCAAGCAACTGGAAAGGCGGTTATGTAAGTAAGTTTAAGTCTTTAAATATTGTTATCATTCCGCCATTTTGGTTGCAATGGTGGTTTTATGCGGCTCTTTTTGTGGTCACTTTCTCATTAACTTATCTGTTTTACCGCTACCGCATGAACACCTTACTTGAGCAACAGGCCATCAGGAACGGGATAGCCCAGGATCTCCATGATCAGGTAGGCTCAATTTTAAGCAGTATATCAGTGTATAGCGAGGTGGCCAAAATTTATCAGGTAAACGGTGAGACTTCCAAGTTGCGTAACTTGCTGGATACCATTAGTAATGTTTCAAGCGAAATGATCAGCGAGATGGGAGATATTGTGTGGGCAATCAACCCAAAAAATGACCACTTTAACAGTATCTTTAACAGGATAGTGAACTACGCTGATCCCCTGTGTAAAGCCAGTGACATCAAGTTTGATTTCAAGTGCGATCAGAAATTACTGGACAGCAATCTGGGTATGCAAACAAGAAAGAATTTATATCTTATTATCAAAGAAGCAATCAATAATGCTGTTAAACATGCACAATGCACTTCACTCGCTGTAAGGATCAAGTTGTATGATGATGTGGCAGAATTAAGTATTATAGATGACGGAATAGGTTTTGATTGTGATGCTGTGCCAAATGACGCAAATCCGGACAACGGAAACGGATTAACAAATATGTCGTTCCGGTCCAAAGAATTAAAAGCAGATTTTAAGATAGAAAGCCAGCCTGGTTTGGGCAGCAAAATCAAATTCGTTTTCAAGGTACAGTAAGAGGAGCAAGGTACAGCAAGGAGAAGCAAGGAAAAAATAACACAACTATTTATTGAGGTCTAAAGTTTCGTTAAAATTATCTATTTTTAATAGAACTAACTTAACCTCATTATTATGAATAACTTACCACTGGCTGTCGCTGCTGAAAATGCCTCTCCGCTTCACAAGAAGGAACGTATTATTTTCCTTGATGGTATACGTGGCATTGCCGTACTTGGGATCCTGATCATGAACATCATGGCGCAGGGCCAAGCGCATTTTTTTTATAACAACATGGATTTAAGCCAACCCTTAACAGGCCCGAATTTTTATGCCTGGGCTATCGAAATGGGACTTTTTGAAGGCACCATGAGAGGGTTGTTTTCTATACTGTTCGGTGCAGGAACCATATTACTGCTCACCCGCCTGGAAAAAACGAGGGCACATCTTGATGTCGCCGATATTTACTACCGCAGGATGCTCTGGCTGTTGGTGTTTGGACTCATCAATGCTTATATCTTTCTATGGCCTGGCGATATCCTGTATTATTATGCCTTATGCGGAATGTTCCTGTTTCCGTTTAGAAAGCTTTCTGCGCGGAAATTATTTTTATGTGCATTGATACTACTCCTTATAGGCAGTTACCGCGAAACAAGCGCCTTGTATGACCGAAAAGAAACGATCAGCAAAGGAAAAACGGCTGAGATGCTTCAGAAAAACAAAAAGAAGCTGACACAAGAACAAACAGGTGAGCTAAAAGCCTGGGAGCAAATGAAAGAAAAACACAGCAGTAAGGGAATAATGACACAAGCTGCAGAAGAGACCAAAAAAGTTCAGGAAGCTAATTACCCTCAGATTTTCGCTTATTACCGCGATGTCAATATGAAACTGCAAAGTGTAGGCCTGTACAATAGCTGGTGGGATATGCTCCTCTTCTTTTTCCTCGATATGGCCATGTTTAAATCAGGTTTTTTAACGGGTGATAGCAAAACCTGGATATATCTGCTGGTTACAATAGCAGGTATTAGTGTTGGGCTTTGGATCAATTATACAGAACTAAAGATGCTTTACTTTTTGCGATTTGATGAAGTTAAAATGATAGAAAATACTACTGTTGCTTTCTATCAGGTCCGTAGGCTGGTGCAAACCATGGGCTACCTCAGTCTGCTCATCTTATTATACAAAATAAATCCCCTGAAGTGGATATTCCGTATTTTCGTGCCTGTGGGGCAAATGGCATTTTCTAATTACCTGGGCCAGTCTATTATCACCTCAGTTATATTTTTGTGATTAGGGTGGTTTGGGAGGTTACAGCGTTATGAAATTTACGAAATTGCCGCCGCTATATGGGTTTTCCAGATTGTCTTTAGTCATATCTGGCTTAAATACTTCATCTTTGGTCCCTTTGAATGGGTTTGGCGCAGCCTTACTTACCAAAAGATACAGCCGTTTAAGCGAGTTGAAAGTCAGGATGTTTTGCCCGACCTCAAAACGGCACATACATGACCTAAAAATATTTGAATGAACAACCTTCAGCAACAATTTGGTAATATTGATATCTACCTGTTCGACCAGTTATTAAAAGGCCGCTTTGACGATTGTAAGCGTGTTCTTGATGTTGGCGTTGGTGGCCGTAATCTTCCTTATTTCCTGCAGAATGGGTTTGAAGTTTATGGAGTAGATCCTTCACCGGAGGCAGTTGCGAATAGCAGATATATTTCATCGCTGCTCGCACCTGCCAATTCTCAAAATAACTTTGTTGTATCCTCTGCTGAAGACATGACCTTTCCGCCAGCATTTTTTGATCTGGTTGTTTGTAGTGCTGTTCTACATTTTGCACATAACCACGCCCACTTTGATGCCATGGTGAGGTCTATCTGGCGGGTTTTGAAACCGGGCGGGTACTTTTTCGCGCGTCTGGCTTCTGACATCGGTATAGAAAATCTGGTATCCCCATTGGGTGAAGGGGTTTATCGTTTGCCAGATGGCTCAAACCGGTACCTTGTTACCGAAGCCAGGCTTCTTGCATTCAGTGCTGAGCTTAAAGGCGAACTATACGAACCTATCAAAACCACCAATGTACAAAACCTTCGTTGCATGACTACCTGGTGCCTACGCAAAGCCAATTTATAGATGCTACACATAACGGTTCCATATGCTACAGAGTGGGGACATTATGGTCAACCTTCGTGTTACTGTAACACTAATAATGCATTCCGAATATCATTTGGAGAATAACCGCGTTTTACAAGATAATAATTGCCATATTTGTACACTGATGTGTAGTAAATTAAGTCCTGAACGTATTCATAATTAAATAAATAAGTCTTGTTTTCATAATTATTATATTTTATTGAATTATAATGATTATCTGTGGATAGTTTCATTATTGTTACCTATTTTCTGGCATAATTTTGGTCAATCTTCAGTGATTGTAAAATATTCCTTGAGCGATTGGAGATTTGGAGCATTTGGCAGTCTGTTTTTTGCGAATAAAAGCTTAAATGTCTTAAATAACAGATCAACAAATAAAGGTTAACGGTCACAATAAATCAAAATTTGATAGTACATATTTATCAAGTTAGTATTCAAAATGAAACGATGATGTTTTTGCAGTTTACATACATACCAAACCAGGGGATGCCTGAGTTAACTTCTGGATTCAAAAAGGGGATATGGCAGGTATGAATGGAGAACAGCGGCATGATGGTTTCAGCAACTGAGAGACAAGAATTTACAAATGAAATCTAATTTTAATCTGCCGAATTTATGAAGATCCTGCTTAGTTACCTTAAAAAGCATAAATGGACAGTACTGCTCGCCTTATTAATGACCGCCATCAACCAAAGTTTTTCCCTGGTTGATCCGTTAATCACCGGAAAAATTGTAGATGATTATATTGTTAAACGCGACCTTCTTAGCAGGCACGAATATTTTACCGGCATCCTTACCTTAATCGGTTTAGGTATAGGTGCCGCGTTTATTTCAAGAATTGCCAATAATTTTCAGGATTACTTCACTATTACCGCTGCACAACGGGCGGGCGCTGAAATGTATGCTGATGGAATGAAACATTCGCTTGCCATGCCATTTTACGTATTTGAAGAACAGCGCAGTGGCGAAAAATTAGGAGTGTTACAAAGGGTTAGAAGTGATTCGGAAAACTTTATCAAGTCGTCCATCAACGTTACCTTCATGGCCATATTCGGGATCATTTTTGTAAGCGTTTATTCATTTCTCATCAGCTGGAAGGTTACAGTAGTATTTGTAGCAGCTGTGCCCATAATTACCTATCTGAGCTGGGTACTCTCTAAAAAGGTGAAAGTTATACACCGCGCAATCATCCTTAAAACATCAGTTCTTGCAGGTCGTTCCACAGAATCACTCAGGAACATTGAACTGGTAAAAAGTCATGGTTTAGGCGATCAGGAAATTGAGCGTTTAAATGCAGCTACTTATAAAATCCTCAGCCTTGAGATTGTAAAAACAAAAATCCTGAGAATGTTGAGTTTTATACAGGGAAGTACAGTAAATATTGTACGTAGTTCAATGGTTGTGGTGATGCTGATGCTTATTTTCGATAAAGAGATTTCTCCTGGTCAGTACTTCAGTTTCCTTTTATATTCTTATTTTCTATTTGGTCCATTACAGGAATTTGGACATATGGCTTTAACCTGGCGTGAGGCACAGATCTCCCTTGGTAATTTCAGACGGATCATGAATACGCCGATAGAACGTATACCTGATGATCCTACCGAGATTAAAAAGATTGTTCATATCGAGTTTGATAATGTACATTTTAAATACAAAAACAGTAACCGTAATGCCTTGAACGGTATCTCCTTCCACGCAGAAGAGGGTGAAACGGTAGCATTTGTTGGTCCTTCCGGCTCTGGAAAAACAACCCTGATCAAATTGCTGGTAGGATTGTATAAGCCTTTTAAGGGCGATATTTTATACAACCAGACACATACTGATGATATTCATCTTGATGAACTGCGGCGTAAAATCGGCTTTGTAACCCAGGACACACAATTGTTTTCAGGCAACATCAGGGATAACCTCAGATTTGTAAAACCTGATGCAACCGATGAGGAATGTATGGATGTGCTGAACAAAGCAGCATGTCAGTCGTTGCTCGCCAGGGCACAGGATGGTTTAGATACCCTGATAGGGGAGAGCGGAGTAAAGGTATCCGGTGGTGAGAAACAACGTTTGTCCATTGCCCGTGCGCTGCTGCGTCATCCTAACATCCTGTTGTTTGATGAAGCAACATCTTCACTGGATTCACTTACTGAAGAGGAGATTACTAAAACAGTAAACAGGCTTTCCGAGCTGAAAGATCATATTACGCTGATCATTGCACACAGGTTATCTACTATTATGCATGCTAACCGTATTTATGTACTTGAGAACGGATCAATCATTGAAAGTGGTAACCACGAAGAACTACTTGAGATTAAAGGATTGTACTATGCTATGTGGCGTCAACAGGTAGGTAAGCGTAAGTTGGTTGAAGAACTGACCAAGCTTGATGCATTGATCAGCTAAGCTATTTCACATTCAATTTAAGCCCTGCACATCAAAAATGCAGGGTTTTTTATTTTCAGGCCTATTCTCGTGCTCATACAGAAATTTATTCGTTGCAGTAATTTTGCAATAATAGAATTATTTTTGACTGTTGCATTAATTCACAATATAACCACAGCGTTGACTTTTTTCGGGGCTATAAAACTAGGCACGAGGTTAAAGCATGAGGAGAGTATTGACGAGCACAATAAATTTAATGATTATTATTTATTGGGAAATCTTGCATCTGTTACAGTAGCTATTTTTTATTGTTATAGCTACAGAAATCTGGAAACTTTACCACTCATCATGCGGTTGATTAATTAAGCTTATCCGCTAAAATTTTTGTAATTAATTCATATTGATCATATACCATTAAGTGACCTCCATTTGGTATTTGTAAATCAGGCTTTATAAATGCCATTGGTAAGATTCTGTCTGCGGTACCGTGGATGTGGTAAAGGTTCTTTGGTATTAAATTCTGCTTCCAGGTGGTTATTTTTGAGATTGCCCATTTTAAGAAACTCTCATCTGTTTCCTTTAAAATTTGTGTAAGAAGATCCCTTTGTTCCTTACCCTTGATACCAAAAAACCAAAACAGCAATGCTGTTGGAGCTTTTAATAACCGGGTTGGAACAACCTGGTGAAGTTTGAGTATTCCGCATACTTTATAGTACCATGGTATTTGTCCCGCACCAGAAGCACTGGATAAAATTATTGTTCTTACCGGCTTTAGAAAATTGCCAATTTCTACTGCAATTATCCCACCGAAAGAGACACCAATTAAAACGAATGGTTGGTCCTGATCAATTTGTGCTGATAATCGTTTAGAATAAGCGGTCACTTCTTCATTGTGCAAGGGCGCGATCCAATCTATGTGTTGAATTACATATTTTTTAGGAAAGGTTAGTTTCGTAAAGATCCTTTTATCAGCTCCGAGACCACTTAACAGGTATGCATTCATTTCTGGTAGATTGGTTTTAGAGAAAGCGATAAGTGGATATAGTTAACCGCGGATAATTCTAAAAATAGAACATTTAATTGGTGTAACAAAGTAAGGAAACTGGCAAAGCCTCTAAAAACAAAAAAGGCTGGATTAACCAGCCTCTCCCATTTATATTAATTTGTTCTTCCAGGATACTGTTGCAATGCAACAGTCAAACAATCCATGGCTTTATTCAAATCTTCAGTATTCAGAACATAAGCCATTCGTACTTCTGTTTTTCCAGATCCAGGGGTAGAATAGAAACCTGTGGCAGGCGCCATCATTACCGTTTCGCCATTAAGGTCAAAACTTTCCAGTATCCATTGGCAAAACTTATCAGCGTCATCAATAGGAAATTTGGCAACCACATAAAAAGCACCACCTGGATTAGGGCAGTATACCCCATTGATTGCATTTAAACGGGCAACCAGTGTATCCCTGCGTAAGGTATATTCCTTATTTACCGCATCAAAGTAACTGTCCGGTGTATCAACAGCTGCGGCTCCTGCAATTTGTTCCACCATCCCAGGGCTCAGACGTGCTTGCGCAAACTTCAGTGCAGATTTAATCACTTCCTTATTTTTTGTGATCAGGCAGCCTAATCTTGCTCCGCATGCGCTGTACCTTTTTGATACCGTATCCAGTATCACCACGTTTTCATCCAGTCCGTCCAAATGCATGGGCGATATAAATTCGCGGCCGTCATAACAAAATTCTCTGTAAGCTTCGTCAGAAAACAGGAATAAGTCATATTTCAGGCATAAATCTTTCAATGCAATTAACTCCTCTTTAGAATAAAGGTATCCCGTAGGGTTGTTTGGATTGCAAATAATGATTGCCTTGGTTTTCGGGGTAATCAGTTTTTCAAACTCTTCAATTGCCGGGAGGGCAAAACCATTCTCAATATATGACAGGATAGGTTTAACCACCACATTGCTCATACAGGCAAAACCATTATAATTTGCGTAAAAAGGCTCAGGAATAATAATTTCATCACCTTCGTTTACGCAGGTCTGCATCGCAATAGTAATGGCTTCAGAGCCACCAACAGTCACCAGGATATCCTGAGGCGTAATGTTGTATCCCAATTTGTTGTAGTATTCTGCAAGTTTCGTCCGGTAAGTAATGGTACCTTCAGAATCAGTATAGGCCCAAACGTCAAAATCAATGTTTTTGATGGCGTTTAACATACCTTCAGGAGTAGCAATATCCGGTTGTCCGATATTTAAATGGTAAACCTTTTTGCCATCCTTTTTTGCCTGCACAGCATACGGGGTTAGCTTTCTGATGGGTGAAGCGGGCATTTGAACCCCTTTTTCTGATATATATGGCATGGCGCAAAAATAAAAAACCCCGCTGAATAACGAGGTTTTTAAAAATAAAATATTTTGTGACTAAAATTATTTGCTGCTTGACGCTACCGTCTCGCCTTTGATATACAATACTTTTGTAGTTGTCTTGGCGTTTGAAGTGATAGTGATGCTTTTGCTGAAAGGCAATGGTGAACCAGCAGGTGTATAAGTTACTTTAATTAGTCCCGATTGACCTTTAAGCACAGGAGTCTGTGTGTAGGTAGGTACAGTACATCCGCAAGTAGTTTCAACCTTAGTCAAAATCAATGGCTCTTCACCAACGTTCGTGAATTTGAAATCGATAGAAACAGGTTTGCCCATTGGGATTTTCCCGAAGTCATACGTCTCTTTTTCAAACTTGAATTCTGCTGGTTTACTTTGAGCGAATGATATAGCACTTACGCCTAAAACAAAGGTTAATAGTACAATTAGCTTTTTCATATGTGTATGTTTTAAACAAATTTACAGATTTCATTTACATTTCAAAGCAAGAACCTAATATATATATTACGTAGAGATTCAATCCCTGATTTATAAAATTTGTATCTTCGCCCAATAAACTTTTGTTTCTATGATGCTAAATAACAAACTTAC
>Ga0247815_10000874_pt1 | contig 23393 bp, 18 predicted proteins | sample UWRJL194509B1_FD_181014 | JGI IMG/M metagenome (GOLD analysis project Ga0247815, IMG submission 181014) | Plant litter microbial communities from Arlington Agricultural Research Station in Wisconsin, United States - UWRJ-L194-509B-1 | ecosystem: Environmental > Terrestrial > Plant litter >...
TGGAACACTTCGGCGCCGTAGCGGACCGCTTCCTTGAACGACGGTGCGCCGACCGGGATGATCATGAATTCCTGGATGTCCAGGTTGTTGTCGGCGTGCTGGCCGCCGTTGATGACGTTCATCATCGGCACCGGCAGTTGCATCGCGCCCGAACCGCCGAAGTAGCGATACAGCGGCAGGCCGGCTTCTTCGGCGGCGGCCTTGGCCACGGCCATCGACACGGCCAGCATGGCGTTGGCGCCCAGGCGGCCCTTGTTTTCGGTGCCGTCGAGGTCGATCAGAGTGCGGTCCAGGAAGGCTTGTTCATTGGCGTCGAGGCCCATGATGGCTTCCGAGATTTCGGTGTTGATGTTTTCGCAGGCTTGCAGCACGCCCTTGCCGAAGTAGCGCTTCGGATCGCCGTCGCGCAGCTCGATGGCTTCGCGCGAACCGGTCGAGGCGCCGGACGGCACGGCGGCGCGGCCCATGACGCCCGATTCCAGCAGCACGTCGCATTCCACGGTCGGGTTGCCGCGCGAATCCAGGATTTCACGGCCGATAATGTCAACAATAGCACTCATGTCATTCTCCAAAGTTAGGCGATACGAAGTCGCGCCGCGTCTTTACGCGCGTTGCGGGTCAGGATAACGGGAATTATGCCCGGCATCGGGAGATGCCGGGCGACTGCTTTTAGTTGAAGCTGTTCTCCAGGAAGCCAGCTTTCTTGGTGACGCGGTCGAGTTCGATCAGAACCGACAGCAAATCCTTCATGCGGCCCAGCGGCACGGCGTTGGGACCGTCCGACAGCGCTTCGGCCGGGTTCGGATGGGTTTCCATGAACAAGCCGTCGACGCCGACGGCCACGGCCGCGCGCGACAGCACCGGCACCATTTCGCGCATGCCGCCCGACGAGGTGCCGTTGCCGCCCGGCAGTTGCACCGAGTGGGTCGCGTCGAACACCACCGGCGCGCCGGTTTCGCGCATGATCGCCAGCGAGCGCATGTCGGACACCAGGTTGTTGTAGCCGAACGAAGCGCCGCGTTCGCAGGCCATGAAGTTGTCTTCGTTCAGGCCCTTGGCCTTGGCGGCCGCGCGGGCTTTGTCGATGACGTTCTTCATGTCGTGCGGCGCGAGGAACTGGCCCTTCTTGATGTTGACCGGCAGGCCGGACTGCGCGCAGGCGACGATGAAGTCGGTCTGGCGGCACAGGAAGGCCGGCGTTTGCAGCACGTCGACCACCGCCGAGACTTCGGCGATTTCGTCGATCGAATGCACGTCGGTCAGCACCGGAACGCCCAGTTCGCGTTTGACGTCGCCGAGGATCTCCAGGCCCTTTTCGCGGCCGGGACCGCGGTAGGTGGTGCCGGAGGAACGATTGGCCTTGTCGAACGAGGACTTGTAGATGAACGGGATGCCCAGCTCGGCCGTCATTTCCTTCAGCGCGCCGGCGACATCGAACGCCATCTGGCGCGATTCGATCACGCAGGTGCCGGCGATCAGGAAGAACGGTTTATCCAGGCCTACGTCGAATCCGCACAGTTTCATGCCGCATCTCCTTGTAACTCTTCAGCGACGGCGTGCGGGCGATTGCCGCCCGCGGCCTTGTGGGCCAGTGCCGCCTTGATATAGGACGTGAACAGCGGGTGGCCGTCACGCGGGGTCGATTTGAATTCCGGGTGGTACTGCACGCCCATATACCAAGGGTGGGCGTTGTCGCCGCTGCGCGGCAGTTCCATGATTTCGCACAGGTCTTCGGTCGGGGTGCGCGCCGCGACCACCAGCCCGGCCGCTTCCACGCGCGGCAGGTAGTGGTTGTTGGCTTCGTAGCGGTGACGGTGACGCTCGGTCACGACGGCGCCGTAGATTTCCGATGCCAGCGTGCCCGGCTTGATGGCGCAGGTTTGCGCGCCGAGGCGCATGGTGCCGCCCAGGTCGGAGTTCTCGTCGCGTTTCTCGACCTTGCCGTCCTGGCCTTGCCATTCGTCGATCAGCGCGACCACCGGCTGGGCGGTGTCCAGGTCGAACTCGGTCGAGTTCGCCGTGGTCAGGCCGGCCTTGTGGCGCGCGTATTCGATCAGCGCGACCTGCATGCCCAGGCAGATGCCCAGGTAAGGAATCTTGTTTTCACGGGCGAACTGCGCCGCCATGATCTTGCCCTCGACGCCGCGCTTGCCGAAGCCGCCCGGCACCAGGATGGCGTCGTACTTGGCCAGCGAGGCGCAACCGATGGTTTCGATCTCTTCCGAGTCGATGTACTCGATGTTGACCTTGGATTCGTTCTTGATGCCGGCGTGGCGCAGCGCCTCGGTCAGCGACTTGTACGACTCGGTCAGTTCCACATACTTGCCGACCATGCCGATCGACACTTCCGACTTCGGATGCTCGAGCGTGTAGATCAGGCGGCTCCAGACCGACAGGTCGGCCGGGGCCGGATTGATGTCCAGCGCTTCGCAGATGATCGCGTCCAGGCCTTGGTCGTGCAGCATCTGCGGCACTTTGTAGATGGTGTCGACGTCCCATACCGAAATGACGGCCTGCTCTTCGATGTTCGAGAACAGCGAGATCTTGGCGCGTTCGTCGTCCGGGATCGGACGGTCGGCGCGGCACAGCAGCGCGTTAGGCATGATGCCGATTTCGCGCAGCTTCTGCACCGAGTGCTGGGTCGGCTTGGTTTTCAGTTCGCCGGCGGAGGCGATGAACGGCACCAGCGTCAGGTGGACGAAGGCGGTGTTCTTGCGGCCCGCGCGCAGGCTCAGCTGGCGGGCGGCTTCGAGGAACGGCAGCGATTCGATATCGCCGACGGTGCCGCCGATTTCGCACAGCGCCACGTCGTAGCCTTCGGCGCCGCGACGGATATAGTCCTGGATTTCATTGGTGATGTGCGGGATCACCTGCACGGTCTTGCCCAGGTACTCGCCGCGGCGTTCCTTGCGGATCACCGATTCGTAGATCTGGCCGGTGGTGAAGTTGTTCACCTTTTTCATGCGGGTCGAGATGAAGCGCTCGTAGTGGCCGAGGTCGAGGTCGGTTTCGGCCCCGTCGTCGGTGACGAAGACTTCGCCGTGCTGCATAGGGCTCATCGTGCCCGGATCGACGTTGATGTACGGGTCGAGCTTGAGCATGGTGACTTTGAGGCCGCGCGATTCGAGGATCGCGGCGAGGGAGGCGGCGGCAATCCCTTTACCAAGGGAAGACACGACGCCACCGGTGACGAAGACAAATTTGGTCATTGCAGATAGTGCCGAACGGCACGTGCGGGAAATTGAAATTATACCCTAAAACGGCTGATTTCTCAGCATCAGCCCCGGAAAAATCCGCAACCGCGCGCGGAACTTCAGGCGTGCCCGCTAGAAATTTGATTAAAAAATCAATCTTTCTGGAGGCGCTGAGCAGCTCAATCCTCGTCGTTTTCCATATCCGCCATCAGCGCCTCGACCGTGGCAAAACGCTTACCACCGCCGCCGTCGAGCTCGGCCATCGCTTGCTCCGTCTTTGCATTCGGCACGGCCGCGTCAACCGGCAAGCGCCGCCTCTTTGCGCGCTTCTTCGTGTCCGCATCAATGCGCGCATGCACATAGGTGTCAGCATCACTCATCGCACCCTCCTCGTCGTATTGAACACATTGTAATCACATATGAGCAATGAGAAAAACTATACGCAATATAAGCCGAACCGGCGAATATAAACGTGATTTCAAGCGCGAAGCCAGAGGTGCCCACGGCCGCACGCTGGAAGCCACATTAGGCAAAGTGCTGACCGAATTGGCGTTCGATGTTCCGCTTGACAAGCGGTTGGTCGATCATCCTTTGGGTGGCGCTTGGGCAGGTTGGCGAGAATGCCATATCAAGCCGGATTTGCTCTTGATCTACCGCAAAATCGGCGATGATCTGCAGCTGGCCCGACTAGGCTCGCATAGTGAACTTTTCCGATGATTTGGCCTGACGCCGGCCAGACTGTGGTTCAGCGTACAGACCTTTCTTTTTCGCGGGCGCAATATGACTGTTCATTATCTAGAGGAGATCATTATGAGCTACGAAGAACGCGACACCTATGGCATGTACGTGGACAACGGCCACAAGGGCCCCGGCCCTGAACTGATGGGCGCGGACACCCTGATCGGCGACCATGTGCACAACCTCAAGAACGAGCACCTGGGCGAGATCAAGGAAATCATGCTCGACATGCGCACCGGCAAGATCGCCTACGCGGTGATGTCGTCCGGCGGCATCCTGACCATCGGCGAGAAGCTGTTCGCCGTGCCTTGGGAAGCGCTGACGCTCGATACCGTGAACAAGCGCTTCACGCTGAACCTGGACAAGGAACGCATCGAAAACGCCCCCGGCTTCGATACCGACCACTGGCCTAACATGGCCAACCAGACCTGGGCGTCGCAGATCCACACCTACTACGGCACCAGCGGCGGCAGCCAGCTCTAACAGAAGTCGCGGCTGATGGTCGGCAGCCGTCCCAGCAGATGGGACATGTCGACCAGCCGCTTGGCGACCAGGTGGCGCACCACGCCCTCCTGTTGCCACACGCCATATACCCCAAGCAGCGGCGCGCTCAGCACTTCGCGCCGCTGCTGCTCCACCAGCGACGGCCAGATGATGACGTTGACGTTGCCGGTCTCATCCTCCAGCGTGATGAACAATACCCCCTTCGCAGTACCCGGCCGCTGCCGCACCGTGACCATGCCGCAGGCCCGCGCCAGCATGCCGTTGGTGTAGGTGTTGAGCGTGGCCGCCGGCATGAAGCGGTGCTCCAGCAATTTGGCGCGCAGCAGCGCCAGAGGATGACGCCCCAAGGTCAGCCCGTGCGAACGGTAATCCCCCAGAATTTCCTCCCCTTCCGTCGGCGGCTTGAGCGTCGGCACCTCCTCGTCCGGCGTGGTCGGCCGCAACAGATCCTTGTCCGGGGTGGCGCCGACCGCCTGCCACAAGGCTTGCCGGCGATTGCCCGCCAAGCCCAGCAGCGCGTTGCCGCCGGCCAGCACCTGCAGGTCGTGACGATCCAGATCGGCCCGCCGCGCCATGTCGGCGACGCTGGCGAACGGCTGCGCGGCGCGCTCAAGTTCGATGCGCTCGGCGGCCTCCTGGCGCATGCCTTTCAGCAACGACAGGCCGAGCCGCACGGCGGGCTGGCCGCGCTGGCCGGCAGGCTCCTCCAGCGATGAATCCCAGCCGCTGACGGCAACGTCGATCTCGCGCACCTGCACGCCGTGGCGCTTGGCGTCCTGCACCAGTTGCGACGGGCTGTAGAAACCCATCGGCTGGCTGTTGAGCAACGCGCACAGGAAGGCCGCCGGTTCGTGGCACTTGAGCCAGGAACTGGCGTAGGTCAGCAGCGCGAAGCTGGCGGCGTGCGATTCGGGGAAACCGTATTCGCCGAAGCCTTGGATCTGCTTGCAAATCGCGATCGCGAAATCGTCCTCATAGCCGCGCTCCTTCATGCCGTCCAGAATGCGCTGCTGGTATTGATCGACGCCCCCCTTGCGTTTCCAGGCCGCCATCGCGCGGCGCAACTGGTCGGCATCGCCTTCAGTGAAACCGGCCGCGATGATGGCGATCTGCATCACCTGCTCCTGGAAGATCGGCACGCCGAGCGTGCGGCCCAGCGCCGCCTCCAGTCGCGGCGGGTAATGCACCGCCTCGCGCTGCATGCGCCGTTGCAGATACGGATGCACCATGCCGCCCTGGATCGGCCCCGGCCGCACGATCGCCACCTCGATCACCAGATCGTAAAACGTCCGGGGCCGCAGGCGCGGCAGCATGCTCATCTGCGCGCGCGATTCGATCTGGAACACGCCGATGGTGTCGGCCTCGCAGATCATGTCGTAGGTGACGGGATCCTCCGACGGAATATCCTGCATGCGGAACACCTCGCCGCGCCGCGCGGCCACCATGTCCAGCGTGCGCCGCAGCGCCGACAGCATGCCCAGCGCCAGCACGTCGACCTTCATCAGGCCCAGTTCCTCCAGGTCATCCTTGTCCCACTGGATCACGCAGCGCCCCTCCATCGTCGCCGCCTCGATCGGCACCAGCCGCGACAGCTTGTCGTGCGAGATGACGAAGCCGCCCGGATGCTGCGACAGATGGCGCGGGAAGCCCAGCAGCGTCATCGCCAGCGCCGCCCATTGCTGCGCAAGTTGCGACTCCTGATCCAGGCCGCACTCGGCCAGCCGGCCCAGCAGGTCGGCGCGGCTGTCGAACCAGTGATGCGACTTGGCCACCTTCTCGACGATGGCCAGGTCCACGCCGAGCGCCTTGCCGCTGTCGCGCAGCGCGCTCTTGGGCCGGTAGCTGATGACCACCGCCGCCAGCGCGGCGCGGTCGGCGCCGTATTTTTTGTAGATATACTGAATCACTTCCTCGCGCCGCTGATGCTCGAAGTCGACGTCGATGTCCGGCGGCTCGTTGCGTTCGCGCGAAATGAAGCGGCCCGTCAGCATATTGCTGCGCTCGGGATCGACCTCGGTCACGCGAAGGCAATAGCAGACCACGGAGTTGGCCGCCGAGCCCCTGCCCTGGCAAAGAATGTCTTGCGAGCGCGCGTAGCGCACGATGTCGTACACCGTGAGGAAATACGGTTCGTATTCGAGCTCCGCGATCAGCTCAAGCTCCTTCTCGATCTGGCCACGCACCTTGTCGGACACGCCCGCCGGCCAGCGATATCGCGCACCCGCATAAACCTCCTGCCGCAGATAGCTGGCGGCGGTATAACCGGACGGCACCAGCTCTTGCGGATACTCGTAGCGCAACTGTTCCAGATTGAAACTACACTTTTGCACAATGCTGACCGTCTCCGCCAACGCCGCCGGCGGATACAAGTTCGCCAACCGCACGCGCGGCCGCAGATGCTGCTCGGCGTTCTGCGACAGCGCATAGCCGCATTCATGCACCGCCTTGCCGATGCGCACGGCGGTCAGCGTGTCGTGCAGCGGCTTGCGCGAGCGCACATGCATGCAGACGTGCCCCACCGCCACCACCCGCATATGGTGCTGCAAGGCCACCTCGTCGATACTGGCGTGATGCGCCTCGTCGAAGGCGCGTTGCAGCAGGTTCAAGCCCATCCACGCGCGGCCGGGGAAGGTCGCCTCCATCCACGCCGCCTGCGCGTGCAGACGGTCGACATCGTCAGGCTGGTGCGCCGGATAATGCGGCAGCAGGATCAGCAGGCAATCCGGCAGTCCCTTCAAATGTTCGAACGCGGGCGGCGGCGACGCCAGGTCGGCCGGCGTCAGCAAGTAGCTGCCCTTGGCGACCCGGTTACGGCCAATGGTGATCAGCTCGCATAAATTGCCGTAGCCTTCACGGTTGGTCGCCAGCGCGACCAGGGACAGCGCCGGGCTCCCGTCGGGATTGGTCAGATGAAAATGGCTGCCGATAATCAGCGGCAGCCCGACCTCCTTGGCTTCGGCGTGAGCACGCACTACGCCCGCCAGCGAGCATTCGTCGGTGATGGCCAGTCCGGCATAGTCGAGTTGCGCGGCGCGCGCGACCAACTCCTGGGCATGGGAAGCCCCTTTCAAAAAAGAGAAGTTGGACAGGCAAAACAGCTCGGCGTAGGCCGGTAATGCTTGGGTGGGTGGCGTGCTCATATTAAATACTGTGTTTATATACAGTATTCTACACTGTTTGCCGGAGGCTATACTCGCAAAATGAACATACAAGAATTCCTGTGCTTCGGCATCGCCCCCGGCGGCGGCAACGCCGCCCTGGTCGTCCAGGACGACCATTCCAGCGCCGACCAGCGCCAGCAATTCGCCCTCGAACGCAACAAACCGGCCTGCGTATTTGTCGACGCGGCGGCGGACGGCGGCATCGTGCTGGACTACTTCTACCCGCACGCCCGCAGTCCGCTGTGCCTGCACGCCACCTTGGCGGCGGCGCGGGTGCTGCTGTCGGCGCAACGGCCGCTGCTGACGGTGCGCACCGCGATGCGCGGACAGCAACTGACGCTGACGCTGGTCGACGACAGCGTCTTCATCCAACTGGCGCCGCAGACGCCGCCCGAGGTGGCGATCGCGCCCGACCTGCCGGGCCGCCTGCTGGCCGCGCCAAGCATCCAGTTGGCCTCGCCGCCGGCCATCGCCTCGGTCGGCAGTCCCAAGCTGCTGCTGGAGGTGGTCGACAGCGCCACCTTGCAGGCGCTCGCGCCCGATCTGGACGCCATCGCCGCATGGGGCGGGCAACACGGCGTCAGCGGTTGCTACGCTTGGTGCCGCCGCCCGGACGGCGCCTATGAAGGCCGCAGCTTCAACCACCTCGCGCCGTCGATGGAGGACAGCGCCACCGGCGTGGCGGCCGGCGCCCTGACCGTCCACCTGCGCGGCGGCCTGACGCTGTATCAAGGCGCCAACACCGGCCAGCCTTGCCGCATCGTCACCAAGCTTGCCGACGATGAAAGGATTTTAATTGGTGGCGGAACCGCTTCCGTAGCACTACGTAGAGACCAAGCCCCTCTGGCGCGGCAAAACAACAGTTAATATAGTTTGCTTGGATAAATGATACAAAAACACATGTCGATATAACTATTTTGAATAGAATTAAACTTTTCAAGGGAGACGACACGTGTTCGCAACCACCACCTTACGTAAAGCCGTCCTGCTCAGCCTCTATGGCGCCACCGCGCTGACGCTGACGCCGGCCACCCACGCCCAATCGGCGCCTGAAGCAAGTTCAATGCAATCGGTCAGCGTGGTCGGCTCGCGCCGCGCCACCGCCTCGGCCACCGACACCGTGGTGCCGGTCGATATCATCCCAATGAGCAAGTCCAGCGAACAAGGCGGCCAATTCGACCTGGCGCAGACGCTGACCTATATTTCCCCGTCGTTCAACTCGACCCGCCAAAGCGGCTCCGACGGCGCCGACCTGGTCGACTCGGCCGCGCTGCGCGGCCTCGGCTCGGATCAAACCCTGGTGCTGGTCAACGGCAAGCGCCGCCACACCACCGCGCTGGTCAACCTGTTCGGCGCGCGCAACCGCGGCAACACCGGCACCGACATGAACGCGATCCCGATGCTGGCCATCAAGGACGTGCAGGTGCTGCGCGACGGCGCCGCCGCCCAGTACGGCTCGGACGCGATCGCCGGCGTGATGGACATCGGCCTGAAGAAAAGCAAGGGCTGCGAAGCCATCGCCGGCTACAGCCAGTACGGCGAAGGCGACGGCAAGAACTACCTGACCTCGGCCTATTGCGGCGTCGACATCGGCAACGGCGGCGTGCTCGGCATCACCGGCGAGTACCTGAAACGCGGCCGCTCCAACCGCGCCGAGGCCGACAACCCGCGCATCATCGGCGACAGCAAGACCGAGAACCAGACCCTGTACCTGAACGGCGAACTGCCGACCGTCGGCGAAGGCCGCTTGTACTTCACCGGCGGCGTGCAGAAGCGCGACGCGTCCAGCGCCGCCTTCGCCCGCGGCGGCGTCGGCTCCGACGACATCCCAAGCCGCAACTCGGCCGCGATGTACCCGAACGGCTTCGTGCCGTTCATCGACGCCCGCATCGACGACCGCTACGCCACCGTCGGCCACCGCACCCGCATCGGCGAGTGGAACGCCGACCTGTCGCAGACCTACGGCTACAACAAGATGATCTATGACATCCGTCATACGATCAACGCCTCGATCGCCAACCTCGACCTGATCAACGGCGGCAAGGGCATCAGCCCCGACCACTTCAACGCCGGCGGCTTCTCGTTCGAACAGCTGACCAGCAACCTGGACTTCAGCCGCTTCTACGACGGCATCATGGGCGGCGGCCTGAACGTCGCCTTCGGCGGCGAGTACCGCCACGAAAACTTCAAGATCTTCCAGGGCGAAACCGGCTCCTACATCGACGCCGACGGCGTCGGCTTCGGCGGCAACGCCGGCAGCCAGGGCTTCCCGGGCTTCCAGCCGGGCGACCGCGTCAACGCCAACCGTCACAGCACCGCCGCCTACCTCGACCTGGAGTTGGACGTGACGCCGACCGTCAAGGCCCAGGCCGCCGTGCGCTACGAGAAGTACAGCGACTTTGGCTCGACCAGCACCGGCAAGCTGGCCGGCAGCTGGCGCGTGGCGCCGCAAGTGCTGCTGCGCGGTTCGGCCAGCACCGGCTTCCGCGCCCCGTCGCTGCAGCAGATCTACCTGTCGTCGACCTTCACCGACTTCATCGGCGGCGTGCCGACCGAGGTGGTGCTGGCGCCGAACGGCGGCGTCATCGCCAACGCGGCCGGCATCCCGAAACTGAAGGAAGAAAAGTCGACCAGCTACACGCTGGGCACGACATGGACCCCGACCCAGTCGATCTCCGTCACCGCCGACCTGTACCAGATCAAGATCAAGGACCGCATCGTGCTGTCCGGTCGCTTCAACGAAGACACCTACCCCGACCTGGCCGAGCGCCTGGCCGCGCTGGGCGTGGGCGAGGCGCAGTTCTTCGTCAACTCGGTCGACACCAAGACCAAGGGCCTGGACCTGACCGCGTCGCACAAGACCAACCTCGGCGTCAACAAGCTGACCACCTATCTGGCCATGAACGTCAGCAAGACCGAAGTGACCGGCATCCACGCGCCGGCCTCGCTGAACGGCTTCGAGGACGTGCTGCTGTCGGAGAAGGAACGCCTGTACATCGAGCAAGGCGCGCCGCGCTCGAAGGCGACGCTGGGCTTCGACCTGGTGACCGGCGCCTGGGAAAGCGATCTGAAGATCATTCACTTCGGCCCGCAGACGCTGGGCACCTTCGACGGCACCGCCGGCGGCGTGCCCAACCAGCGCTACGAGTCCAAGACCTCGGCCGACCTGGCGTTCACCTACACCATCAACAAGAACATGAAGTTCAGCTTCGGCGGCAACAACATCTTCAACGTCAAGCCGACGTCGCAGGATGCCGACCAGACCGACAACGGCTTCAAGTATGAGAGCGTGCAGTTCGGGCTGAACGGCGCGTCCTGGTTCGGCCGCCTGTACGTCAAGTTCTAAGCGCGGTGAAAAAAGAAGCCGTCCGGTTGAAAAACTGGACGGCTTTTTAGTTTGGGACTACGATTCAAGCATGGAAGCGAGGATCGCAAAACTTGAAGAGTTTGCATCGGACACCAAGGAACGCTTGGTGAGAATAGAGGCGCGCCTGGAACTCACCGCGACAAAAGCGGAGCTCAACGAGAAGATTCAGGCCCTTCAAATCGACATGCACAAGGGCTTCGCCGACATGATCAAGTGGATGGTCGGCCTCACGATCGTGATGGGCGCCACGGCCGTGACCGTCATGACGTTCGTGCTGAATAACGCGGTGCCGAAAGCGCCGCTCCCGGCACCGCAACCACCTGTCATCGTCTATCCGCAACCTATCTCCCCGGCGCCACAGCCCAAGCCTTAATCAGCGTAACGTTTGCTTACATCTCGCTAACCGCATCCAACCTACCCTCGCCATAAACTCGCATTGTCTTAATTTTCGGCAATGGAGCGTTTATGCGCCGCGCACTTTTACTCATGTTGTTCCTGTCCCTGCTGCAAGGCGCGCTGGCCTATGCGGCGCTGGGCGGCGCCCCGTCCAATTTCGGCGACGCGCCGGTGCGCCAAGGCGCGCGCAGCCTCGCTGCGGCGAGCAGCGGCGACCAGGTCTACACCGTCAGCCAAAGCACGCTCGATAGCGGCACCATCGTGCGCGAATACAGCGACGCGGCCGGCGTGGTGTTCGCCGTCGGCTGGAACGGCCCCACGCTGCCGGACCTGCGCACGCTGCTGGGCGACAAGTTCGCCACCATGACCAGCGCCGCCGCCAAGCGTCCCAAGGCCGGCCATTCGCAACTGACGGTCGAGCAATCCGACGTGGTGATCGTCTCCAACGGCCACATGCGCTCGTTCGCCGGACACGCCTGGATCCCCAGCGCGCTGCCGGCCGGCTTCGACGTCAACAGCATAGAATAAGGACCGCCGCATGAAACCTATCCATCTGGCGGCGGCCCTGCTATGCCTGGCGCTGGCCGCGTGTGGCGGCGGCGGCGACAACGGCACCGCCACCACCACGGTCGCGGCCACGAGCGGCAACGTCATGCAAACCACGGCCGTCGCCACGCCGGTGGTCAGCATCAGCGCCACGCCGACCGCGACCACCACCGGCCAGGTGATCACGCTGACCTGGAGCGTCGCCGATGCGGGCTCCAGCAGCTGCGCCGCCTCCGGCGCCTGGAGCGGCACGCCGGCCACCAGCGGCACGCAAACCGTCGCGGCGGGCGCGGCCGGCACGGCCTTCTACACCCTCACCTGCGGCGCGGCCAGCGCCACCACCAGCGTGGTCGTCAGCACGCCGCCGCCGTCGCCCAGCGCCAGCCTGACCTTCGCGCCGGCCAGCATCAACACCGCGCAGACCACCGTGCTGAGCTGGTCGTCGGCCAACGCCACCAGTTGCACCGCCAGCGGCGCCTGGAGCGGCGTCAAGGCCACCGCCGGCTCGCTCACCGTCACGCCCAGCGCCACCGGCGACTTCACCTACAGCCTGGCCTGCACCGGCGACGGCGGCACCGCCAACGCCAGCGCCGCGCTCAGCGTCACGGCCGCGCTCAGCAACAGCACCGCCATCAGCGTCGACAGCGGCCCGACCGGCGTCAACGGCGTCATCAACGTGCCGTATGTGAACGTCACCGTCTGCCGACCCGGCACCAGCGTCTGCCAGACCATCGACCACGTGCTGGTCGACACCGGCTCCTACGGCCTGCGCCTGCTGGCCAGCGCGCTCAACACGACGCTGGCGCTGCCCACCGTCAAGACCGCCTCCGGCGCCGACGCCGGCGAATGCGGCAAGTTCATCAGCGGCTACACCTGGGGCGGCGTGCGCCAGGCCGACGTCAAGCTGGCCGACGAGGTGGCCTCCGCCATCTCGATCCAGGTCATCGGCGACAGCGGCGGCAGCTACACCAGCACGCCGTCCAGCTGCAGCAGCGCCGGCAACAACCTCGGCTCGCTGGCAGCGATGGGCGCCAAGGGCATCCTCGGCGTCGGCATGTTCAAGCAGGACTGCGGCGCGGCCTGCGCCAACGCCGCCATCAGCGGCGTCTACTACGCCTGCGCCAGCGGCGCCTGCACCGCCAGCGCCATGCCGCTGGCGTCGCAGATCGGCAACCCGGTGGCCTCGTTCGCGGTCAACAACAACGGCGTGCTGATCACCCTGCCGGCGGTCGGCGCCGCCGGCCTGACCTCGGTCGGCGGCACCTTGATCTTCGGCGTCAACACGCAGAGCAACAACAGCATCGCCACCGAGACCATCTTCAAGGCCAACGCCAGCGGCGACTTCAGCACCACCTACAAGGGCAAGACCTACAGCGCCAGCTTCATCGACAGCGGCTCGAACGGCTACTTCTTCACCGACAGCACCATCCGCCAGTGCTCCGGCGGCGACTTTTACTGCCCGGCCTCGACGCTGGCGCTGACGGCGACCAACACCGCGTCCGATGGCAGCGCCAGCGGCACGGTCGACTTCAACGTGGTCAACATGGTGGCGCTGGCCTCGACCGTCACGGCGGCGCAGGTCGGCGGCACGGTCGGCAGCACCACGTCGTCGAGCAACTATTTCGACTGGGGCCTGCCGTTCTTTTACGGCCGCCGCGTGTTCGTGGTCATGGAGGGCAACACCGTCGCCGGCAAGAACGGTCCGTTCTGGGCCTATTAACATTGGCTGATTTGCAAAATATCTTGACCCTACTTTAGAGCTTGTTTACAGTCGGTACTTTTATTTTACTGACTTAGGGTAGCAATGAACGTAACTCGGCTGGTATGGACGACGATGGCCGCGGCCATCCTGAGCGCTTGCGGCGGTGGCGGCGGTGGCAATGTTGGCGGCGGTGGCGGCAGCGGCGGCCCGCCGGCCCAGCCGATTCCCGAAGGCACCACCGTGACGCTGGCGCTGCTGGAGACCACCGATCTGCAGGCCAGCGTGATGAGCTACAACTACTACACGATGGCCGAAGACCCGAACCTGGGCATGGAGCGCACCTCGACGCTGGTCAACCAGGTGCGCGCCGAAAACCCGAACACCGTCTTGCTGGACAACGGCGACAACCTCCGCGGCAGCCTGATGGGCGACCTGCAAACCCTGGCCGCGCCGGTCGGCTGCGACGGCACGATGGCCGTGCACAAGGTCATGAACGCGATGAAATACGACGCCGGCGGCTTCGGCGACCACGAGTTCAATTTCGGCCTGTCGCTGATCAGCCAGATCACCAACACCGACCTGAAAATCCTGGAGATCCGCAAACCGGTCGGCCCCTGCGGCGCCCCGAACTTCCCGCTGGTGCTGAGCAACGTCACCGGCGTCACGCTGGGCCGCTCCATCCTGCCGCCCTACGCGCTGCTGGCGCGCGACTTCAGCGCCACCACGCCGGACGGCGGCAAGCTCAACGTCACTGTCAACATCGGCGTCATGAGTTTCGTTCCGCCGACCATCATGACCTGGGACCAGAGCAAGCTGGAGGGCAAGATCGTCGTCGGCGGCGTGCGCGAAGCCGCCAGGAAATACATCCCCGAGCTGCGCGGCAAAGGCGCCGACCTGGTGGTGGCGCTGTCGCACGGCGGGCTCGACACCAGCGCCTACAGCCCGACGATGGAAAACGGCAGCTATCACCTGGCCGGCACCGGCATCGACGCGTTGATGATCGGCCACACGCAACAGATCTTCCCGCAAGCCAGGGAGCGCGGCGGCCCGGCGCTGGACCCGTCTTTCGCCACCTATCCGGCCAGCGCCGGCATCGACCCGGTCAAGGGCTTCGTCAACGGCGTGCCGACCGTGATGGCGCAAGCGGCCGGCCGCCGCCTCGGCATCATCAAGATGACGCTGATTTATACCGACGGTCGCTGGGTGGTGCAGCCGGCCAAGACCACGGTCGAAGCGCGCGGCATCAAATACGCCGACGGCGTGACGCCGGTCGCGGCCGATCCGGCCATCGCGCCGCTGGTCGCCGCCGAGCACGCGGCCGCCAAAGGCCTGACCGAACAGTCGCTGGCCGTCGGCGCCGACTTCGGCTCGCAAGCCTATTTCGCACTGGCCGGCGAAGTCGGCGCCACCCAGCTGGTCAACCAGGCGCAGGTGGACTACGTCAAGCAAGTCATCGCCGTCAGCGGCGACGCCACCATCGCCGGCTACAAGGACCTGCCGGTGCTGTCGGCCAGCAGGCTGTTCAAGGCCGGCGCCAAGGGACCGGCCGATTATCTCGACGTGCCCGCCGGTGATCTGCTGGTGCGCAATGTCGGCGACCTGTATCCGAACGGCGACGACACCATCCACGCGCTCAAGATCAGCGGCGCCGACCTGAAGGCTTGGCTGGAAACCGTCGCCGGCCAGTACGGCCGCATCGATCCAACCCTTGAAACCGAGCAAGACCTGGTGCCGAGCTTCGACCTGGTGCGCAACTACGATGTGTTCTACGCGGAGGGCCAGGCGCTGAGCTACCGCATCGACGTGACCCGTCCGGTCGGCGACCGCATCGTCGACCTCGCCTATGCGGGCAAGCCGGTGCTCGACGGCGACAAGTTCATCGTCGCCACCAGCAGCTACCGCGCCGAGGGCGGCGGCGGCTTCCCCGGACTGGATGGCAGCAGGACCGTGTTCCGTTCGCTCGATTCGGTGCAGACGCTGTTGCGCAATTTCCTGGTGGCGCAGGGCACGGCCATCGGCGTGGTGACGGCCAGCCCGCGCAACTGGAGCTTCGTGCCGGTGAGCACGGCCGGCCCGGTGATCCTGCGCTCGGCGCCCGGCCATCTCGACCTGGCCGCCGGCGCCGGCGTCATCACGGCGGAGGGCGAGCCGGACGCCAACGGCTACGGCCGCTACACGGTGGAGCTGGGCCCGCCACCGGCGGCGGAACGCAGCCGGTGGCATCGGCGCGGCAAGACGCGCTAACCGTGCGGGAGGTGGGCATGCATGCAAGGTAAGATTCTGTCATGCCCACGTCATGTTGAGTGGTTACAGTCGCAACCTTGAATTTTCCACTTAGAGGTAGCAATGAAACTGAATCTCGTGATGTTGGCCGCGATGACCGCGGCGGGCCTGGTCGCTTGCGGCGGCGATAACAATTCCGCTCCGCCGGTCACGCCGCCGGTGACGCCGCCGGTCGCCACGATTCCGGAAGGCACCACCGTCACGCTGGCGCTGATGGAGACCACCGACATCCACGCCAACGTGATGAGCTACAACTACTACTCGCTGTCCGAGGACACCAGCCTGGGCCTGGAGCGCACCGCGACGCTGGTCGCCGCCGCGCGCGCGGAGAACCCGAACAATGTGCTGCTCGACGACGGCGACGTGATCCAGGGCACGCTGCTGGGCGACCTGCAAGCGGTGACCAAGCCGATCGCCTGCGGCGAAACGCTGGCCGTGCACAAAGCCATGAACGCCATGAAATACGACGGCGGCGGCTTCGGCAACCACGAATTCAACTACGGCCTGCCCTACCTGAGCCAGATCACCAACACCGACTTCGCCATCCCCGGCGTGACCAAGCCGACCGGCACCTGCGGCGCGCCGACCTTCCCGCTGGTGCTGACCAACGTCACCGGCGTGTCGAGCGGCAAGCCGATCGTGCAGCCTTACTCGCTGCTGGCGCGCACCTTCAGCGCCACCAAGCCGGACGGCACCAAGCTCGACGTCAAGATGAACATCGGCATCATGAGCTTCGTGCCGCCGCAGATCCTCGAATGGGACCAGAAAAACCTGGCCGGCAAAGTCGCCGTGACCGGCGTACAGGAAGCGGCCAAACAGTACGTGCCGGAAATGCGCACCAAGGGCGCCGACCTGGTCGTGGCCTTGTCGCACGGCGGCCTGGACCCGAGCACCTACAGCCCGAAAATGGAAAACGGCAGCTATCACCTGACCACCACCGGCATCGACGCGCTGCTGATCGGCCACTCGCACCTGATCTTCCCTAAAGGCAAAGAGACCGGCGCCGCCGCGCTGGACTCGTCGTTCACCGCCTTCCCGGCCAGCGCCAAGATCGACGCCGTCAACGGCTTCGTCAACGACGTGCCGACCGTGATGGCGCAGAGCTGGGGCCGCCGCCTCGGCATCATCAAGATGACCCTGGCCTACACCGCCGGCAAGTGGGTGGTGCAGCCGGCCAAGACCACGGTCGAATCGCGCGGCTTCAAGTACACCGACGGCGTCACCAACGTCGCCGCCGACGCGTCGATCGCGCCGCTGGTCGCCACCGAGCACGCCGCCACCATCGCCTTCGCCAAGCAGCCGCTGGGCGTGAGCACCGACTTCGAAATGTCGGCCTACTTCGCGCTGGCCGGCGACGTCAGCGCGATCCAGCTGGTCAACCAGGCGCAGCTGGACTACGTGAAGAAATTCATCGCCAGCAGCACCGACGCCACCATCGCCGGCTACAAGAATATCCCGGTGATCTCGTGCAGCGCGCCGTTCAAGGCCGGCCGCAACGGTCCTTCGGACTTCACCGACGTCGCGCCGGGCGCCAGCGCCGCCGCGCCGATCGGCCTGCAGGTGCGCAATCCGGGCGACCTCTACCTGTACAGCAACAACAACCTGCAGGCGGTCAAGATCAAGGGCAGCGACCTGAAGGCGTGGCTGGAAACCTCGGCCAAGCAATTCGGCCAAATCGACCCGACCAAGACCACCGAGCAGGACCTGGTGCCGAGCTACGGCACGATCTACAACTACGACGTGTTCTACGCCGAGAACAACGCGCTGACCTACCAGATCGACGTCACCAAGCCGGCCGGCAGCCGCATCGCCAACCTGACCTACCTGGGCAAAGCGGTGGCCGACGGCGACGACTTCATCGTCGCCACCAACGACTACCGCGCCGGCGGCGGCGGCGCCGTGCCCGGCATCGACGGCAGCAAGACCATCATCAAATCGCCGGACGCCAACCAGACCGTGGTCAGCAACTACCTGACCGCCTTGGGCGCGTCGACCGGCAAGGTCACGCTGGCCGGCAACGGCAGCGCGCGCAGCTGGAGCTTCGTCAAGGCCAAGACCGCCGGTCCGGTGATCCTGCGCTCGGCGCCGGGCCACCTGGCGCTGGCCAAGAGCAGCGGCATCAGCGCCGTCACGGCCGAAAACGCCACGCTCGACGCCAGCGGCTTCGCCAAGTACACCGTGGACCTGAGCAAATGATGCGCGTCCAGCACTATCCCGGCGCGCTGCTGGTGACGGTGCTGGCCTCGGTGTTCCTGTTCGGATGCCAGATCCAGCAGGAAAAACCGACGTCGGCGCAGATCGAAACCATCGGCATGAAAGCGATGCAAGAGGCCGACGCCGGCGCCGAACGCAAGCTGATGGCGTGGTCCAGGCAAAACATGCCGGTGGCGCAGCGCGAGCTGGGCTTGCTGTACCAAAAGCGGCCGGACCAGCGCGCGGACGCGTTGCGCTTGCTGGAACTGTCGGCGCGCGCGGGCGACACCGAGGCCGCGTTCCAGCTGGGCGAGATGTTGCGCGTCGGCGTGATCGGCGTCGCGCCGGCGCCGGCCGCCGCCGCGCCGTGGTATCGCATCGCGGCCGGGCAAAAGCACGCCAGGGCGGCGCTGGCGCTGGGCCTGCTCTACAAGAACGGCGACGGCGTCGCGCGCGACGACGCGCAAGCGGCGCGCTGGCTCGACGCCGCCGGCGAGGCGGGCAATCCGCACGCGATGTTCCTGCTGTCCTACATCTACCGCGAAGGCCGGGGCGTGGCGCAAGACGGCGCCAAGGCCCGCCACCTGCTGGAGGAAGCGGCCGTGCACGAGTACCCGCCGGCGATCCAGGAACTGGCGATGACGGTGCAAGTGGGCGACCACCTCAGCCCCAAAGACGAACTGCGCGCCAGTCACCTGCTCAAGGAAGCCACCGAGCACCGCCACAACAACTGGAACCGCTTCTAATCCAACGAAAGCCCGGAATTACGGGCTTTCTTTAAAATAATTAACTCGGATACGATTTTATCGGATATGATTTAAATACCGATTCATCACAGACACCGGAGATCCACATCATGAAAACCATTTTTACCTTGTTGCTGCTCGCTATCACCGGCTTGGCCGGTGCCGCGCCGAAGGAGGCTTCGCCCATCTTTGGCGTGACGATTCCCGATGGTTATCGCAAGTGGCAATTCATCGCGCCGGCGCATGAGACGCCGCCGCTCGACGAGCTGCGCGTGGTGGTCGGCAACCCGGTGGCGATGGCCGCCATCGAGAAAAACCAGCTGCCTTTCCCCGACGGCACCATCCTGGTCAAGATGGCGTGGAAGCACGTTCAGTCGGCCGAATCCCCTGCCGCATATGTGCCGGGCGCGGCCAGCACCGTGCAAGTCATGGTCAAAGATTCGAAGAAATACGCGTCCACCGGCGGCTGGGGCTTCGGCCGCTTTATCAACGGCAAGGCCACCGATGCCGCCCAGCACCAGACCTGCTTCGCCTGCCACCAGGCGCTGGTGAAGGATCATGACTACGTGTTCACGCGCCTGGCGCCCTGATCCTGCGTTGCGCAACGCACAGACGCAGTCGACCCCGGCTCCTAGACTGGCCTCGCAGTTACCGCCAATCATAGCCACGCAAGGAGCCGATATGAGAACATCCCATACCCAGGACGCGCTGCCCAAGCCGATCCCCACAGAAACCGATCCGCAGGACGCCATCACGCTGCTCACCGAGGACCATGAGCAGGTGAAGTCGATGTTTGAACAGTACGAGGAGTTGGGCGACCGGGCCTTCATCACCAAGCAGAAACTGGCGCTACAGATCTGCGATGAGCTGACCAAGCACGCCATCGCGGAAGAGGAGATCTTTTACTCCGCCGTGCGCGAGGCGACCAAGGAAGACGACTTGCTCGACGAGGCCGTCGTCGAGCACGCCTCGGCCAAGGACTTGATCGACCAGATCATCTCCATGGAGCCGACCGAAGACCTGTACGACGCCAAGGTCAAGGTGCTCGGCGAGCTGATCGACCATCACGTCAAGGAAGAGGAAGAGGAAATGTTCCCGAAAGCCCGCAAAGCCAAGCTGGACCTGATGGCGCTGGGCGAAGCGATCGCCGCCCGCAAGCAGCAGATCGAACTGCCGCCGCACTAAAACTTATTTCGCCGCCAGGAACGCCATCTCGCGCTGCATATTGTCGATGGCGCGCTCGTTGTACTGGTCGGCGAAATAAGCGTTGCCGAACAACTGGCCCGCTTCCGCCTTGCGGCACAGATGGGCCAACGCGCCGCCGCGCTGCTCGCGATATTTGACGTCCGGCAGATGGATATACTCCTGCCGGATCGCGCGCGCGTAATTCTGGTAGACCTCGTCGTCCTGCCCCAGGATCGCCAGGTCCACGCTCAGCATGATGTCCTTCAGCCGATGGCTGACCGCGCCTTCCTGGAAGTGGTCGGTGGCGCGGATCAGTTCGGCCGCGTCATCCATCTCCTGCGCCAGATGGCTGCCCAGCCACAGCTGCACGCTGGCTTCCTCGTTGCTCAACTCGCCCTGCACGCCGCCATGGCCATACTCGGCGTCATGGAACCAAAACGCCTGCTTGACGATGTCCACCTCGGCCGGATCGGGCCGCGTGTTGGCCGCCCAGACGCGGATCTCGCACAGGCCGTGCACCAGATGATCCAGATTATGATAATACCGCGCCGGCCCGCCGTAGGCGGTGGCGCCGGTCAGCTTGACGAACCACTCGTCGGCGTGGGCGATGGCGGTCGCGTCCAGGTGCGCGTAATCCCACAGCGTCTCCCACTCGGTGCGCAGCCAGCTCAGCACCCAGGCGTGGTAGGCCGGGCCCGGCACGAATTTCTTCATGATCCAGTTCCAGCCGATCGGCCCCTCCAGCGCCTTGACGAAGCTGGAGCTGACCGAACCCAGATCGCGCGGCGGCATGACGAAGATGGTCTTGGCACCTTGCAGCACGTCGACGTTGGTTTGCTGGATCAAATTCTCGTAATCGAAGTCGGCGGTGGTGCGGATGCCGCGGATCAGGCATTCGACGCCGTGCTTCTTGGCCGCGCGCGCCGTGTAGTCGCCCTTGACGATCATCACCTGCACATTTTCCCAACCCTGCTCGGCGCAGCTGAGCGCGATGATGCTCTTGCGCTCCTCGGCCGAGAACTTGGGCTTCTTGGCCGTGTTTTCGGACAGGAACACCACCACCTCGTCCGCGATCGAACGGGCTTCGTTGATCACCCACATATGACCGTTGGTGATCGGGTCCAGGGTTCCCGAGAATCCGATTTTCTTCATGCGCCACTCCGACAACAATGCCAAAGTGGCATTCTAGACTGGACTGGGCCTTGTAGTCTCGGGAAAATCGACTTTGACCTTCAGCCCGCCCAGGCGCTCGGACTGGTCCAGGGTCAGCACGGCGCCGTGGCGCTCGGCGATCGATTGGATGATCGCCATGCCCAAACCGCTGCCGCCGGCCGGGCTGCCGGGCACCCGGTAGAAGCGGCTGAACACCCGTTCGCGCTCCTCGGGCGGGATGCCGGGGCCGGAATCCTCGACGCACAGCATGATCCGACCCCGCCCCGCCACCGCTTTTGTGGCGCCGACGCTACGCCGCAAGTCGATATCGACGGTGCCGCCGGCCGGCGTGTACTTGATGGCGTTGTCGATCAGGTTGCGCAGCAGGATGATCAGCGCGTCCGGCTGGCCGTCCACGGCGACCTCGTCGGCGTGGTGCAGGCCCAGGTCGATCTGCCGCGCCTGCGCCAGTCCGGCCATGTCGCCCAGCGTGCGCTTGGCCAGGTCGCTCAGGCTGACCGGCTCCAGCTTGACGTCGTCGACCGAGCCCTCCTGCCGCGCCAGCACCAGCAATTGCTCGACCAGTCGCGTCGCCCGCTCGATGCCGCCGGTGACGCGGCCGATGGCGATGCTGCGCGCCGCGTCGTCCTGCGCCCGCTCCAGACTCAGCACCTGCAACTTCAGCGCGGCCAGTGGCGTACGCAGCTCATGCGCGGCGTCGGCGACGAAATGCTGCTGCGCCTGGAACGCGGTGCGCACCCGGCCGAACAGCAGGTTCAATTCGTGCACCAGCGGCAGCACCTCGTCCGGCAAATCGTTTTCCGACACCGGCGACAAATCGTCCGCCTGCCGCGCCGCCACCTGCCGCTTGACCCGCGACACCGGCGCCAGCGAGCCGCTGACCACCCACCACACCACCAGCATCAGCACCGGCGCCATCACCGCGATCGGCCCGACCGTGCGCAGCGCCAGCGTGCCCGCCATGCGCTGGCGCACCGCCATGTCCTGCGCCACCTGCACCGTCTGGTTGCTGGTCTGCACCGAGAAGATCCGGTAGGTGGTGTTGTTGGCCTTGACGTTGGAGAAGCCCAGCACCGCCCGCTGCGGCAGCGCCGCGCGCGACAGCGAACGGAACACTTGCGCGCCGTCCGGAGTCCACACCTGCACCACCATGTCGTCGTTTTCGGGATCGGCCGCCGTGTCGGCGGCCTTGTTGGTCAGCGTCGCGCTGGAGCGCAGCGACATCGCCATCTGCTGCATGTGATAGTCGAAGATCTGGTCGGCGTCGCTGAGCGCGCTGCGGTAGGCGATCATCGCCTGCGCGATCGCGGCCATGGTGATCGCCGCCAACAGGAACCACAGCAGGCGGCCGCGCAGCGAGTGCGTCACCACGGGCACCCGCGGCAGCGACGGCATCTTCACCTTCATAGCTTGGGAACCATATAGCCCAGGCCGCGCACGTTTTGGATCAGTTCCGCACCGAGCTTCTTGCGCAGGCCGTGGATGTAGACTTCGACCGCGTTGCTGTTGACCTCATCCTTCCAGCTGTACAGCTTTTCCTCCAGCTGGTGCCGCGACAGCACGATGCCGGGCCGCGCGATCAGCGCCTCCAGCACCGCCCACTCGCGCGCCGACAGGCTGACCGGCTTGCCGTCGGCGATCACTTCGCGGGTTTGCGGATTGACCGTCACGCTGCCGTGCTCGAACACCGGCTCGGCGCGGCCGGCCGAACGGCGCAGCAAGGCGCGGATGCGCGCCAGCAGTTCGTCCAGGTCGTAGGGCTTGAGCACGTAATCGTCGGCGCCGGCGTCCAGCCCGGCGACGCGCTGTTCCTTGGCGTCGCGCGCGGTGGCGATCAGCACCGGCGTCAGTTCCTTGCGCAGGCGCATCGAGCGCAGCACTTCGAGGCCATCCTTGCGCGGCAGGCCCAGGTCGAGCAACACCAGGTCGTAGGTCTGGGTTTGCAGCGCGGTGTCGGCCATGTCGCCGTCCTTGACCCAGTCCACCGCGTAGTGCTCGGCCCGCAGCAGGTCGAGCACCACCTCGCCGATCATCGTATCGTCTTCCACCAGCAGAAGTCGCATATTATTTCCTTTCTATTTCTGTCGCGTTCCGTGGCGGCCGCCGTTTATCCCAAGCGTACCGGGATGAAGATTTTATCCTCACCGCGCTGGACCAGCAAGGCGACCGACTTGCCCGCCTTGCCGACCACCTCGCGCACCTGGT
>Ga0247815_10000877_pt1 | contig 23344 bp, 28 predicted proteins | sample UWRJL194509B1_FD_181014 | JGI IMG/M metagenome (GOLD analysis project Ga0247815, IMG submission 181014) | Plant litter microbial communities from Arlington Agricultural Research Station in Wisconsin, United States - UWRJ-L194-509B-1 | ecosystem: Environmental > Terrestrial > Plant litter >...
CAGCGCGAGCCGGCGCGCGACATCTTCGATGTGCGGATTCAGGCCGCGATTCTCATGCACCACCAGCACCAGCGGCAGCTTGCCCTTGGCGTCGGCCGGCGCGACCAGATAGCCGCGCACGCTGCCGTTGCCTTGCGGCGAAGGCAGTTCGACGTAGCGGGCCGTCAGGCGCTTGTCGTCCGGCGTGACCAGCGGCGCGGCGAAGCTCGGGCTCAGCGCGCCGAGCAGGCTGGCGGCGGTGGCGCCGCCGACGGTGTAGCGTCCGGCCGACGCCAGGAACTCGCGGCGCGTGATGCCGCCGTGCACGTACTGGTCGAACAGCTTCAATACTTCCGGATCAAAATCGGCGATGGTCTTGCGGGTCATGTCTCGGCTCCGTGGGCTGGTGAATGGTAGCCCAGTGTAGCGCAGCGGGACGGTATCGCCGCATGTCAGCTCGGGCGCGGCGCGTAGACTGGGTCGGATTGCCGTCTGCGCGCTTGGGAAACCAGCACGCGCAGGATGACCGGGGTCGGCACCCCGTGCTCGGCGAGGTAGGCCCAGGCGCTTGCCGAGCCGTTGACTTCGTCCACCACCAAACCGTTTGCCACGGCTTGGGCCGTGTCCGTATCTTTTCGTAGTTTCATAGCTGAACTCGTAAGGAAAAAAAGAGGTCACGGGTCTGGGTGAGGGCGCTATGGCGGAATGCGCAAGGTTGTGGCGCAAGCACAGCTTGAACACGAATATACCAGATGAGGTCGCCTAAGTGATTGCATATTGCTATCGAATCGCGTGGCGCGGCTATCGCTTGTCCTTGGCATGACGGGTCCGGGATAGGTAGATATTTCCTTTCGTTCGCGGAACGTGAACATGTAATTTTTCTTGAACAGATGGTGAGATTGAACTAAGCTAGATATGTTCACGAAACGTGAACATCGAAAAATAATGAACGAGAGAGGGGCGTATGTCATCCAGAGCAGGGCCATATGAGCAAGAAACGCGCTTGGTGGAAGATGCGTTAAACGCACTGGAGAGGAAAACCGGCATAGCCGGTCGCCTTCTTGAACTTCATCCGACGGTAGCCCCGGCATATGAAGCCGATGCGATCATCGCGTTGACGATCGCCGGAAAAGCGCAACATTTCATCGTGGAGTGCAAAAGCAACACGGATAGAAAATCGATCATTTCCATGGTCGTCGACCGATTTCATGACCTGCAAGAACCAGCTGTGTTGATCGCGCCATATGTCAGCCGAGAGATGGCGGAGTATTGCGTCTCGCTCGATCTTCAATTTATCGATACGCAGGGCAACGCCTTTATCCGCACCGGCGGCTACATCCATGTCACCGGTGAGCGGAGCGAGTCCGGATGGAAACCGCGCCAGGCGAAAGGGACCACCAATAGCGCGGGGCTGCGCATCGTCTTCGCGCTGCTCGGCATCCCGGGATTGCTGAGCGCCCCCTATCGCGATATCGTGAAAAGCGCGGGCGTCTCGCTCGGGGCGGTCAGCGCCACGTTTCTCGATCTGGTGGAGCGTGGGTATATTCTGGATCCAAAGCATACGCGCGAACGCCGATTCCTGGACTCCAGGCGCTTGCTCGATGAATGGGCGATCAATTACCCCGCGGTGCTGCGCCCCAAATTGAACCCGCAACGATTTAGCGCGCCCGATCCGGAATGGTGGCGTAATGTCCATGCCGAAAACATGGGGGCGGTGTGGGGCGGCGAGGTGGCGGCGGAACGGATCACCAATTACCTGAAACCGGAAACGCAAGCGCTGTATGTTGAACCACTACGTCGTCGTGAGTGCATGAGCGAGCTGATCAAGGGTTTCCGACTCAGGCCGGACCCTCAGGGGCCGGTGGAGATCCTGGATAAGTTCTGGAATTTTCCGCATGAAACGGAGATCGCGCCATCCCTGCTGGTCTATGCCGACCTGATGGCGACGCTGGACCCACGAAATAAAGAGGTCGCGCAAATGATACTGAAAGACATGCATGGCGATATATAAAATCAAAACCGGGGCGCCGCTGGACGCCATCCTGCTCACGGTACTACAAGCCGTGGCGGAAGACGCCGCCTCCGCCGGCATTGATTGCATGCTTGTCGGCGCGACCGCACGCGATCTGCTGCTCACGCATGTCTTCGGCATTCCGGCGCGCCGGGCCACGCATGATGTCGACTTCGCGGTGGCCGTCGAGGACTGGAATCAATTTGAGGATCTGAAAACACGGCTTCTTGCGCGAGAGGGCTTTGATACGTCCGAGCGTATGAAGCAACGCCTCTATTATGACGGTGAGAAGAAGGAGGCTGGGTATCCTATCGATCTGGTTCCGTTTGGCGGGATCACCCAAGGGACGGATGAAATCTCCTGGCCGCCCGACATGGCGGTCACCATGAACGTCGTCGGCTACGGGGAAGTATTGGCGGCCGCCGTAAGCGTCGAGATTGCCGAGGGGGTGAATATTCGCGTCGCGTCGCGTCGTTGCCGGGGTTGGCCATACTCAAGCTGGTGGCCTGGTCGGATCGCGGAGCATCCAATTCCAAGGATGCGCAGGATCTCTATCACCTGATGGCCAATTACGCGCAGGCCGGAAATATCGATCGCCTGTACGGCGATGAGTTTCCGATGCTGGAGGCGGCCGAACACGACCCGGACATTGCCGGCGCATGCTTGCTAGGAAAGGATGTGGCCCTGCTCGCCAATGAGTCCACGCGACTGGCATTGAAAAAGATTCTCGAGGAAAGCTACGATGCCCTGGCGCTGGAAATGGTGAAATCGATCCGGATGATGGAGGACGCGAGCGAGCGGGTCGAAACGCGACTGCGCAATTTCGTGGCGGGCATCGACATGCGTTGAGCGGATGCGGAAAGACAAATGCCCCGAGTGGGGTTCACACGGGGCAATGTTTTCAATGCTGATTTCTGGTGCCGACTGCCGGTTTCGAACTGGCCACCTGATGATTACAAATCCCTCCAGTCGACTCACAGTACGTCACTATATCTAACATAATCAAATACTTACCGCTCAAGCCATCACATTACCTAGCCACTATCTAACTATGGCGTTGACACTTTGTTGTCAACCGCTGAGGTTCCGATGGCGACTTTTCCTACGAACAGGTAGAATAATTGCATTAGGAACAAAAAAAGCGCCCCGAAGGACGCTTTTTTGATCTTGCCACTGCATTAGGAAGTCGAGGGTCCGCCCACCCGAGAGCAGCTGCCAACACTAATCTCGACTTTTCGAGTACAAGTTTAATCATATTTGAGCAACCAGTCAATGGATTTGTTAGATCACGATATCGCGTCTATCTCCGCCTTCTTGTCGAGCGAACGGCTTGCCACGTTCCAGGCCATCACTGGCTCGACGAAAGAGGCCATCCTCCTCCATCAGCAGATGTTGCAGTTCGGAACGACATTAATGTCCGTCACAGCAATCATTGAGATTGCTGTTCGCAACGCGATTTGCGAGCGAATCACTGCCCGCCTTGGCGGTGGCGGCTGGCTACGAACACCCCCAGCGCCTTTCGACTGGGAACCAGCCGAGAAAGACAAAATTCGCTCCGCCGAAGGAAGTGCAAGAAAAGCGCTCTACGCAAAAATGTCGCATCCAGCAAAGAAGGCGTTGGATGCACATGCCTATCCAGGCGGTATCCCTGCTGGACTCAGCCACGACGCCATCTCCAAAGCACGCCAACGAACGATTCCAGTGGCGGATGGACAGGTCATCGCTCAACTAACTATGGCATTCTGGAAGCGCCTATTTTCCACTGAGTACGAGCATACTCTGTGGAATCGGTCGTTGAAGCATATCTTCCCTGATAAGCAATTAAAGCGTGCTCACGTCGCCGTGCAGTTTGAAGAGATATACCAAGCCAGAAATCGAATTGCGCACCATGAACCGATCTACGACAAGCGCCTAGAACGTGTTCTGCAAGCGGTGGAGTTCGTTGTCGAGAAATTTGGGACTGCGGATGCAACTGGCAAGACACCTCTGGCAAAACTGTTGGATGATAACCTTCAGCTCCTAGTGGCAGAGGCAACGGCGCTTGAGGCAAAAATTGATACGTTCCGAAAGTCGGCAAATGGGCAAGGAGCGTAAGCCTCGCCATAGGTCGTCGGGACGCAAAGTGAGTCATAAAAGCTGATTGAAGAAGCTATAATTTTCATTCACCTATGCCATGGAGATACAAAATGGGCTTTGAACTAAAGGGACTAAAAGAACTACAGAAGAAAATGGAAGCGCTAGCTGAAACGAAGAGTGTTCCTCTTACCGAACTCTTGAATCCACAGTTCGTTTCCGCTTGCTCAAAATACACGTCAGCGCAAGAATTAATTGACGCTAGCGGAATTGAAATTGGCTCCAAAGAGCAGCTAGAAGCAAATCGCAGTCAACTAGATGCATTTTTAAGCAGCAATACCTCTTATGGTAGCTGGTCCGAAATGATCCAAGCTGCTGGGGTGGCATATACGAAAGCTCGGCTGGCATAGCACTTGGCAACAACCGGCTGGCGTTGTCGCTGGCCGGGACGACCGGCCAAAACGCTCCTACACGCCACCGTGAGGCAAAAAGGGTTGCGCTTCGCTCAAGCCCTCGCGGGCCTCAAATCGCCCTTTTTCGGTGAGCATAATTCACTGCGGCTATCAGTTCGAGGATTCAACTTCTCTCGGCGTCACTAACACTCACTGACATTCCATGATAAATCAGGCACTTAGAGAAGCTGATTTAACAGTGCTACCCTCGCCATCTAACAATGGCGTTGACAGTCGTTGATACGACTGAGGCGAACTGAAAAAGACGAATGATTAGCCGGGAGATTTCTTCGGGTCAGCCGACCGAGGATACGTACGTTCCTCCTGAATCTGTCCATTTTCTTTATGAATTTTTACTGAGCCACCTTTAGCCTGAAGGAGTGTGCTGGTCTCTTTTACAATTTCAACCTTGGTTTCCGCTTTCAAAGTGGCGCGGTCGCCACCTTCTTTTTTTAAATCCCAGCCAGTTCCATTTTTAGATTTTGTAATATGGTAGTTCTGCATGATAATCTCCTAAGAGGTAAATTTTAGAAACCAAAAACAAATAACACTATGAAACTAAATTTAATTTATTGCATCATTGCTTTTTTTGCTATTTCGCTCAAGGTCAAGTAAGCCAGCAGCCTGAAAATCAGCAAGGCGTTCAATTCGAGAAACAACTGAAAGCAAAACTTTTGCAGAAACTACCATATTGGGCGAACGCGAGGCTAGGTCAACAAATTCGCTCTGAATACAAAGAGAATCAGCAATAACTTGCATTTTTTCGGAAATAAACGATTTATCTTGATCTGTAAGTGGAAGTTTCGCATCACTATACTTAGATAAATCGACACGCCGCAATGCCTTAGCACTAAGCACGGCGTTGAGCGACCGGACAGCTAAACCTATTTCAGTGATCTCTGACTTATATCGGATTACGGTGTTTTTAACGCTAGACCCAACCGATTCCAACGCTTCGATTGTAATATCTCCTGGCGAAGCATATGCCATTTCATGAATTTTCAGATCGTGAACAGCCGGTACATTCTTCTGCAGAGCCTCAAATAGATTTACTCGGCTAAATCCGCCCTTCCAAGGAGCTTCTAGTAATCGATGGACTCGATTGCCGATATCCGTCATAAACTGGGGTTTCGTGCAATAAAAGAATGCATATAACTGCGAATAGACATTGCAGAAATTATCCAAATCTTTGATGAACCAATTCCCGTCAATAGGCACATCATATAACTTTGGACTCAGTTCGCGAGTGACAGATATGTTTGGTGCTAATTCTTCGTCGAAGTAAGAGTCGGCAGTAGGTAGGTATTCCTCAAGCAATGCAGAATCTGTAACTTCCCTAAGTTCACGAGAGTAACTTTTTGTTGGTTCCGAAGCGGGATCATCAGTAGGCTTCTGCGATATGCGTGAATAATCCATGAACCAACGCTTCTTGGCCGAGGTAACTAATTCTAAAAGATTCTTTTTGGCCTCTAGATACGCGATCAGATCTTCACGAGAAACAGGAAAAAGCAGCCAACGTTCTTTTGATTTTTTATCGGTATCGCACCAAAAATATAACCAGTTATCCTTTGCATCGCGATAAAGAGACAGCAGTGGTCCTTCCACATATACTAGATCGCTCATGTATACGTGCTTATCTAGAAGCGAAAGATTTAATCTAGGCGCTTTTTTGATGTTGAGCATCATAACGCCATTTTCCCATGTGAAATAACAACCTTGTGGCCATCAAAATTTGTTCGCTCAAAAAACTCGAAGTGTCCGCTATTCGTAGGCTCAGTTTGCACGCCGCACAAGTCTGTCAGCTTGACCTGCGTATAATGATCGCCAACTCGTTCAAGAAATTTAGGATTGCGATTTGCGGCTTTTGCTGCCCTGGCTTGCAAGGCATCTAGTGTGGTGAACATGGACAGCGACCAGCCCTCGCAACAGGTAGCAATAGGCTTTCTTCCTGGCAACGTCCTATCAGGATCGATAAGCGCCATAGGAAGGAAATTCCTGGCGTCAGCCACGTCTGCGTGCGCGAAGCGATAGGCGACCCCGATGTCGGTATAGTTAGGATGGCAGGGGCACTGAGCGATCTCTTTAATCTCGAGAGCGTACTTGAAGGGTGCCAATGGCGCGACCGCTTGCTGGGCTACTGGTTGTGCCATTGCAGATGCTGACGGCTGCGGGGAGTGCGTATCTCCCGTACCAAGATCGTTCATAGATTGTAATCGAGTGTAAGGAACGGATGGACTATACACGCAAATAGTTACAAAATTCTCTCTGATTATTTCACATAGGAATTTTAACAACACTTGATGAATGTGGCCGACGAGGTTGTTGCTGGAAGCTGAGCAATTTCGCCTCCGCGAAAACGAGACTAGGCCAGAAGGCAATTTCGTAAACTGCGCGGCCAGCGAGAAAGGAGTCCACCTATGACTATCAATGGAACACATATAAACTTTCCTGACGGGCGAGAGCCACTGGCGCAACTCATCAACGGAGAGATTTCCCTCGAAGAATTCAGGGTATGGCTCAACACACCAGATAAAAATCATCTTTTCACTAAGTGGAACGGAAATGAGGCAAATTTAATATCTGCCGAAGAGCAAGCACGCCGAAGAGATGCCGTCAGGCAGGCAAATGCGAGCGTAATGCTCGAAGGTTTTGCCATTTCTGCCGAGGTGGTGTGGCTGAATGAACTTTACATACGGGGCGAGATCTCCATAGAGGAAAAAGGCGTAATCTTGCATAAGCTTTATAGAGCTGAATAGAACGAAAGACAAAATTGACGGCTTTTTTGTCTTTCGTAGGTACGGTATTTGTCCCATTGAAAGACAAAAATTGCCCTTTTTTTGTCTTTCAGAAGACATGCTGTTGTCTCACCAGAGACAAACTTCAGTCTGGTTTTACTGTTGCCTAGTCTGCCAACACCTTGGCCGACACCACCAGTACAAGATCCGTCTGTTGCTTGCTGTCAGTGCCTGCGGACCAAGAAGAAGGCAGAAACGACAAGCCAGACTGGGACGCAGAGGCCTGAGTATCCTGCAAGCCGCCCAGCAGAATTACGTCACCATTCTTGATGCCAACTGTTGTGGTCAACTGGCGCAAAATAAGCGTAGGAGACCCAATGAGTCCGTTCGTATTAGATTTGAAGCTGCTGATCTGTGCGTCCACATCAAGGCTGATTTCTCCACCGCCCAATACACGAGGCAAGGCGTCAATGATGACCCCGGACGGCGTATATACGATGTTTTGAACTCGGTTCCCCGCGTTGTCGTTGCCAGTGCTGGAGACGGTGGCCGTCTTGTCACCCACCGTCAGCTTAAGTTTGCTACGGTCATAGCCGACCAGACGGCTATTCGTAACTTGTTTAAATCGTGAGTCGCTGTTCAAGGCGTCGATAACCAGTTCAAAACGCGTATTCTTTAGGCTGACTGAAGATCCCGAATTGACGGTGCCAAGTGATGCGCCAAGCTTGGCTCCCAAAAAGGTAGCCGCCAACGAAATTCCGCGACCAGAGCCACTACTGTTTGTAACTTCGATCCAAGACGCTGAGACATCGACCATCTTGGCATGTGTGTCCAAGCTGCGGCATAACGAAAGCATTTTCGTAACAGCAGCTTTGGAGCCGGTCAGCACCACCAATTCGCCAGCGACCGTCGCAGCCTTAGGACCAAATCCGGCGGCGACAACAGCGGCGACAAACTCGCTAGTTCGGTGAGTGGGTGAAAAAATCTCCGATTCGTCGTCGTCTTTACGGGCCTGCAATCCTACGGCATCATGAAGTACGTGGCCGTTTATGCCATTGAACGCATTTTGCGGGCTAGTGGCGCTCGAAACAGGACTAGTCGGATATACGGATGGAGACTGCCCCGTTACGGCATCCTGTTGGCTGCCCAGCGCATCCAGTCGGCGTAGCGTCAAATAGTACACATCATCTCGTAGCGTTGTCTGTATCCCCTCACGCGCAAGTAGATCCTCAACAAACCGAGGAAGATCGTCGCTGCTAATCGACTTCACATCAATGGTGATCTTGCGGTCGAGATTCACTACATCCGGTGCCACCACAAAATCACGCTTCATCATGCCCTTAAACATGGCTTGTCCGAATTGAACGATGGGCACCGCATTGAAGTTCAGCGAAACGGGTTCGGCCTTGCCGAACGCGAAGGCCGGAGTAAGCAAGAGCGCGACGATCAGTGCTTTCATTGTGCGCCCCCTTTCACCCAAAGTCCTTCGGAAATCTCAGCCTCCCAGCCAGCAGGTCCGCTCTTGAACTTGAGCGGCGATACCAAGCGACCATCTGAAAGGACGACGCTGACGGATCCGGCGTTCGAGAAGTAGCCCCTCCCGGTAACCGTCTCGGAATACTTCACCGGCAGCGATGAATCCACTATGGCCTTCGCTGGCGGGAACAGCAATGGGCCGACGTAATGCGAGCCGGATGCGCCGAGCGAGAGGCCCAGCAGGAGTGAGACGAAGAGAAATTTTGTCATGTGTTTATGCGGTGGTTTAGGAGGATTAGGGCGAGGCGCCAGCAGCTCGAAGTCCTGCGGAATGCGCACAGGACCGACGAAGCTGTCGCGTAGGCCGACGCGGGCCTGCAAGTGCCAGCTCGACAGAACGGAGTGGATACCGTGAGGGTAGCTGTCGCTGAAAACCTGCGTGGTGTTATAGGCGTTGTTCAGGTCATCGCCGCGGAAGTGCCAGCGGTCGGCCACGATGCCGTCCGGCGAGGTGCCGAGGCGAACGACGCCGATGTGCAGGCGTGGCATCGAGCCGTTGCTGTAACCGGCCGTTAGCAGCTGGATACCGGCAGACACGAAAGGAATTTTCATGCGGTCGAGCCGGTTCATTCGCACCACATACTCAAAAAGCGCTTGTCGGAGCTGCTTGTCGATCTGGTCGATGTTCTGGCAGATGAAGTACACGTCCCACCCGTATTTTCGGGCGTGGATACACCATTCAAGGATGCCGGTGCGGCCCTTCGCTTGGAAGTCCCGTGTGTTCAGCCAGGACGCGCACTCGTCAAGGAATAGTGCCCCGTTGTGCGCCTCATCGAAACCCGGCAGCAGTTTCGGTGAAGGAGGAATGTACTCAAAGGCTTTATCGCTGGACTTGACGATAGGCTCGAACTCCACAAAGCGGTTGCCCGAACCGATGGCGTATAGGTCGGATACTTCCGGCTTGTCCGGCATCCTCACCATGCTGATGCGGGACTGGCCTGGCATCATGTGTTCAAGGAATACATCGCAATTAGTGGCCACCCGTTTGCCAGCGCGCAAGTAGTCGCGCAAAAGCTTCATAGCACCCTTGCCTTTACCCGATCCGAGCTTGCCGGTGATAGCGTAGACCGCCATGTCACACCAGCTTGTCGAGGATGGTCTTCTTATACGTGTAGAGCGCGCAAGCGGCCCATACGCTGCAATACACGCTGGCGAGCGTGTACGTGACCGGGTTGAAGGCCAGCGACAGACCGACGGCGAAATTGGGGTGCGACTGACTAATTGACTGAATGACCGGCCCGCAGACCACGTTGGCGCAGACCTGGCCGGCGGCCCACAGCGCGGCGACCATCGCTGTCAGGGTGGTTACTGCCCACACGCGCATGCCGATCTTGGAGGTGTTCTCGAAGCCGAGATAACCGATGAGTGTTGCCCACATATTGATGCTCCTAGTTGACGGCCAATGCGGCCCGGACTTGCTGGACGCAGCCCAGCAGACAGAAGAAAGCCAGCACGCCGTTGATGAATGTGCGGAAGGTGTCGAACGGTGAACAGATATCCATCATCACCGCCCCGCTGCCGTTCGGGCTGTCGATCATGGGATTGACGCAAGCGGCTGTAGGGATATTCGGTATGAATGACCAGTAGAAGCGGTTCGACGAGACGCCGAGCTGCGACTGCGAATAGCTGTTCCATGCGCCGATGTTGTCCGTCCATGCCTTCGTCTGATCGGTGGTGGCCTGATCGGCGGGGGATGTGATCTGGCAGCGCGGTTGCGACGTCCCACCGCATGCCGTGCTGGTGGTCTGAGCAGTTGACGGGGCTGACAGTGCAGCGCACACGGCGGCAAAGGCCAACAGCAGGGAGAGGAATCGTTTCATGGTCACTCCCGGATGGCCGACTGTATCTGGTGCACGCAGCCATAGACGCAAAGAACCGCCAGCACGGCGTTGATGAAGAAGGACAGTCGGTCGAACCACACGCAGATGTCCATGTTCACGGTCACGTTGCCAACAGGGCTTTTGAGCGATGGGTTCTTGCACGACGCAGTGGGGATCGAAGGGATGAACGACCAGTTGAACGCGCCGGAACTGATGGCGTCCATCTTCCCCTTCATGCCTGTATCGGCGGCCCGGTTGGCCGTCTGTGTGTCGTTCGACTTGATCCAAGTATCGTTGTCGCCCGGCTCGGTGACGGCGCACATGCCCTGTCCGGGACCGCCACAGCCTAAGCCGTTGTTCGGGTCGGGGGGCGGCGTCACAGTCGTGTGCACGATGACATAGCCTCCGGTGCCGGGGTCGTAGACGCCGGTGTCGAAGCAGGTCTTACTCTTATCCGACTTGTTGATGCACACGTCGAATGCGTTACCGGCGTTCGCCTTCACGTCGATGCTCGACTGACCATCAGCGGAAGGCACGGATAGATTCGCCGTCGTCGCCATACCGGCGCAGGCTGGATTGGCCGGGTCCGTCATGATCTGCTTGGTGGCAGGATCGAATAGCATTTCGCACGGTGTGTCGGCGGGCTTCTTCACCTGGGCGGCGTCGACCAGGCCGCACTGTGCAACCCCGTTCACAAAAGTGCCAGTGGACTGGTAGCCGGGATCGCAAGTGATCGTCACATCCTTGGCCTGATCATAGAACACGACCGCCTTGCCAGCCACGATGGTTCCCGGCGTGTTGCCCAGTCCGATCCAGTACGACGAGCGGTCAGGCGTCAGATAGGCGGTCTCCAGCGCGGTATTACTGTCGTTCTGCTTGGCCGAGCAGGCCATCAGGGCAGCTTGAACCTCGGGCGAATTGGACGAGATGTCGGTACGATAGGTACAACTTACAACCTTAGCGACGAAAGGGAAGGCCCGGTCCGGCGCGAACATCTGCTTGACAGTAATGACACCAGCCACATACGCGTCTCCGTAATTGTGTGACTGCTGCGCCATGTACTTGAGCGTTTCGTCGGCGTAAGGTCCCGTCGCTGGGTCGCTGGGGTTCTGCGAGTACACGCCGGTACCGACAGGACCAGCGGGGGCAGGAGGCGGGCCGGAACCTGCGGCGGCGATTTGCGTCTTTGGCGTCACGTCACGCTTGCCTGGAGCCGGGTCGTTGAACTTCGCCGGATTCGGATTTTCGCGCTTGGAGTCTGGCTGCAGATTGACCGTCAGGGCAGGCTTGGGGAGCTGCGCGGAAGGAATGGGGTTCTTCGTGGTACATGGTGCGCTCAGTGCGAACTTGTTGCAGTCCCACCAAAACAACGCGGTCAGTATGCCTACCTGTCCAACTATCAGATCGGTGATGAGCAGGTTCGACCCTACCAGCAGCCAGGGAATAACCAGAGGGATGATGGCTCGGGCCTGCCGGATCGGGACCATGATCAACGAGGCCGAGATAAACGAGACAACGAGGATTTTCTTAAACGAAGCCATAGGGCTCCCCATAAAAAACGGCCAGAGTCGTTAAACGCTGGCCGAGGGTGGAACCGGGAAGGTATTAACCGGCTTTGCTGAAAGCTTTCTTCATCATCTTGATGCCCCAGAAGCCGCCGGCCACCAGCACAGCGACCGCGAAGGCGGCAGTGATGTAGGTCTGCGCTTGCGTGGACAGTGCAGTGATGGCGTCAACACCTGGATCACCTGCTGCAAATGCAGTACCCGAAGCGACGAGAGCAGCGGCAACAGCACCAATACGTTGAGCGTTTTTTTTCATTTTTCATTCCTAATAGTTGGGTTAAGGCCATCAATAAGATTGCACAGTGGCCGACTGCACAAAATTTTCGCGGAGGCGAAATTTGTGTTTTTCGCGGAGGCGAAAACGCTAGTCGAGCGATTCAACGGCTTGCCTGGCGATCCGCCGTATTGCTCCTCCTGCATACCCGAGGCCAAAGGCGGTCAGGCAATATCCAACAATTTGATACGTCGTCATTTGTGATCCACGAGTCGATGAATGAGGTACTTGACGAAATAGACCGCGACGACGAAAAGACCTGTCAAAAAGAGAATCGGCCAAATGGACTTCAACAGCATCGTCACCGCTGACCTCCCGCTATCCAGCCCAGCGCGAAGAGGACGACTACAGCAATGCCGAGAACGAATTCCTGCGTTAATGCGTCCATTCACATTCCTCCTGCTGCAACACTTGGGTTACAAAGTAGCCCTCATGGCAATTGATCGCCGCTGTATCGATCGCATCGGCAAGCGCATCAAAGCGCCCGGCTTCGTGTGCCCAAGGGGTGAATCCCACATCCCCATCACAGGGCATCAGAAACAAAGCCGATTCTTTGTCCTGCACGATAAATTTGACTTCGACCTTAAGCGCCGACATTTTTGTTACCAGGCGAACTAGCCTTTGCACCTTCGACCGGCTTCAGCGAGTGAATGACAGTCTTCTGGGTCTTACCGTTCGTGACGATCTCCATTTCGGCTACCGCCATGAACGGGAATGCGCTTGCGAGGTGTTTGTATTTCTGATACTCCTCAGCCTTTCCCAGGCCGTATTCAGCACACGCTGTTCCCATCGCGGTGTCCTTACTGGCATCCAACTCGGTCTCGACGAATACCTTCGTGCTGTCGAAGGCTTGTCCGTTGTCCATCGTGCCTTTCGAGAATTTCATGCCGGTTACTTTGATCGTGGAGGTAAATTTCATGTTGGAGTTCCTGTATGTAGCGGCCTACAAAAACCGTTGTCCCCATTGAGGCCATAAGATGGGACGGTCGTGATAAATCGCATCCAAGATGGGATGGATGGTGTTGTGGTTTCTTGTTTATGAACTGGCACAGGCCCAGAGGTCGCGTCACTCGTAAGCGGCTTCATACGCTTGGGCCAGTAGTCCTCGCTGTCATTGCAAACAAGGTCAAGCGCGTCCTTGTCGCCATAGAGTTCGCGGAATACCCGAAGGTATTTGCCAAACTGGTGTTTGGTCACTTCAATACAGGCAGCGACGGTGATCTGTGCTGTCTTTTGCTTTACTTCCATTCGCCGTGGCGTATCCACATGGGCAAACTCCGCGAAGCACGGATATGCTCCACAAAAATACTGCGACGGGTTCAACAGCACTTCGGGCGAAATGATCATGCTGGTGTTTTTGAATTCGACTTCGCAACGGCACCACAGACTCGCTTTGTCGCCTTCTTTCTTGCCTTTTTCATAGAACCGGCAGAATTTGCTGGAGGTGCGCTGGCCGATGGTCAGCGTGCGGCCTTTACCGCTAGGACGGTTCCAATTTCCAAGCTTCTGGATTTCGGGTGGACGACCGCCTTTCTTGAAGCTATAGCCGCCATGCCACCATTGTTTTTCTGCCCAATCGACAGATAGGACATCACCATCAAAGTTATCGAATGCAAGATCGATCCGCGATATCGACGGGCGCATAGCCACCTTAGTGAGGAAGTCGAACAGTCGCCCTTCCCACCCTACCAGCGCGTTCTGGCACCCTTGACCGCTCAAGGTTACAAGCATGGTGGATCGCTGACCGCCGAAGCACACAAATCCCATGTCATCACCTAGCACCCATGATTCGCGATAGAAGTTCATACCTCGATCACGTTTCAACGTAATGCCGAAGCCGAATATTTTCTCGAACTGGCGGCTGGCTTCTTCAATAATTTGTTCGTCAGCCACGAGGGTTTGACGCGCAGTCTTGAAAAACGTGTCTTCCAAAACGGTCAAATTTATCCAGTCGATAATGCAGACTTGGCCTTCGGCTGGACGTCGAACCATCACCGTTTTTGTTTTGCCGGAATCCGTCATCAACAACGACACTTCACCAAGGTGTTCTTCCGATACCGCAGACCATTTCTCAGAAATATCGTCCCGGTCGGCGCTCCCAAGGTTTTCCCCCATGTTATTAATGGGGGTGTTCATTGCTGCGCTTACCTGTGCAATTTGCGGCACAAACCCTGTCTTTTCGGCCTCAGCGGCGTAGCGCACCGGCCGCGCTGGCGCGCAGCCCGTACGCTCCGCGCTGGAGGCCGGTAATTTTCCGGTAGCGTAAAGCTGAGATTTGACAGCGCGAGCGGAGCTAGTACCACCAGAAGCATTTTCATAGTCGGCAGTAGCCTTCTCGCGCTGGTGGCGAATAGCGGAATGACGAGGTGACTTCACAGGGAGCCTCCGAGCCGTAAGTACACCTGCCGCCACTCGCCACTTCTGTGCTGAGAGGAGTGCGTTCTCTCGGCCACAAGACCAATCAGAAGACAAAATTGGGGATAGCTAAGGGTAAAAGTTTTAACTTGTTGTTCTGGCGGTAAAGTCGAGGGATCTATCACCAGCAAGCGATGTTGACGTTGATTCACAGCACGAACTCCTTGCGACCAAGTTCACGCTGAAGGGCTACAAGGTTGACCAGGCGGCGGCGACCGAATGTGACTGAAGGGATGATTCCTCGATTGAGGTGTCCCAGGACGACGCCAGGCGGAAGTCCAACGACCTCTGCAAACTTTTCGAGCGTCATCACGCCTGCTGCACCATTGGGAGCAATCCCTGCCATTCCGACTGGCATACCCAGGCTCTCCGCTGTACTATTGATCCCCATTAGCACTCCTATTACCAATACAGGAAAATTGTTCTTTAAAACGGAAAGAGATTCCGTAAGTAGGACTATAGTTCCGCAATGAAAGGGTTGTCAAGTGTTCGAGAACATTTCGGACCGCATCCGTGCGGCTATCGAGGCGGAGATTCCTGACCGAAAGCGGGCTCTCGCGCTCGAAGAGGTCAGCGGGATCGCTGCCGAAACATGGCGAAAATTTTTAAGCGGAAAGCAAAACGCGACTGCATCGATATTGGAATCTGTTTGTCAGCAATGGCCGCAATACGCCTTTTGGATCGGCACTGGCATCACGGATAGCAACTATGGGCACGTTGCACCCAAGGCCGCCTACGACAACGTGATCAACCGTCAGTTGTCGGAGCGGCCTGGCGCGCAGCTTTACTTCCGATTCAAAATGGCGTTACTAAAAGCGCGGGAGCCGGAGAGTGAGCTTTCGATAGACGAAGTGATGCCGAAGCCGCATGAGGGGCACCACTCGACGCGCCGACAAATGGACCGTTGGAGCTCCGCCGAAGAACGCGACGCCTATTTCCAAGCTGGCCCACGCGAGCAGCTTCGAATAGAGATCGAGCATTTCCGCGACTCGTGGGAAAGGATGCAAGCTGATTACGATAAGCAACGTCCAAAACTCCGTACTTAGAAAGTAGGCATGACGGTTAAGAAGATGGAGAGTGGTTGGCTCGTAGATATCCAACCGGGTTGGACGGGGGCACAAGCGAATCCGCAAGACGCTCCCGACGAAGGCTGAAGCTCTTCAGTTTGAAGCATGGGCAAAGACCCAAGTCACACAAAACGACGGATGGGTGAAGCCGAAGAAGAATATTACCAGGCTGTCCGAACTGATCGAGCTATGGCAATCCCACCACGGCATCCAGTTGCGGCACACGCGGACTTACGGCACCCTACTGCGAGTCTGTGAAGCACTTGGTAATCCGATAGCTGAGCACCTGAAGTCTGAGCATTTTGCTGCTTACCGGTCAGCCCGCTTGGCTGAAGGCGTGACAGCCAACACCATCAACCGTGAGCATGCTTACCTTCGAGCTGTGTTCAATGAGCTAATTCGTCTTGGTTTCTGGAGCGAGAATAATCCGCTGGCGCGGCTTCGCCAATTTAAGATCGCAGAGCGAGAACTGTCCTACCTTAACGACGATGAGATACGTGCGTTGCTGGCAGCCTTGGAAGCACGCAAGGATCGTGATGCGCTTCTCATTACAAAACTTTGCCTGGCATCTGCCGCTCGATGGAACGAAGGCGAATCGCTGCGTATTTCCCAGCTACACAGCGGCATGATTCACTTCACGCAAACGAAGACCGACAAGAATAGATCAGTCCCAATCGATGATGCGCTTGCCGACGAGATACGGGAATTCTATAACGCAGGTAGTAGAGACGCTTCAGGGCGGATATTTAAAAGCTCGGTGGGAGCGTTTCGTATGGCTGTCAAGGAATCGGGGATCGAGCTGTTACCTGGTCAACTCACGCACGTCCTGCGGCATACGTTCGCAAGCCATTTCATGATGAATGGCGGGAATATCCTGACGCTGCAAAAAGTGCTTGGCCACTCCAGCCTGCAAACCACAATGATCTACGCCCACCTCAGCCCTGGACACCTTCAGGAAGCCAAAATGTTGAACCCGTTGACGCGGTTGACAGTTGGTTGACACTCGCCCAAAAACAAAGGGCTTACATTGCTGTAAGCCCTTGTTTTATATGGTGCCGACTGCCGGTTTCGAACTGGCCACCTGATGATTACAAATCAACTGCTCTACCAAATGAGCTAAGTCGGCGAAACTTGTACGGGGCGAATTATACGCTATTTAATTCGCGTCAGAGTAGGGCGCCCACCCTTTTTCGGCGGATCCGCGTCGTCGTCCGGGGCGCCGGGGGCCTCGGTTTTCACCGGCGCCAAGGCTGGTGGCGCGGCCGCCGGGACCGACGACAACACCGGCGCCGGGGCGCTTTTTTCCTCGGTCGGCGCGGGCGCTTCGGCGGCGCCGCCGGCTTGCGGCTCGAACGCCATCCCCTGGCCGTTTTCGTTGGCGTAGATCGCCATCACGTTGTTGACCGGGACGTAGATTTCACGCGAGACGCCGCCGAAGCGGGCGTGGAAGCGGATGCTGTCGTTGTCCATCTTCAGGCCCGAGGTGGCGCCGAAACTGATGTTGAGGACGATTTCGCCCTTTTTGACGTATTCCATCGGCACCGTGGTCGAGGCGTCGACCTTGACCGCGAGATAGGGCGTGTAGCCGCTGTCGGTGCACCATTCATAGATGGCGCGCAGCATGTAGGGCTTGGTTGAGATTTCGGACATGGTATTCCAGGGCTGCAGTCAAACAACGGCGCGCCGCCCGCCAGGGCCGGCAGGCGCGCCGCCACACTTCAAGTCAGGCGTGCTGCGTCCGCGATCAGCGGCGCATCACTTTTTCCGACGGCGTCAGCGCTTCGATGTAGGCCGGGCGCGAGAAGATGCGCTCGGCGTACTTCATCAGCGGCGCGGCCGTCTTCGACAGTTCGATGCCGTAGTGGTCGAGGCGCCACAGCAGCGGCGCGACCGCCACGTCGAGCATCGAGAATTCGTCGCCGAGCATGTACTTGTTTTTCAGGAACAGCGGCGCGAGCGTGGTCAGGCGGTCGCGGATTTCGGCGCGGGCCTTGTCGTGGCTCTTGTCGTTGCCCTTGGCGCGTTCGCTTTCCAGCACGTGCACGTGGACGAACAACTCTTTTTCAAAGTTGAACAGCATCAGACGCGCGCGCGCGCGCATCAGCGGGTCGGCCGGCATCAGCTGCGGATGCGGGAAGCGTTCGTCGATGTACTCGTTGATGATGTTCGATTCGTACAAAATCAATTCGCGTTCGACCAGGATCGGCACCTGACCATACGGATTCATGGTCGAGATGTCTTCCGGCTTGTTGAACAAGTCGACGTCGCGCACTTCGAAGTCCATGCCTTTTTCAAACAGGACCAGGCGGCAGCGTTGCGAGAATGGGCAGGTCGTGCCCGAGTAGAGAACCATCATTGTTATAGTTCCTTAGAAGAACAAAGGGGGTGAACCCGAAAACGGATCACCCCGGATCGATCGCCCGCCAGCGCGGGCATCGCAAAACAAGCGCCGGCCAGCCGGCGCTCTCGATTATTTCACTTCTTTCCAGAACGACGCGTTCAAGCGCCATGCCAGGAAGGCGAACACGGTCATGAACAGCACGACCACGACGCCCAGTTTTTTGCGGGTCTGCGCCGCAGGCTCCGCCATCCACTCCATGTAACCGACCAGGTCGGCCACCGCAGTGTCGTATTCCAGCTTGCTTAGTTTGCCCGGCGACACCTGCTCGAAACCGGCGAACTGATGCGTCATCTTGCCCGGCTCGTGCGGATCGGCCACGTCCTCCATCCTGACCTTCTGCACGCCCTGCAGTTCCCACAGCACATGCGGCATCGCCACATTGTTGACCACCATGTTGTTCCAGCCGGTCGGGCGGGTGTCGTCCTTGTAGAACGTGCGCAGGTAAGTATACAGGTAGTCGCCGCCGCCGCCGGCGCCGGACGATTTGGCGCGCGAAATCACCGACAGATCCGGCGGCACCACGCCGAACCAGGCTTTGGCGTCGGCGGGTTTCATGCTGGTCGTCATCATTTCGCCCACCTTGTCGCCGGTGAACAGCAGGTTGGCCTTGATCTGGTCCTCGCTCAGGCCCAGGTCCTTGAGGCGGTTGTAGCGCATCGAGGACGCATTATGGCAGTTCAGGCAGTAATTGACGAATAACTTGGCGCCGTGTTGCAGCGCGGCCATGTTGTTCGAGCGGTCCGGCGCCTTGTCGAGGGCGATGCCGCCCTCGTTGGCCAGCGCCAGGCCCGGCAGCAGGGCCAGGGTCGCGAGCAGTTTCTTAGCAAAATTCATGTGATGTCCTTTGTGTACTTTAGCCGAGGTGGTCGATCAGTGCGCGTGGAACACGACGCGGTCCGGGACCTTCTTGAACGTGCCCATGGCGCTCCACCACGGCATGAACAGGAAGAAGCTGAAGTACAGCAGGGTGCACACCTGCGAAACGATGGTGCGCATGTCGGTCGGCGCCAGCGTGCCGAGGTAGCCCAGCGTCAGGAACGAGATGAAGAACACCGCGTAGACGTATTTGTGCCAGTCCGGACGGTAGCGGATCGACTTGACCGGCGACTTGTCCAGCCACGGCAGGAAGGCCAGGATCACCACCGAGCCGCCGAAGAACACCACGCCCCAGAACTTGGCGTCGAGGATCTGCGGCAGCATGCCGACGATGGCCAGCAGCGCGATCACGGCGATGGCGATCTTGACCAGCCGCGGCAGTTGCGACTTGAGCCAGATGAACACCACGTAGGCGGCGACGAAGAACATCAGCACCCACATGAAGTCGGCGGTGGTGGCGCGCAGCACCGAGTAGAACGCGGTGAAGTACCAGGTCGGGGCGATGTGCAGCGGGGTCTTCAGCGAGTCGCCCGGCAGGAAGTTGTTGTATTCCAGGAAGTAGCCGCCCATTTCCGGCGCGAAGAACACCACGGTGCTGAAGATCAGCAGGAACACCGACACGCCGAACAGGTCGTGCACCGTGTAGTACGGGTGCGAAGGGATCGAGTCGACCGGGTGGCCGTCGGCGCCGAGGTTTTCCTTCACTTCGATGCCGTCCGGATTGCTGGAGCCGACTTCGTGCAGCGCGATCAGGTGGGCGGCGACCAGGCCCAGCAGCACCAGCGGAATCGCGATGACGTGGAAGGCGAAGAAGCGGTTCAGCGTGGCGTCGGAGACCACGTAGTCGCCGCGGATCCACAGCGACAGGTCCGGCCCGATCAGCGGAATCGCGCCGAACAGGTTGACGATCACCTGCGCGCCCCAGTACGACATCTGGCCCCATGGCAGCAGGTAGCCGAAGAAGGCTTCGGCCATCAGGCACAGGAAGATGGCGAAGCCGAACAGCCAGATCAGCTCGCGCGGCTTGCGGTACGAGCCGTACAGCAGGCCGCGGGTCATGTGCAGGTAGACGATGATGAAGAAGGCCGACGCGCCGGTCGAGTGCATATAACGCACCAGCCAGCCCCACGGCACTTCGCGCATGATGTATTCGACCGAGCCGAAGGCCAAGGCGGCGTCCGGCTTGTAGTGCATGGTCAGGAAGATGCCGGTGACGATCTGCAGCACCAGCACCAGCATCGCCAGCGAGCCGAAGATATACCAGAAATTGAAGTTTTTCGGGGCGTAGTACTTGCCCCACTGATCATTCCACAGCTTGGTCAGCGGGAAGCGGTCGTCGACCCAGCCCAGGGCTTTTTGCGCGGCCGGTGCGTTGGCGGGAAATTTGGTTTCTTTGAAAGCCATGATTTACGCCTCGCCTTTCTCGTCTTTACCAATAACCAGCCGGGTGTCGCTCAGGTACATATGGCGCGGCACCTGCAGATTGTCCGGCGCCGGCTTGTTCTTGAACACGCGGCCGGCCATGTCGAAGGTCGAGCCGTGGCAGGGGCACAGGAAGCCGCCTTCCCAGTCGTCCGGCAGCGACGGCTGCGGGCCGGGGGTGAATTTCGACGACGGCGAGCAGCCCAGGTGGGTACAGATGCCGACCGCGATCAGGATCTCGGGCTTGCGCGAGCGCCATTCGTTGCGGGCGTAGTCGGGGGTGAATTCTTCGGGATTGCGTTTGGAGTCGGCGTCGGCGACCTTGCCGTCGGTCTTTTTCAGCGAGGCCACCATCTCGGGCGTGCGCTTGATGATCCAGACCGGCTTGCCGCGCCATTCGACGGTTTTCATTTCGCCTGGGTTGAGGCTGGAGATGTCCACCTCGACCGGCGCGCCGGCGGCTTTCGCGCGCTCCGACGGCTGGAAGGTGCTCACCAACGCCCCAGCGGTTGCCAGACCTACTACACCACCCGCCGCGCCTGTTGCGACGAGCAAACCGCGACGGCCGGAATCGACCTGCTTTTCGTTACTCATACAAACCCCAATCAGTCAAAGTGCGAACAAAATCTGAAAACCGCCTACCGAGCTGAAACTGAAACCTTGTCGAAGCAGGAATAGAGCTTCTAGCAACCTTAAATTATAAGGTAAGCGTGGTGCGAATTAAAGCAAAAACGTTGCTCTAACCCCAATTTGGGCGGTTTGCGCACCATTTTGGAGGCCCGAAGCGGGGCGTCGAGAATTAATATTGATATAAGTCAAATTTATAGCGTAATTCGGTCTCCAAATGCGCGAACGACAAGCGTGTTTGGAATCTAATTGAAAAAATAGTATGATCCAGACGCGGTTTTGTTCACAATTGGCCACACAGCGGAGATGATGATATGGCAATGATGCAGGAATTTAAAGAATTCGCGATGAAGGGCAACGTGGTCGACCTCGCGGTCGGCGTGATCATCGGCGGCGCCTTCGGCAAGATCGTTGATTCGCTGGTGGCCGACATCATCATGCCGCCGATCAGCAAGCTGTTCGGCGGGCTGGACTTCGCCAGCTACTACATCGGACTGAACGGCCAACCATCGGGCCTGAGCCTGGTGGAGGCGAAAAAACTGGGCGCCGTGTTCGCCTACGGGAATTTTGCCACCATCTTGCTGAACTTCATCATACTGGCTTTCGTGATTTTCCAGATGGTGCGGCTGATGAACAAGGCGCGCTCGCTGAGCCACCGCCAGGACGCGCTGGCCGTGGCCGCCGCGCCGCCGGCGCCGCCGGCCGAAGACATCGTGCTGCTGCGGGAAATCCGCGACTCCCTGAAGAAATAGATAGGACGCCGCCCTCGAAGGCGGCGGTTTGCAAGTTATGCGACGACTCTGGTTATTGTTTGCGCAAACGGTGACCGTCGTATTGGCACTGTATTTCGTCTACGCGGCGCTGGGCCCCGAGCGCGCGGCGCCGGTGCGCCTGCAGCAGATGGGCAGCACCGAGCGGCCGGCGGTGATGCTGGAGGCCGGCCCCGGCAAGGCGCCGGCGTCGGCGTCCGGCTCGTACCGGGCGGCGGCCGGGCGGGCGATGCCGGCAGTGGTCAACATCGTCACCAGCAAGAAGCCCAAGCGCGGCAAGCATCCGCTGCTGCGCGACCCGTTCTTCAAGAAATTCTTCGGCGACCGCGACGGCGAGGGCGAGGACGACGAGTCCAGCCTGGGCTCGGGCGTGATCGTCTCGGCCGAAGGCTACATCCTGACCAACAACCACGTGGTCGAGGCGGCCGACGACATCGAGGTGGCGCTGGCCGACGGCCGCAAGGCCGCCGCCAAGGTGGTCGGCACCGATCCGGAAACCGACCTGGCGGTGATCAAAATCACGCTCGACAAGCTGCCGGTGATCGTGCTCGGCCAGGCCGAGCAGGCGCAGGTCGGCGACGTGGTGCTGGCGATCGGCAATCCGTTCGGCGTCGGCCAGACGGTGACCATGGGCATCATTTCCGCGCTGGGGCGCAACAACCTGCACATCAACCAGTTCGAGAACTTCATCCAGACCGACGCCGCGATCAACTTCGGCAATTCCGGCGGCGCGCTGGTGGACGCCAACGGCAACCTGCTCGGCATCAACTCGGCGATTTATTCGCAAAGCGGCGGCTCGGTGGGGATCGGCTTCGCGATTCCGGTCTCGACCGCGAAGACGGTGATGGAGGCCATCATCAAATCCGGCCACATGGTGCGCGGCTGGATCGGCGTCGAGACGCAGGAGATCACGCCGGAGCTGGCCAGCAGCTTCGGGCTGAAGCGGCAAAGCGGCGCCATCATCGCCGGCGTGGTGCGCAACGGGCCGGCCGACAAGGGCGGCATCAAGCCGGGCGACATCCTGCTGTCGGTGGACGGCAAGCCGGTGACCGACACCAATGGCATGCTCAACCTCATCGCCCAACTCGTTCCCGGCGGAAAGGCTAAAATGACGATCTTGCGCAAGAGCCGCGAGACCACGGTGGACGTCACCGTCGGCAAGCGTCCGGCCACCGCCAAATAAGGATTTTCAACACCATGCATCTGCGCGACCTGACGCAATTCCTCAAAGAACTGGCGGACAACAACAACCGTCCCTGGTTCATCATGAACAAGCCGCGCTACGACATTTTGCGCGAAGAATTTTTGCAGGTGGTGACCG
>Ga0247815_10000879_pt1 | contig 23285 bp, 19 predicted proteins | sample UWRJL194509B1_FD_181014 | JGI IMG/M metagenome (GOLD analysis project Ga0247815, IMG submission 181014) | Plant litter microbial communities from Arlington Agricultural Research Station in Wisconsin, United States - UWRJ-L194-509B-1 | ecosystem: Environmental > Terrestrial > Plant litter >...
AAAAAAATAATGTTGTTAAACAACTTAAATTTCAGCACCAGCTATAATTTTAATGCCGACGGGAAAGACATTCTTGCCTGGCAGCCTGTATTAGTAAGTGGAGGAACACAACTTTTTGACAACAAAATGAATGTCAATTTTGGCGCTACTTTAGATCCTTATGCGATTGACAATTCCGGAAAAAAGATGAATACGTTCAACATTGACAATGGTGGTAGTTTATTCAGAATGACGAGTGCCAACTTAACTTTAAACTACTCCTTTTCCAATAAAGGAACAAAAGAAGAAAATAAACAAAGTGAACGAAATGGTGGTCGAAAGGATGATTTGTTCGGTACCAATACAGACTTAAATGACAGTCGCAACAGTCAGTTTGCCAAAGAAGACGACGACGGAGAAGATGTGATAACAGAGTTCTTCAATTCGAAGATTCCGTGGGATATGACAATGGCCTATTCATTAACCTATTCCAATACTAACAGAGAAAGTAAGATCACCAATAATTCTTTAATGGTTTCTATTAATATGGACATTACTCCTAAATGGAAAGGGGGGGTTTCAACAGGTTACGACTTTGTTCAAAAAGGGGTTACTTTTACACAATTTCGTTTTGAAAGAGATTTGTTAAGCTGGAGAATGGCCTTTAACTGGACTCCACTTGGAGAAAACTCAAACTGGAATTTCTTTATCGGGATTAAATCTGGTGTCTTAAGCGACATTAAATGGAACAAACGAAGTACTTCAAACCGATAATTTACATCGATTAAAATAATTATTATGAAAAAAATCATCTTTACCGAAAAGGCTCCTGCTCCTATCGGGCCATACAATCAGGCTGTATTATCAGGAAATACATTGTATGCTTCTGGTCAGATCGCAATAAATCCGGCTTCAGGAGAACTTATTACTGAAAACATCAATGATGAAACAAAACAAGTAATGGAAAACATTGCAGCGATTTTAGAGGCTGCAAATATGACTTTTGAAAACGTAGTTAAAGCAACTATTTTCATTATGGACATGAATAATTTTGCAGCCATAAATGCAATTTACGGATCTTATTTTAACGAAAAAACCGCTCCAGCTCGTGAAACGGTTCAGGTGGCATGTTTGCCAAAAAATGTAAATGTTGAAATTTCTATAATTGCTGTGCAATAGCATCTAATAATAATTGTGCCGTTGCTTCATTTGTTGCCAGCGGCACATTATGTACATCGCATACGCGAATCAACATATTTATATCTGCTTCGTGCGGATGGCTCGATAAAGGGTCTTTAAAAAAGAACACCATTTGCGTTATTCCTTCTGCAACTCTTCCTGCAATTTGCGCATCACCACCCAAAGGTCCTGAAAGCATTCTTTGTGTCTTAAAGCCAGCAGCTTCCGCTTTTCCTCCGGTTGTTCCTGTACCAATCAGTTTTATTTTTTCATGATGCAAAACAGCTGAATTCTTAAGTAAGAAATTAATCAGATCTGCCTTTTTTCCATCGTGAGCAATAATCGCAATTTCCATAAAACCAGCACTATTGATTAGCAACATGGTACGCTATTAATCCATCAATTGGTCTTCTTAAGACATTTCCTAATTGAAGTTCATATTTATCAAATGTTTCCTGTAATTCGTCTTTTAAATAAAAAGCAATAGAACCTACAAAGTGTACAGGTACTTCCTTACAGTTATCAAATTGTTTGATATAATTTTTGACAAAAGATTTCATTCCTTTGAAAATGATTTTTCTACAGAAATCAGTGTCTTTATGTTTGATCAGGAACTTTGCAAAAGTCGCTAAATACGCGTTTGGATTCGGTTCTTTATATAGTTTATTTTTAATAAAATCAGGATCAACATCGTATTCTTTTTCAAATTCGACAGCTAATTCCTTAGGCATTTTATTGAAGTAATATTTTCTAATCAATTCTTTTCCAAAAACATTCCCACTACAATCATCCATTACAATATAACCTAACGATTGTACTTTCTGATGCAATACTTTTCCATCAAAATAACTGCAGTTTGAACCTGTTCCAAGAATACTTACAATTGCTTCTTCGCCTTTTGGAGTTGTAGCATAAACAGCTGCATAAGTATCTTCATGAACCTCTACAATTGCGTTAACAAAATACTCCTGAAAAATTTGAGTCAATGCAATTTTCATTCTGTCAGTACCACATCCTGCTCCATAAAAGAATAAATGTGAGGCATTTTTTTTATTTTGTAAAATATCAAAACGATCGTTTAATCTTTCTATAATTTCCGGACCGTCAAGAATTTCAGGATTTAATCCCAAAGTTTGTGTCGTGAATAATACTTTTCCATTATCATCAATTGCAATCCAATCGGCTTTAGTAGACCCACTATCAACTATTAATTTCATTTTTTTTTTGTTTTTGGATTAGTTTTTCTTCAATAAATTAAAAGTGTATTTTTTACATTAATTAAAGACGAAACAAAATAAGAAAATCCCGTTACTAATTAAATAACGGGATTTTGCAAAAATATATAATATTATTTTAAACCTGCGATATGAACAGATAAATCAATCAATTTACTAGAGTATCCGTACTCATTATCGTACCATGATACTAATTTGAAGAAAGTTGAATTCAAACCAATTCCTGCAGTAGCATCAATGATTGAAGTTCTTTTATCAGAAATAAAATCCTGAGAAACAACTGCATCTTCAGTATATCCTAAGATACCTTTCATTGTAGTTTCAGAAGCATTTTTCAAAACAGCCATAATTTCTTCGTACGAAGTTTCTTTAGCTACTTTTACCGTTAAATCTACTGTAGAAACGTCAGCAGTAGGAACACGGAAAGCCATACCAGTTAATTTTCCATTCAATTCAGGAATAACTTTTCCAACTGCTTTTGCAGCACCTGTAGAAGAAGGAATAATGTTTATGCTTGCAGCACGTCCACCTCTCCAGTCTTTTCTAGAAGGACCATCAGCTGTCATTTGAGTTGAAGTTGTAGCGTGAACTGTTGTCATTAACGCTTCTACAATTCCAAAATTATCGTGAATAACTTTAGCTAAAGGAGCTAAACAGTTTGTAGTACAAGAAGCATTAGAAACTACTAAATCTGTAGCTTTTGCTGTCTCGTGGTTTACTCCCATTACAAACATTGGAGCATCTGCAGACGGAGCAGAAATAATTACTTTTTTAGCACCACCTTTAATGTGCTCATTTGCAGTTTCGATAGTTGTGAAGATACCAGTACATTCAGCAACTACATCAACATCAACTTCGTTCCATTTTAAGTCAGCAGGATTTCTTTCTGCAGTGATACGGATATTTCTTCCGTTTACGAACAATTTTCCTTCTTTTACTTCTACAGTTCCATCGAAACGACCGTGAACTGAATCATATTTTAATAAGTAAGCTAAGTGATCTACATCTAATAAATCGTTGATTGCTACTACTTCTACGTTATCTCTGTTGAAAGATTCTCTAAAAACGATTCTTCCAATACGTCCAAATCCGTTTATTCCTAATTTTACTTTTGACATTTTACTTGATTTTTGCTTTTGTTTTTATTACACTAATTTAAAGTCTAATTTCCTCACAATAAACTTTCTTTCCTTTTAAACTTTTATCTTTATTATGTCGACATGATGTCAGACACTCTTAACAATTCTCTGTCTATTTCAGATTTTCCTTTAATTGCTTGTTCAAGGGGCGTTAAAGCTACTTTATCTTCTCGCAGTCCAACCATGTAATTTGATTTTCCTTCAATTAAAGATTCTACTGCTTTTACTCCTAAACGGCTTGCTAAAACACGGTCAAAACAAGATGGAGAACCACCACGCTGCATGTGTCCTAAAACAGAAACTCTTACGTCGTATTCAGGTAAATTAGCCTCAACATAATCTTTTAGTTCGAATACGTTTTTACCAATTTTATCCCCTTCTGCGATAACTACTATACTTGATGATTTTCCTGAAGCTTTACTTTTTTGAAGAGAGTCTAGTAATCTTTCTAAACCTAAGTCTTCTTCAGGGATAAGGATTTCTTCTGCACCGGCTCCAATACCGGCATTAAGAGCAATGTGTCCTGCATCTCTGCCCATAACCTCTACAAAAAACAAACGGTTATGTGAACTTGCAGTATCTCTAATTTTATCGATACAATCTACAACAGTATTTAAAGCGGTATCATAGCCTAAAGTATGGCTTGTACCAAAAATATCATTATCAATTGTACCCGGAATTCCCATTACAGGGAAATCATATTCTGAGTTAAAAATTAAACCTCCGGTAAAACTTCCGTCTCCTCCGATAACAACCAAAGCATCAACTCCGGCTTTCAAAAGATTTTCGTGGGCTTTTTTCCTTCCTTCGGGAGTTCTAAACTCAACTGAACGAGCCGATTTTAAGATCGTTCCTCCTTTGTTTACAATATTATTTACGCTTCGAGGTCCCATTTCTTTGAAGTCTCCTTCAATCATTCCCTGATATCCTCTATAAATTCCTATGCATTCTATATTATGATAAGCACATGTTCGAACAACTGATCGTATTGCGGCATTCATTCCTGGTGAGTCTCCTCCCGATGTTAGAACACCTACTTTTTTTATTGTTTTTGGCATTATTTAAGTAATTAAAGTGTAAAATTAGCAAACATTCACCACTTTATAGGTGATGTTTGTCATTAATTAATAAAATCTGTTAAATTCAAACGTTTTCGTTAATAAGTTTTTCTATAGTAAAAATTTCATATAAAATAATAAAAGGCACCTATTTTAATTAAATCTTTAAAATTAACAATACGTAAATGAAGTGTTATAAAAATTTCTAATTCTCTCACTGAATCAAAAATGCAATTAAAGCTCTAAATTTAGCACAAAAAAACCATTCGAAAGGCGAATGGTTTTAGAAATTACTTTATTTAACAATCTTTTAAAAATCATTGTCCGGAATTAATCCTTCGTTATTGTTTTGTGGCTGCGGTTTTTTCTCTTCTTCTTTTTTATCCGATTTCTTTTTATTCTTTTCGGCATCCTTTTTAGTCGAGAAATTTACAAAATCAGGATTTAGGTTAGAATCCTGCAAATCATCAGGCGAACTTTTTACTGCTCTTTCGAGTTTATGATTTTTAAAGAGTTTATTGACCAGCTCGCTAAAGGTATCAAAATCGACTTCATATGAAATACCAACTCCCTGCGTATAACCAATTCCTTGTCCTATATAATTGATATCATTTTCTTTATTGAATAAACGGAGGTTCATCGATCCGTCTTCGTTTACTCTGTACAATACTTCAATATCACCCACAATTGCCGACTCGTTTACACCTCCGACAGGCACTCCCAGTTTTCCGTTAATTGATATTTTTTCGTTGATCTGAGAAGTAATATTAGCAACAAACTGGCCATCGGCTTCCTGCCCGATTCTTTTATCGGCGGCGATATAGTTTAAATTGATATTAAAAAGATCATTGTCAGACTTAATAATATTACCAAACATACTGGTAACCGTTTCCGCAAATGTTCCTGACAAATCACTTTGACTAAATCCATCAGGACTCATAAATGAACCTGTTGATAATAAATATAAAGCCTGTGTCTGGCGGATATCTTTGTCGTCTAATTTATATTGTATCTCCGATTTCATCACGTTACTGATCGAAGGGAACTGAATGTCAAAATTAGGTTCCGGGCTTGCTAAATCGCCTCGCAAACCAATTACAACTTCAACAGGTACTTTTTTATTGAAAGACGAGCTCTCCAGCAATACGGCAGGATTCGCAGATGTTTTGTAAACGGCTTCTAAATTCAGCTGTGCTTTCATCGGGTTTCCTTCCCAAATGATAGAACCGCCTTTTTTAACTGCGAATTTTTTATCAATTAAACCGCCATACTTAAAGTTATAGGTTCCTTCATACGCCTGGAAATCTCCCCACATATTAAATTTACCCAAAGTATTGATTTTAAACAATAAAGATCCGTAACCTTTTCCTTTCATACCGTGGCCTGAATTTCGATCTAAGATTACTTCAACTTCTGCATCTGGTGTAATATCAAAATCAAACTCCAATTCAAGTCCGTTATAATTTCTGGTTTTTTCAACAATTCCATTGGCTAAATTGTATTTCTCCTTTGGTGTTACAAAATGAATCCAGCTGCTTTCCCCAACGCTTTGTACGTTATTAATAGGTATTTTAACTTCAGTGCCTTTTTCAGATTTGGCATCAACTTTTATAAATAAACTTTCGGTTGGTCCTTTAATACTTGCCGTACCGTTAATAAATGCTGTACCAAAATAAGCGGCATCATCACTGTCTTTGGTATCAAGTGCCAATAAGCGTTTAGACGTAATGGTCAAGTCTAATTTCCAGTCTGAAAAATTGTGATGTTCAATACTTCCATTCAACAATCCTTTTGTTCCAAATTTTGTATCTGTAAGCTGATTATTTCTGAATAAAAACTTTTCGTCAGATAAATCAATTACGGTTCGATCGCTCAATTCATAATCAGTATTCAGGTACGGAACTGTCATTCCGGCCTTTTCTACATAAAGTCTTCCGTTGATTTCAGGTTTTTTCAAGTTACCAACCACTGCAGCATTTCCGGAAACAGATCCTCTCACGTTTGATAAAACATCACCGCCAACAGTTCCTAAAGTAGCCAGGTTAAAGCCTTCGAGTTTTAAATTTAAATCAAGAATTGTTTCTTTATTTTCGATCGCAAAAGTTCCGTTTGCCCTAAACGATTCTGTAAAACCATTTTGTATTGAAGAATTGATGGTAAACTTTCTAAAGCTCTGATCTCCTGAAATATCAAAATTCAGAGTTCCTAATTCGATTTTATTTAAGTTAAGATGATCAATGACAATAGAGGCCGTGGGCTGATAAACATCTTTATTCTGCTTATAATTTACGCTTCCGTTTAAGTTACCATTAAACACAAATTTAGAGTTTAACGGGGTGATTTTATTAATATCTACATCTTCAAAATTCAGGACGAGATCTTTATAATCTTTTCCTTTTATCACTCCATTTAAATCAATTTTCTGATTTTCATGTGATAAGATAATATTATCAATGGTGAAATTTTTAAAATTCTGATCAAAAACAATCTGATTATCTTCTGCAGAATCTTCGTTTAAATACCATAAATAGTCCTTAAATTTCATTTCAGACTTTTTGATACCCACAATATTATTTTTGTTTTTATCAATCGTATGAAACAAATCCAGATTATAATAATCCTGTCCTTTTTCTCCTCCTTTAAATTCAGAGCGTACAAATAACGTGTCTTTTGCCGTTACGTTAATTAAGCTGAAATCACGGATTTTGTAGTATGGAGTTTTAATACTGTCCAGCTCGACATACGCATTATAAAGCGTATTTTTATTATCAATATTAATACGGATATTATCAAAGGTATTTTTTGCAGCTGTAATTTTTTGAGACTTAAATCTGAATTTGAATTCCTGAAGATCAGAATCAATTTTTCCTCTTACAACAGTAGACGAATCTATATTAATTTCCGGATACAACATTTCGACCACCTTATCATACACATGAAAATTGAAACGCAGGAATTGCCCCTTTTTTACTTTATAGGGTTTATAATTTGTATAAAGACTTCCAACGGAATTCATTACCAGTTTATCTAATTGGGCAAATTGAAATTTACCCACAATTTTTCCATTAATGACATCTGTAGAATTTATGGTAATGGTGCGTACTCTATCAGTATCAAAACTAGAATTAACTGTTAATTCATCAAAAGCATACGTCGATTTTGGATTTTGGTATACTGCATTCTGAATATAAACATTTCCCTGAAGATTTTCGATTGAATTTCCCGTCAGTTCAACAACTGCATTTCCTTTAAAATAAGAAATAGAATCGTTTACAAATTTCAGTTTTCGCAAATCGGCATTTTCTACATTTATATGAAAATCGTATCTGCTTTCTTTTTTGCTTAAATCAACCAAACCATCAAATGTCAAACTCAAATTTGGATCATTTATAGAAAGCTGTCCTTTATAATATGGTAATTTAAAATTTCCGTTTACAACAATATTATTGTACGTATATTTATTGTACTCTAGTTTTTGAATATCACCTTTTATGATGGTGTTCAAATATTTCTCTGTAAAACCAACTCCATCAACATCTAAATTTAGTGTTGTTTTTCCAACATCTTTTCGATTCAATAAAGCGCCAACATCAAAATTCTCCAGCACAATATTGCCTGAATAAGAAGCTTTATCAATAAAATCCATGTTGTTTAAATGCAGGTCGACATTTCCGTTTCCAATGTCGGTAATCATTTTAAAATCGGTTTCTAAAGCAGTTGTCGAGACTTTTGCTTTACCCACCATATTGAATTTACCAATTCTTTTAAGCTCTTTCGGAAGTTTTTTTCCTAATATATTCGGAAGCAGTACGACAAGATTATCATAACTTGAAATCAATCTGTCGAACTTTCCATCCATAGAAAATTTCTGCGTTTTATTTCCTAATAAGTTTCTGAAATTGATGTTTCCAACAATTCTGGATCCGTTTGTATCCGTTAATCTTAATCCTTTCAGATTCAAATTATTCAGCGTTCCCTTTAATTTTGTTTTAATTTTAAAATGCTGGTTTTTACCCAATCCATCATAAAAATAACGAATATCATTTGATGCAAGCGAAGCTGAATCCAACGCCACGTCAAATTGAACTTTATCTGTAAAATTCAGGAAATCCTGTACTTTATAGTTCATTATGACATTTCCGTAAATAGACGACCTTTTGGTTTTAATGGCCAGATTTTCAACCTTGATACGCTTTTTAGTATACGTGAATTTTCCAGCAAAATTAGAAACATACAACCCGCGGTGATCCATAAAGGAGAATCTGTGAATGGTTGTAATAACTTCCGGACCGTACAGTTTAAAATCGCTGATATAGGCGTTTAACTTGGTAAAATCAAGAAACCTCGAATTCATTTTATTTTCGTCAACAACCGAGAAAGTTCCCTGAGAAATATAGGCGTTTTTGGCCGTTAGCAGAAAATGTTTCTTTGATTTTGGTTTTTTAGGATCTGTTTCAAACAATTTAATAAACTTATTAATATTGTTTTCATTTTCTTTTTTATAGGTTTTCAAATTAAAAATCAAACCTGTCAAGCGCAGATCACCAAAAAGCAAATCGCCGTCGATTGCTCTTTTTATACTTAAAATATCAGTTGAAATTATATCTGAATAGATCATCGTTTTTTTGTGATGGTCTCTAATCAGGACTTTTTTAAGTTTTACGCCTCCAAAAATATTAATCGCCGCTTTATCTATAGTGATATCTGTTTTGAAATCAGTATTCAGCGTATTGGTGATATATTTTGCAATTTTTGTCTGAACAACAGGCAGAGACAAAGTGATAGCTACTACTAACAAAAGTAAAACCAACCCAATCAGGGTTCTGGATACTATTTTCTTTACTTTTTTGATAGCTGCTTTTATTTTAGTTTCTTTTAAATTTATTTTGAACAGACAAAGTACGACTGTTTCTGATAAAAATTCTTTAATTTTGGCCTCTCCTTAACAGTCAAAGCAAATTAAAAATTTGATTTGTCAAATATAATTCAAAATTTGTGCCTTTATATGCAAAATTCAGAGGTTTTTATTCTTGCCATCGAAAGTTCCTGCGATGATACTGCCGCCGCGGTTTTACATAACGACAAAGTACTCTCAAATGTTGTGGCTAACCAGTTAATTCACAATCAATATGGCGGTGTGGTTCCTGAACTTGCTTCTCGGGCGCACCAGCAGAATATTGTTCCGGTAATTGATGCGGCACTTCGAAAAGCAAATGTACAAAAAGAACAACTAACCGCAATTGCGTTTACGCAGGGACCGGGTTTAATGGGTTCACTGCTTGTTGGGAGCTCCTTTAGCAAATCATTATCATTGGCCTTAAAAATTCCGTTGATCGCTGTAAATCACATGCATGCGCATATTTTAGCCCATTTTATAGATGAGGAAGGTTTTGACAAACCTGAATTTCCATTTTTAGCTTTAACAATTAGCGGCGGACATACCCAGATTGTAAAAGTTAATGGTTTTTTTGATATGGAAATCATTGGGGAAACCACTGATGATGCGGTTGGAGAAGCTTTTGACAAAAGTGCCAAAATACTCGGACTTCCCTATCCCGGCGGTCCTTTAATAGACAAATATGCGCAGTTAGGAAACCCAAAAGCTTTTGCCTTTACTAAACCAAAAGTTCCCGGATTAGATTTTAGTTTCTCCGGATTAAAAACGGCGATTTTGTATTTTATTCAGAAAAAAAAGCTCGAAAACCCAAATTTCATCGAAGAAAACCTGAATGATATCTGCGCTTCAATTCAATTTACAATTATTGAAATTTTAATGGATAAATTGAAATTAGCCGTAAAAGAAACCGGAATCAGACAGATTGCCATTGGCGGAGGCGTTTCTGCAAATTCAGGAATTAGAACCCGATTGAAAGAAAGTGAAGCAAAATACGGATGGAAAACTTTTGTTCCGAAATTCGAATATACCACCGATAATGCGGCAATGATAGGCATTGTGGGCTACCAAAAATATTTATCAAGTCGTTTTGAAAACTCTTCCGTAGTTTCGAAAGCGCGAATTCAATTTTAATTATGCAATTATTTTACAATCCAGATATTGACGAAACGACTGAAAGTTTTTCTTTTGATAAAGAAGAAAGCCGCCATATTATAAAAGTTTTACGAAAGAAAGATTCTGATATTCTACACGTTACAAACGGTTTAGGATTTTTATTTGAAACCGAAATTACTTTAGCCTCTGACAATAAGTGTATTGTGCAGGTACTTTCGATAAAAAAAGCGGATAAACCAAAATTTCATTTGCATTTGGCTGTAGCGCCAACTAAAATGAACGATCGTTTTGAATGGTTTTTAGAAAAAGCAACCGAAATTGGCATTCAGGAAATTACGCCGGTTATCTGCGATCGATCTGAAAGAAAAGTGATTAACTTAGAGCGTTTTGAAAAAATTATTTTATCGGCAATGAAGCAATCTAATGAAACGTATCTTCCAAAATTGAATGAGGCGATTTCGTTTAAGGAATTCATCAAACAAAAAAATGAAGGTTTGCAATTGATCGCGCATTGCGAAGAAACCGATAAAAAATCGTTGAAAGAAATTTTGAAACCCAATGAGAGTGTTACCATGCTGATTGGACCAGAGGGAGATTTTTCAGAAAAAGAAATTGCATTGGCCTTAGAAAATAATTATCAGCCGGTTACGTTAGGAAATACACGTTTAAGAACCGAAACTGCTGCAATTGTGGCTTGTCATAGTGTTGTTTTTTTTAATGAAATATCTAATAAATAATTTATTCTTTTGTTTTTGACGAATTAGTCTGCCATTTCGACGAACGAGAAATCAGACTGGAAACTCTCCGTGGAACGTCTTCCATCTTTGTCGAATCCGGCGTGTGATTTCTCCTTTGTCGAAATGACAAGAAAATTTAAAATTATATGAAAAAAATATTCTTTTTATTTTTATTGATTTCCGTTTCTTCCTTTTCACAAGAAATTGCGCTGCTAAAATACAGCGGCGGAGGCGATTGGTATGCTAACCCAACCTCTCTTCCTAATTTAATTAATTTTTGTAATTCGAACATCAATACCAGAATAAAAGCAAAACCATCAACAGTTGAACCGAGTAATCCTGATTTGCTTTCGTATCCTTTTGTGCATATGACCGGGCACGGAAATGTAGTTTTCTCCGATGCTGACGTGAGCAATTTGAGGAATTATTTAAATGGCGGCGGTTTTCTTCATATTGATGATAATTACGGAATGGACCAATATATTCGGAAAGAAATCAAAAAAATATTCCCAAACAATAATCTGACAGAAATTCCGGCCAATCATCCTATTTTTCAAAAACCTTTTCCTTTTCCGAACGGTTTACCTAAAATTCACGAACACGACGGAACGCGTCCGCAGGCTTTTGGAATTTTTGTCGACAATAAACTCGTATTATTATATACTTACGAATGTGATTTGGGAGATGGATGGGAGGATGCTGAAGTACACAATGACCCGTCGGGTGTGAGAGATAAAGCTTTGAAAATGGGCGCCAACATTATCAATTATATTTTTACCAATTAAATTTTAAAAAGTGCAGCTTACTCACGAAGAAAATCAGTTTGAGAGAAAAACGTTTCCAATAACTTTAGTCTGTGATCATATTTATTTTCAGCAGAATATTGGTTCGCTTTTTAGAATTGCTGAAGCATTTGGAGTAGAAAATATCCTCTTTTTAGGGAAAGACATTCCGCTCACACCCAGAAAAATAAATAAAACTTCGCGAAGCACGCATCTTCATGTGCCTCATACTGTAATCGAAGAAATAGCAGAGCTGAAAGCCTATTTAATCGAAAATAACTTTGAGATTATTGCCTTGGAAATTGCCAATAACAGTAAACCTCTTAAAGAAGTTCTCATTCCTGAAAACAAAAAAATTGCACTTTTACTAGGCAGCGAAATTGATGGAATCTCTGATGAACTTCTAAAAATTTCGAACCAAATTATTCATATTAATATGTTCGGAAAAAACAGCAGTATGAATGTTGTACAGGCAGCCAGCATCGCTTTGTATGAAATTACATCATAATAAAATTTACTTTATTTTTGTAGGAACTAGACTATGTAAGGGTTTGTAAAATTCTGGTAAATAAATCGTTGCGAAAAAGTTATGAAAATTTGGTCACGCAAACAATTTGTTATAAAATTGTGTTATTATTAATCGAATCAAGTTTTTTATAACAAAAACCCCTATTATTATGAAAAAAGTTCTTATTACTGCTGTAACAGTCTTAATGATGTTTTCTTGTCAAAACGATCAATCTGAATCGGGTGGTTCAGATGAAAATGCTGTAACCCGTCGTGCCTGTGCATCGCAGGAAGTTTTAGAAGCACAATTAAAAGCAGACCCAATGCTCGCGATCAGAATGAACGACATTGAAGCTTTTACCGACCGTAAATTGCTGACCCATAAACTGGTCAATGGCAAAATCGTAATTCCTGTTGTCGTAAATGTTTTGTACAGAACCACTGCACAGAATATTTCGAATGCACAAATTCAATCTCAGATTGATGTTTTAAACAACGATTTTAATGCTTTAAACTCAGATTACAATAGCGTTCCTGCTTTATTTTCTGGTGTAAAAGCGAATATTGGAATCACATTTGTTTTAGATCAGGTGATTAGAAAATCTACGACAAAAACTTCATGGGGCACCAATGATGCTATGAAGAAAGTCGCTCAAGGCGGTTTGGCGCCTACCTCGCCCACTACAAAGCTTAATTTATGGTCATGTAACATTGGCGGCGGTATTTTAGGTTACGCACAATTTCCCGGAGGAGCATCGGCTACTGACGGAGTTGTGATCGATTCCAGATATTTTGGTTTATCCGGCGCTGCAAATGCTCCTTTCAACTTAGGAAGAACAGGCACTCACGAAGTAGGTCACTGGATGAATTTACGCCACATTTGGGGAGATGCCAATTGCGGAAGCGATTTAGTATCAGACACTCCAACGCACAATACTGCCAATTATGGTATTCCATCTTATCCGCATTACAGTACCTGTTCAGGATCTCCTGTAGAAATGACGATGAATTATATGGATTATACTGATGATGCAGGTATGTACATGTTCTCGCAAGGGCAGAAAACCAGGATGGCGGCCATATTTCTTTCCGGAGGGCCAAGAGCCGGTTTCGGAATCTAGAAGCTTATAAACAGCAAATTAAAAGCGGGATGTTTTCATCTCGCTTTTTTTTGTTTAACAATAGATTTTAAAAGCTTTTTCCTATATTTATAACCTAAAAAATAAACATGATCACATCTAGAATAATTTCGAACGGAATCTTAAGGGCTTTAACTACAATCTTAGTCATTGGGATTATTTTATATTTTTTATATGAAATACAAACCGTCATTGTTTACTTGTGCATTTCATTGTTATTGTGTTTAATAGCCAATCCGCTCGTGCAGTTTTTAAAAAATAAATTAAAATTTGGCAATTCATTGGCTGCGACCACTACTCTTCTTATTTTTATATTAATGATGGTTGGTTTTATCTTCTTGTTTGTGCCGTTAATTATTTCGCAAGCCAATAATTTGTCGTTATTAGACACCAATCAGCTGCAGCTGCAATTTATGGAGACAGAAAGAAGTATAGAAACCTATTTTAATATTCAGCATGTCGATCTTAACAAAATGCTGAAAGATTCAAAAATAACATCAATGCTTGATTTTACTTATTTTACAGGCTTCTTAAATTCGATATTAGGTTTTATGGCTGATATGGGAATGGGATTGGTTTCGGTATTTTTTATTACTTTTTTCTTTGTAAAAGACCAGGATTCGTTTAAAGCAACAGCAAGAAGAGTGCTGCCTGATAATAACGAGGATAAAATTTTAAATTCAATTACTAAAATAAACCACTTTTTAACCCGCTATTTTATTGGCTTACTGCTTCAATTAACGGTTGTTTTTATTTTATATTTAATTGTTTTAATCATCTTCGGAAATAAAAATGCTTTTGTGATCGCGTTTTTGTGTGCTATTTTGAATATCATTCCCTACATCGGACCGATTATCGGAACGATATTAGCGGGTATTTTAACGATGATCAGCATGATTGGAAGCGATTTTCAATCTGAAATTCTCCCGAGAACCATTTATGTAATTATAGGCTTTTTGATCGTTCAGGCAATTGATAATAACATCAGCCAGCCCATAATTTCATCAAAAAGTGTAAATTCGCACCCGTTAGAAATATTCCTGATCACTTTAATCAGCGGGATTACTTTTGGAATTGTCGGAATGATTATTGCCATTCCGGTTTTTACGATGGTGAAAGTAATTTTGAAAGAATTTTTTCCTACCAATAAAATTGTATCCGTATTAACCGAAAGAATCTAACATTGAACACTTCTGTTTTAAGCGAAAATATTCAGGAATTTATAACTCAAAATAGCGGCGCTTCGATTTCAAAATTAGCACTTCAGAAAAATCCGTTTCCGGAAGTCGACTGGATTTTAATTCTGAATCAAATTGAAGCCAAATCAAAAGCAAAAGAAAAACTCCCCACCTGGTTTGCGGCAAAAAATATTATTTATCCGAGTAAAATTTCGGTAGAGCAAACCTCATCAGAAAAAACGGCTGCTTACAAATCTTCTTTAATTGAAGGAAAAACATTAATTGACCTTACCGGAGGTTTTGGTGTGGATGATTATTATTTTGCTAAAAAATTTAAAACCGTTGCGCACTGTGAAATAAATGAGGAATTATCCGAAATTGTAAGGCATAATTTTGCGCAGCTAGAGGTCAAAAATTGTTTTTGTTATGCCGATGATTCTGCAAATATCTTAAACGAAGCGGCATCAGGTTTTAAATGGGACTGGATTTACATCGATCCTTCGAGAAGAAATGACGCAAAAGGCAAAGTTTTTATGTTGAAAGACTGTCTGCCAAATGTTCCTGAATCGCTAGATTTTTACTTTGAAAAAAGCAATTCGATTTTAATTAAAACAGCCCCATTGCTGGATATTTCAGCTGGTTTATCTGAATTGAAATTCGTTAAAAACATTCATATAATTGCTTTGGAGAATGAAGTAAAAGAATTGCTTTTTGAAATTCACAATCACTATTCAGGTTCCATAACCATTAAAACGGCCAATATTTTAAAAGAAAAAACAGAAACTTTTGAATTTGTTTTGGGTGATAAAATGCAGCTTCCGTCGTATCATCTGCCTCAAAAATACCTTTATGAGCCCAATTCGGCAATTATGAAATCGGGTGGATTTGATGAAGTAAGTGTCATTTTCGATATTAATAAACTCCATAAACATTCGCATTTGTATACTTCTGAATCAGTACTTGATTTTCCGGGCAGAAGTTTTGAAATTGAAAAAGTGATTTCGTACAGCAAAAATGAAATGAAAGCGGAACTCGCCAATAAACAGGCCAACGTTACGACACGAAACTTTCCGGACACGGTAGAAAACATTCGCAAAAAGTGGAAAATAAAAAATGGAGGAAATATTTATTGTTTTTTTACAACTGATAAAAATGATAACAAAATAGTTTTAATTTGCAGAAAAATAAACTAAAAATGAAACAACTAATTACACTAACTTTTTTTCTGTTTACCTTTACTGCATTTGCCCAAAAAACTCCATGCGAATACAGCGCCAATGTTACGGACTCCATTGGAACTTATAAAGTAACGAACGAATACCTGGCAAGTGAGAAAAACTTTGGAGGCACTTTTAATTATATTTTCTTTTCGCTGGCACAGACAGATGGCCTGCCAACTTTAAATTTACAATCAATACAAAAGAGTAAAAACTTTATAAAAGCGAATTGTTTCGACAAAAATTCAAAAGTTTTCCTTCAGTTAGAAAACGGAAAAATTGTGACATTAATTCATATCGACCAGGAAAACTGCGGTACATTAGTACGCGATGATAAAGGTTTTGACAATAGAATAAACAGCGGTATTTTTATGTTTATGAAAGATAATTTTGAAGAATTGAAAAAATCTCCCGTTTCGATCATGCGAATCAAATACCTGACTGATATTGAAGATTACATTATAAAAACCAATCTGACATCTGAAATGGATGGCAAAGTTTTCCATCCGAATACCTATTTCATGGAAAATATCAGATGTGTAGAGTAATTAATTACAATCCCATTTTTGATTGGAAACTTTATCTTTTAAACCTGTTTTTAAATTATAGTGCCACCATTCTGAATCAAATGAATTGAAGCCGTTTTTTATCATGATATCTTTAAGATATTTTCGATTTTCTAATACCGGCACTGGCAGTTTTTTGTAATTATGACCTGCCTGAATGCCAAAGAAATCAAAGGTAGTTCCCATTTCAAGTTCTGCTCCATCAGCATTGACCAAAGTAATATCTACGGCTCCTCCTCTATTGTGGATGGAGCCTTTTTTTGGATCTGCGACGTATTCCGGATTCGATACAATCTCCCACATTTTTTTCTGGATCGATAAAGGGCGGTAACAGTCAAAAAGTTTGATTTTGCAGCCTTTCTTCATAAATTCATTATTTGCCGTTATTAAGGCTTGTACGGTTTTGTAGCGCAATAAACATTCGGCACAATCATATACTTTGGCTTTCAAAAAATTATCTTCGGTCGCATATTTCATATCGTAGACAAAATCTTTGCTGTAATCTTTTAAATTGACAAAAGTAGTATCTGAAATTTCAGGTTTTACAGGCGTCGCATATACTTCATTTTGAGCATGAGATGCAATCATCCAAAAAAAAGAAAATAGTAAAAATGAAAATTTAATAGATTTTGGCATAAAAAGGTGTTTTGAATGTACAATTTTTCTCAAAAAGTAAATATAGGAATAAATAAGGCGAAACGAAATACCGAAATTCTTTTAAAGTTTAAATAACGGTTTATACTGTAAACTATTCCTCTTTAACTGAATATTTTTATTGAATTGAAAACTTGTAAAATAGGCTTTATCACACTTAAAATCAAATTTTGCAATACCTGCTAATTCTCCTTTATTGTAAAAAAGTACAATATCCTGAAAACAGTTTAAACATTTATAATCAGGATGGTATTTTAATGGCGTTTGGTCTGTAAAAAAATCATTTATTTTGATTGAAAAATCATCATTAGTTTCTGTTTTTACAAACCCAAATTGAGATAGTTTTGTATAATTTATTTTATCTTTTTCTTTCACAAAATCAAAATAGTAAACTTCAAAACTATCCATGTCTTCATTTGGAGATGGTGGCGCGGGTAATTTATAAAATTCACTATGATAATATTCTACTTTATCAAAGGAAATGATATTATTTTCAAGCTTTTTGCAGCTTGAAAAAAATACGATTAATAATAGCGGGAACACATATTTAATTTTCATCATAAACTTTTTGTAACATTTGTAGAAAACAGCGGTTAGTTATTGACCAAATGAAGGAGTTTTATCGATAGAGTAAATAAAAACACTGTCTATAATTTTATTATATGCTCCGCCAATTTTATTTTTTCCCTGCAGTATTTTATCTCTAATTGAACTTTTTCCGTAGTCATAATCTATTGTTCTGGAACTACCAGTAATAGGATTATACTCTTTATGAAAAATAATGACTGTAGAATAGTAGTCATTGTTTCGTTTTTCTAAACAAATTCGATCTAAATCATATTTACTCATAAATTCTATAAGTATACTATCAGTAAGTTTATCGCTTGCATTGTACTTATTATAATAAATACAGGCACTTTTTAAAGAAATAGAATTCTGCTGCTTCATTACTGCAGAATCCATCTTCTCTAATGATTTTTCTTTTATAATGTATTTTGTGATAGCGTTAAACTCCTCTATGTTATTTGTTACTTTATGATAATAACGATCATAAATACCGCAAGAATTAAGCAAAAGAAGAAGAATAAACCCAAGAGCAATAAAAGTTTTTTTATTATTCATTTTACTTGTTTTGTATAAAATCATTAGACGTTTTAAGTTTTTATAATTCTTTTATTTTATAATAAAACTATCTGAATAAGATGTTTCCTTTTTGTCGAATTCATTAAATCCATTCATTATTCTTATTCTAAATTTTCCTTTTTTTGCATTTTCTCTAATAGATTCATTCTTCTTTTTACTGTATTTGGGAGAATCAAATAATTCCGGCTGGTTAATTTTGAACATTAAATCTAATGATCTATTTCTTTCGGAAATTAAAGTAAGTTCCAGAGGTATCGTAAAAGGTTTAGAAAAAACATCTTTTGAATATAATTTCCAAACCTGTTTTTTAAAATCATATTTCTCCAATTGAATATTCAAAAATCTATTTATTGTATCAGTATTTTCAACATTCAAAATTATATCTTCTTTTACACTAAATTCATTTTTCTGTAATTTTACCTTTAAAAGTTGGGAAAAACTAAAAAATGGAAGTAGAATTATTAGAATTAAAATCTTCATGTAGTTTGTTTTCATTAATTTATTGATGCAGTCGTACTTGGATTATCAGGAAATTTATTATCGCATTGAAATAGTTTACAGACACTTCGCTAATGATAAGATTTCTTTAAGTTATTTATAACCTTCTGTCCATAAAGGAACATCATAAAAATACTCATCAAAATCACCTTTATTTATTTTGTAAGTAAATTTATTTTTCATTTTTGATACTAATGCTACGATTTCTTAATAAGTTAGCTTATCCACATTAATATTTTTACTTTCCTTATCAATTGCTATTTCTATAATTAAATTTCTTTATTTTGATACAGGTAAATCTCCAACTTTAATCGTAAAATACTCATAACCGGACTCAGTTAAAGAGACATTCGTTTTGAAGTTTGTTTTTGTAATGTTTATTATCGAATCCTGAAAATCTTTTGTACTAATCATCACCAGTGATACCTGTTGAACTCATTGAAAATAATATTAAAAAATAGTATTCCATTCCAAATTCATGGCTAAAATTAAAATTAAAAACAGTACATGAATTTTTATATTCTTTTCTTATTTCTCCGATCAATTTTTCATCTAAATACATATTTGCAATTAAATATGAGAACGGATTTTTTGTAAACTTTAGAGATAAAACTTGGGTATCAACTATTAATACATATTCTAATTTCTTTTTCTTTATAAGTACTTTTTTCTCAAGTTTTTGATTTAAAATCTTTAATTTCCAAAATAAAGCTGTGAATGCAAATTCTGAAAAAGCAAAAATTGAAATATCATTATTATCATATAAATATGTAATACTACTTAAATTCAAAAAGTGAACTTTCGTTTTAGCAGTAAACAATAATTCATCATTTTCAAAATAATCTGATGTCCCCTCTTGTGTGAAAATTGCTTTGTAAATCATATTTAATCAATACCTATTTGAATTTTTATATCATATCCAATTATTGCTTTCGCTCCAAATTTAATTTCAAAACAAGTTAAGCAATCGTCTTTATTGCTTCCAACAGCAGCATATTTTACTGATGGAAGTGAAATATCTCCAACCTCAACTCCTTTTGGACTTTGACCTTTGGGGCCAAAACTTCCTTCGTATTCAAATTTACCTTGATATGAACTACTTTTTAGTAAGTCGGTATTTCCGTTTGAACCATTTCCATTTCCGTTTGGTAAAGCTGTATTATTAACCCAATCAACCTTTCCTCCTGCTGTTACTTTCTTTCCCAAGTTAACTTTTCCTTCAAGAAAATAATGTCCTTTACCATCCATTTCAGTAATTCCTTTAAAATAATTATCACCTTTCTTTGTACTACCTTTTACTTTTAATAAATCAACCGTTACAGCACCCGCCCCTAATGATCCAAAAGGCGTTTTTATCCCTACTTGAGCACCAAAAGTTACTTTGCCTTCCACTTTAACTACAGCGTGGTTTTTAACATAATTTACTGCTCTTGATGCTTGATTCGTTACATATTTTTTTGTTTGACTGTATGTCTTTTTTACTTCTTTCCAACTTGGTAAATCTGGCCAGTTTCCATCCGGATCATTAAAATTAATTGGATTATTAAAGGAAAAAACATACCCTCCAACGCTTAAATCATTTTCAGTTTCTTTATCCAAATTTAACCACAAACTAGTTTTCATATCCAAATATCGAGCTCCATAATAGCCGACATTCGTCTCTCTATCCAGCTCTTTACCATTAAATAAATAAGGGCTGGAAAAACTAGATGAATGTTCCTCAAACAAAACTTCCCCAAAAGCAATATACTCTACGTGCTGCGAAATAGAACCGTTTTTTGTTGTAATATAGGAAGTACTTCCCAAATGATCAGGATGAAAATAAAAAACATCATTTTCCGGCAGACCAATTCCTGTAAACCCTTCGCCAGCTTTTACGGTTGTTGGTTCTATAGGTGGACCAAATTGTACTGGAGGTCCCGGAACATCTCCAGGTGCATTAAAAATTGGATTTCTCGGCCAGCCTTCCGGCGGTTCCTGATTTTCTTCAACCGGTTTAACTACTTCGCTTGGGTATGGATCACCGGTAAATTCTGGTGTTGCATAAATTCCCTGCTGTGTTGGTGGTCCAGGCGGCACTCCAAGACTTCTAACGTAAGTGTCCATTGCTTTCTGCTGTTCAGCTGTAAGTTTAGTGTAATTTACACCTCCAGCTGTAATACCAAGTGGCTGTGCAAAAGCTCCGTTGCCTAATTTACTTACTATACGTCCGGCGCCTTCAAAATAATGTTTGGTAAATTTACCTTTGCTTATTACAAAATATGGACTTACATACCCAGTATAATCATCTGTGTGAACAATCGTTGCAGCAGTTTCTCCATTTATGGCAACATTCTGTGAATCACCTGAACTTTTAATTACTCTTTCTCCTCCTGAATCATACGTATATTGGTGAATTCTTCCGTTATCATTTACTCCCATCAAACGGTTTTCTTCGTCCCAAGTCATTTTTCTGAAACTTTGGGTTTCTGTATAACTTGTTGGGTTTCCATTTCCATCATATACATAAAGTCTTGGTTCCGGTTTACCAGCTTCGACAATTTTGTTTGGTGCATTAGGATGTAATTCGTTATCGTAATTATAGTCTAAAACATAGCCTTTTTGTTCGTTGTTGAGTGTATGAACTAAATCTTTCTTAGTTATATTATGCATTTTATTATAGCTCATATTCAGCTCGTAACTGGCTTTGGTAAATTCACCCTGATAAGTGGCTTTTGCCGATTTTAACCTGTAAAAATCATCGTATTGGTATTCGTGCGAAGCTGTTCCTCCTAGTGTATTGTTTACAATTGGCGCCGAATTTTTTATGTTCAATACATTTCCAACCAAATCATATCCGTACGAATTATTCATAACTTGCCTTGCTCCGCTTTTTACCTGTAAGTGCTGTAATCTTCGCATTACAGGATCATACATATAATTGGTTTCGGTATCATTACCGTATTTTAAATATTTACGCTGTTCAAATTCATCATAACTTAATTGTTTGATGTAATCGTACGTATGACTTTCTTTTTTTCCCTTCATGCTCTGCAGATTTCCGGCACGGTTGTAGGTATAATCCACCACTTCACCGTCTGGATAAGTCATTTTCTGGATACGGTTCCAAGTATCGTATTCATACTGCGAAATATAAGTCTGCACGTCTGTTGGTGTAATACGAAGCGTACGGATTTCTTTTTCGATTTCACCTAACTTTCCATAGAAAAATTCCTGTCCGCCGCTGGCATCCTGTACAAACCACAATCTGCCTCGACGTGAAGCTGTACCGTCGGATTTACCGTAATTGTACTGCACATTATTTTGCGGATTTTTGGGATATTTTATAGATTCTAAACGGTTATAGTTATATACATATTCTATTGCACCACCATTTGGAACTGTATTTTTAATATCCTGCGTAATACGAGTGGTTAAGTTACCTGCCAAATCATATTGCATCATAGTTGTTCCGGCATCAGGATGTGTAAATTCAATTCGTCTTCCCAGCCAGTCGTAACTACTTTTAGTGATATGATCCATAGCATCGGTTACTTTTATCATTTCTCCAAATGCATTGGTTTCAAATTTGGTCAGTAAATCATTCTGCATACTAGCTAAATTTTGTCCAGTTGCATCTGTATAGGTTTGGTTTGTTTTATTTAAAGCATCTTTTTCGGTCGTATGCAATACCGGCAGACTATCATAGTTTTCTAATGCAAAAGTGGTTGTATTTGTACTTCCATCAGGCAGTGTTACTTTTACTGCACGACCCACTTCATCATATTCGGTTTTAGTAGGCGTTACGTTTGATAATGCGGTGCTGAAGTTATTATCAATTGTCGTTGTCGTTGTTGGATAATAAGTGGTTATTGCCCTTCCTAATCCATCATAAATTACTTTTCCGGAAACAATTTGCGCTTCCTGATCGGCACTTCCTGCCTGTGTAAATAAACTAGCTGTTTTTTTAATCTGCAAAGCCCTGCCTAGTCCATCTGTATAGGTGTAGGTTTCAATATCCTTGTCTAATTCAGGATCGTAATTTTTTGTTTTGGCATACGGCACTTTTGCATCCGGAAAATATTCGTAAGCAATTGTGTATGGTTTACCTGATGCAATCTCATAAGGCGCTTTTATACTTGCTGTACGTCCTTTCCCATCCAGTGTGTAAATTGTACTTTGATCGTTACGGTCTGTAGTTTTCAATGGTGCACCGAAGCGGTAATCGTATTCCATCCTATTTTGATAACCAAAAGCATCTTTTATTTCGGTCATATATTGATGA
>Ga0247815_10000880_pt1 | contig 23273 bp, 12 predicted proteins | sample UWRJL194509B1_FD_181014 | JGI IMG/M metagenome (GOLD analysis project Ga0247815, IMG submission 181014) | Plant litter microbial communities from Arlington Agricultural Research Station in Wisconsin, United States - UWRJ-L194-509B-1 | ecosystem: Environmental > Terrestrial > Plant litter >...
CAGATAAAATAAAAAACAGAAATAATTATAAATCTTAAACTAACACGCTAACCATGACCTATAAATCAACCAAAATTATTACGCTTTTTGCTTTGGGAGTAATTGCCTCTGCAAATGCCCAGACTAATGATGCCACAACACCACTGCATTTGATGCAGCCCGATTATCCTACGCCTTATATTATTCCCGAACAGAAAAATATAAAAGCTGTATTAGACAGGGTATACTTTTTTTTAGATAAAAACTCGGCTTCTAAGATTGTGAATGCTACAACAAAAGCTGAAATTACAGATTATAAGAAAAATAAGGACGACATCATTTTTGAACCGGGTGCTTTTAGGCTGACCAGTTACGAATGGGGAGTTACTTATGCCGGAATGTTATTGGCTTCTAAAGCTACAGGAGAAAAATATTTTGCAGATTATTCGAATAAAAGAATAAAGCTAATCGCTGATGTTGCTGAAAATATTCAGGAAAAAAACATCAAAGACAAAGACATGTTAAAGACGCTTCATCCCGAAGCATTGGATTTTGCCGGAGCGCTTTGTGCAGCCTTTATCAAAGCCAAAAAAGACGGACTGAAAGCCAATATCGATCCTTTGGTAAACAATTATATTCACTTTATTAGTAAAGAACAATTCCGATTAAAAGATGGAACCTTAGCCCGAAACAGGCCTCAGGACAACACACTCTGGTTAGACGATATGTTTATGAGTGTGCCTGCATTAGCCCAAATGGGAAATCATACCGGAGAAGTTAAATATTTTGATGATGCTGTAAAACAGGTTAATCAGTTTTCTAAAAGAATGTTTAATGAACAAAAAGGTATTTACATGCACGGCTGGGTGGAGTCGATGGAAGTGCATCCGCAGTTTCATTGGGCGAGGGCAAACGGCTGGGCAGTAATGACTTTGGTGGAATTACTGGAAGTTTTACCTAAGAATCATCCGGGATATCCACAGGTTTTATTACAATTGCAAAAACATATCGCCGGATTGGTACAATATCAGCACGGAACTGGTTTTTGGCATCAATTACTCGATAGAAATGATTCGTATTTAGAAACTTCCGCAACTGCGATTTATACCTATTCGATTGCCAGAGCGATTAATCGCGGTTATGTGGATAAAATGACATACGCTCCGGCTGTTTTATTGGGTTGGAATGCAGTGGCTTCAAAAGTAAACAATAAAGGGCAGGTAGAAGGAACTTGCGTTGGAACAGGGATGGGGTTTGATCCTGCATTTTATTACTATCGTCCTGTAAATGTATTCGCAGCTCACGGTTATGGTCCGGTTTTATTGGCCGGTGCCGAAGTGATTCTGTTGTTAAAAGACAGTCAGTTTCAGATAAACGACAGCGCAATACAATTAAAAATAGAAGGAAAGGATAATCTTCATAAGTAACGAAGTTAAAAGTTAAGCGTTAACGTTTATACAATGTGCTGAAGTCATTTCTCGCAAAGTTTTTTCATGCAGATTTGAAAGGATTTAAGCGGATGCACGCAGATTATTTTTCTATAATCTGTGTAAATCTGCAAAATCTGCGTAAAACAATTTTTTTAATTCTTTTAAATAAAACTTTGCGATTCTGCGACTTTGCAAGATTAATTCATTCCTAAAATATTATAATTTATGAAACTCAGTACAACAATAAATATATTTTTCCTGTTATTTACCATAACAACTTTCAGTCAGATTGGAACAAGATTTCCACCTGAGAGAAAAATTATAAAAGATCCGGTTACAGGTGTTGATTTAATCTTTTTAACGACTAAATCAGCAGGTGATTCCAAAACCTATCCCACGCATCCACAATGGACAGCAGATGGAGAATGGCTGATTTTCAGAACGAAAAGAGCTAATGGAGAAGCAGTAGCTGTCAATGAAAAAACAGGGATAATGGTTCAGGTTACCGAAGGAGGTTATACCGGAACGTTATGCATGGCTCAAAAATCGATGAAATTGTATTTTATGCGCAAAGCGGATGGCGATAAAATACAAATTATGGAAGTAAATCTGGAAGCTGTTTTTAAAGACAGTCAGGCTGGAAAAATGAAACCTGTTTCGGCTTATGAACGTGTTTGCGGTATAACAACTCCTGAAATGGGCGCTTCCGGCGATATGGCTCTGGATGCTGATGAAGAAAAGGTTTATTTTAGAATTGGAAAAGAAGAAGCGGCAAGACATATCGATCCAGGCATAAAAATCGAAAAAAGTTTTGGACCAAGAAATATGGGAGCAGGTCCGGGTGGAATAGGGGGCATGAATTTGAAAACAGGTGAATTCAATCATGTGGTTTCGGTGCCTTTTCAGGTTGGCCATATCCAGTCGAATATCTGGAATCCGGGTGAGATTGTTTTTTGCTGGGAAACCGGAGGCAAATCGCCTCAAAGAACCTGGACAGTTATGGCAGACGGAACGGGTTTAAGACCTTTATATCCCGAATCTGATTTTGAATGGGTGACTCATGAAGCAGTGATTTCAAAAGATGAAGTGGCCATCGCAATTATGGGACATCGAAAAATCGATATCCAGAAAGATGCTCCTGTTGAAATTGCTAAAAATGGTGAAATCAGAAATCCGGTTAATCCGGGTCAGGAAAGTAATTGGGGAAATACCGGAACCCGCGAAAAACCTACAGGGTTGGGAATTATTAATTTAAGAACCCGTGAAATGATTATTGCCGGACAAACCAAAAGCGGCAGCGGATTGTGGCATGTACACGGTTCTGCTGATGGAAGATGGGCTGTGGGAGATGATTTTTCGAGAAGTTTATATTTAATTGACAGAAAAACAAACGAAATGATGATGCTTACGACGGGACATAAGGAAACTGCTGCAGATCATATTCATCCGACATTCAACAGGGACGGAACCAAAATCCAAATTCAGTCGGCGATGCTTTCGGCTGATAATCGTACCATGAATATCTGTATTGTCAATGTTCCTAAAGAATGGCTAAAACGTAAATAATAGTCAAAAAATAATAACAGCATACAACAGGATAGTGAAGAGTAAAGGAAAAACTAAATTTGATTTTACAGTGGAAGCTTAAATACACAAAATGCTAAGAAATAATCGTTTTATTTTCAGGTTTTTGACTAAAGGAATATTTCGAACTATTTAATAAAGTACATATTTCGTTTGGAAAAGCGAAAGACCAAATTGGTCAGATAAAAGAAAACAAATTACGGAAGTACAGGATATTATATTGCTATCAGCCAAATTAAAATAAAACCTCATAAAATTTAAAACCAAAAAAGTAACAATGAAAAAAATCTTAACTCTGGCAATTTGCTTTCTGGCACTATCCCAGTCTGCATGTTCACAAAAATACAGTAACGACACCTTTCCGGACGGAAGTGAAATTACCCCGTGGTTTAAAGATTATACCAAACTTCAATTAAAAGATCTAGGGAAACAATATACCATTACCGATTTTGGCGTAAATAAAGACAGTACCAAAATTCAGACTGTTGCCATTCAGAAAGTGATTGATAAAGCGGCGAAAAGTGGAGGAGGCGTAATTGTGATTCCAAAAGGGGTATTCCTTAGTGGCGCTTTGTTTTTTAAACCTAAAACAAGTTTGTACGTTTCTGAAGGCGGAACTTTAAAAGGTTCTGATGATATTGCCAATTATCCAATTATGGCTTCAAGAATGGAAGGTCAGAATCTCGATTATTTTCCGGCTTTAGTCAATGCTTATGGTGTAGATAATTTCTCTATTTCAGGAAAAGGTACCATCAACGGAAATGGCTATAAATATTATGAAGCTTTCTGGGCAAGACGAAAAATTAATCCAAAATGTACTAATCTTGAGGTTTCAAGACCAAGATTAGTTTTTGTATGGAATTCAAACAACGTGCAGTTTCAGGACGTAAAACTGATTAATTCAGGTTTTTGGACGAATCATTTTTATAAATGTAATAATGTAAAATTACTTGATTTATACATCTTTTCTCCACATTTAGAAATTAAAGCACCAAGTACAGATGCCATTGATATTGATATTTGTACAAATGTATTAGTGAAAGGATGCTTTTTGTCTGTCAATGATGATGCGATTGCATTAAAAGGAGGAAAAGGACCTTATGCTGATCAGGATAAAAACAACGGACCAAACTCAAATATCATCATCGAAGACTGTCGATTTGGATTTTGTCACTCCGCATTAACAAACGGAAGTGAATCCATTCACAACAGAAATGTAATTATGCGTAATTGCCAGATTGACGGAGCAACAAGAATGCTTTGGTTAAAAATGAGACCAGATACGCCTCAAAGATATGAGTACATCAGGGTTGAAGATATAAAAGGACAGGCAAAAAACTGTCTGGTTGTGTTGGCATGGAAACAATTTTTCGATTTAAAAGGCCGTCCTGATGTTCCATTATCTTATGGCGATCATGTGACTTTAAAAAATATCGATATGAAATCGGATACATTTTTTAATGTAGAAAAAGACCCGAATGTTCGTTTGTCTAATTTTACTTTCGAGAACCTGAAAATTGAAGCTACTAAAATAGCTATCGACAAAAGTATTGTAGAGGGTATTACGCTGAAAAATGTGGTGATAAACAATCAGCCGGTTGAGTAATTCTTTCTAAGAATTTAAAGAAGCAGGAGTTCAAAGTTGTAACGGAAATGGTTGTAAACTTTGAACTTTTGTTTTTTAGAAGACTTTAAATATGATTAAAATGAATAAAAATATAGTTACCGGATTCCTTTTACTGCTTAATTTTTTAGCCATCAACTCTTTTAGTCAGGATAAAAATTCAGTTGATTTTTCAATTGCGGATTCTAATCAATTAACGTCAATTTATATTGATAAAAACACTGATAACTTAATCGTCTGGGCTGTAAACGAATTGGCTGATGATGTAAAAGAAATAACCGGAAAACGGCCGGAAATAATTCAATCTGATAAAATATCAAAAAAAGGAATTTATATTGGGCAAGTTTCTTCCATTCTTTTTAAATCCAAAGCAAATCAAAAAGAATTATCCAGTCAATGGGAGAAATTTTCAATCAAAAAAGAAAAAGAAAACCTTTTGGTTGTTGGGAGCGATGTTCGCGGAACGGTTTACGCCATTTTTGAAATTACAGAACGTTTAGGAATTTCTCCATGGAAATGGTGGGCAGATGTCAATGCCATAAAAAAAGAAAAGCTGTCCCTGAAACTTCCTCAAAACGGAATAGTTTCATCACCATCAGTACAATACCGAGGAATATTTCTAAACGATGAAGACTGGGGATTGGAGCCTTGGGCAGAAAAAACATTTGAACCGGAAGTCGGGAATATTGGTCCCAAAACCTACGAGAAAATTTTTCAGTTATTGCTCCGCTTAAAAGCCAACACGATCTGGCCGGCGATGCATCCGTCTACAAAAGGTTTTTTTACCCTTTCGGGAAATAAGGAAATGGCACAAAAATACCATATGATAATTGGCTCTTCACATGCGGAACCAATGCTTCGCAACAATGTGGATGAATGGAAGCCGAAATTGCATGGCGATTACAATTATTTCACCAATAAAACCCAGGTTGACAAATACTGGCAGGATCGTTTGGATGAAGTAAAAGCTTTCCAAAATGAAACGATAATGACATTAGGCATGCGTGGCGTTCACGACAGCAAAATGGAAGGTGCCAAAGATTTGAAAGAATCAATCGAAATGGTTGAAAAAATCATTGTAAACCAACGTGAAATGCTTTCAAACACTTTCAAACAACCGCTAAAAGACATTCCTCAGGCCTTTGTACCTTACAAAGAAGTATTGGAATTATACGACAACGGACTTAAAGTTCCGGATGATATAACGCTCGTTTGGCCCGATGATAATTACGGCTATATCCGTCGTTTGAGTAATGAAGAAGAACAAAAAAGGGCAGGAGGAAGCGGTGTTTATTATCATATCAGTTATTGGGGACGACCTCATGATTATCTTTGGCTGAGTACAACACAACCGGGATTAATCTGGTACGAAATGACCAAAGCGTATGAAAACGGTGCTAAAAAAATGTGGATTGTAAACGTTGGAGATATAAAACCTGCAGAATATGACACCGAACTTTTTCTGGATTTGGCCTGGGATATTAACAGCATAAAATCGGATGGAATCAATCGGTATTTGAAAGATTGGATTTCCAGAGAGTTTTCTCTCCAAATTGCAGAATATTTAGGTCCTGTATTCGAAGAATATTACAGATTGGCATTTCTCAGAAAACCGGAATATATGGGATGGAGCCAGACAGAACCTACAACGCAAATAAAGCTTTCTGATTTTACGGAAGAAGAATGTCTTGAAAGAATTAAGGCGTATGATGATTTGATTGACCAGGTAGATATGTGGAGTTCCGCAGTTGCTGTAGATATCGGACCTGCTGTTCCTGATGGTAGAGAAGATGCTTATTTCCAATTAGTAAGTTATCCAATTGAAGCGGCGGCCAATATGAACCATAAATTTTTATATTGGAATCTGGCTGCAATGACAACCGATTTGAAACAAAAGGAAGATTATTTGAATTTATCGGCGAAAGCCTATGAAAGAATTGAAGAACTGACGGATTATTATAATACAAAAATGAGCAATGGAAAATGGAACAACATGATGTCCATGAAACCAAGAAACTTGCCTGTGTTTGATTCGATAAAAGCGGCTGCGACTTTACAAAAAGGTACTTTAAAACCAGTTTCTAAACCAATTATTACCATTAATGCAAATAATTTTGTGACTAACAAAGCGGAAAAAAACTACAAATGGAAAACGATTAACGGCTTAGGATATAGCAATAATTCGGTTACCTTGTTTCCGTTTAAGCATTCTTATTTTGATGAGAAGCCCTCGATTTCCTATGAATTTGAAGTTGAAAAAGACGGAGATTACGAAATAGAAATTCATTTGCTGCCAACTCACGCCAACAAGTTTGATCATGAAATTGAAGTACAAATTGACGCAAAAGAAACAAAATCATTTTTGATTAACACGAAAGACAGAGATAAAACCTGGAAAGAAAATGTGTTGCGAAACAGCGCTATAGTAAAATTACCAGTTACTATAAAAGAAGGAAAGCACAGTATCAAAATTGCTGTAAATCAAACCGGAATTGTTCTGGATTATACAACTATAAATACTAAAATCTAAACCCATTATCTTAATCATTCAAAACGTCAGTTCGATTGTTTTTTAGTGTAGAGAAACGGAACAAAAAATGTATCGAGAACCGTTTTTTATGAAATCGTTGTTAAGACTAATTTTACTACGGGTTTGAAATCTAAGTTGAATCAAAATTTAAAATTATGAATGTAAAAAAGCAATTTTTGATTGTATTATTGATTAGTTTTTCTATTTCGTACAGCCAGAAAAAGCAAGTTAAGGAAGTAGAAAAACCTAATATTATTTTGATTATTGCTGATGATGCAGGGTGGAATGATGTTGGTTATAATGGTTCGGAAATAAAAACACCCAATATCGATTTTCTGGCTAAAAACGGTGTGCAATTAAATCGGTTTTATGCCAATCCAACCTGTTCTCCTTCCCGCGCCAGTTTATTCACTGGAAGACCTGCAAGCCGTATGGGAATTGTAGCACCAATAAGCGATAAAAGCCAGTTTAAACTGCCGGATTCTATTCCGACCTTGCCAAAACTATTACATTATAATAATTATCAAACGGCTCTTATCGGCAAATGGCATTTGGGATTGCACCAAAGCAGTGGGCCAAAAGCGTATGGATTTGATTATTCGTATGGTTTTTTACATGGGCAAATCGATCAATACACGCATCTTTATAAAAACGGAGATAAAAGCTGGCACCGAAATGGTGATTTTATTGAAGAAAAAGGCCATGCAACAGATTTAATTACGGATGAGGCTATTCAATGGCTTTCAGAAAAAAGGGATTCAAATAAAAATTTCTTTTTGGAAGTTGCTTACAGCGCGCCACATTTTCCTTTACAGGAAGAACAAAAATGGAAAGATCCTTACATGAATTCCATAAAAGACAGTTCCCGCAAGGATTTTGCCGCTGCCATGAGTCATTTGGATTACAGCATTGGAATATTATTGCAGAAATTAAAAGAGCAAAATCTGGATAAAAATACTCTGGTTGTTTTTATGAGCGACAATGGTGCCATGAAAGACTGGGATTCAAAAAACGAATACAACGGCATTCATCCATCTAATACTACTCTTGGAGATAATACACCACTTAGAGATTGGAAAACTTCTAATTATGAAGGTGGAATCAGAGTGCCATGTGTTTTTTACTGGAAAGATCATTTAAAAAAGTACAAAAATGAAAGTTATATTTCGATAATAGATTTGCTGCCCAGCATATTGTTTGTGGCAGGAGATAAGAATCTTCCCAAAAGTATTGAAGGCAAAAATGTATGGTCATCCATTGCGGAAAATAAACAAATCGAAAATCAGGAAATTTACGTTAGGGGACATCTTCAGGAATCGCTTATACAAAAGCCCTGGAAAATAATTAGAACACGACATGCAGATCCTGTCCCAGCCGAATATGAACTTTATAATATCGAAAAAGATCCTCAGGAAAAGAATAATGTGGTACTGCATAATAAAGCTATAGCAGGAAAAATGACAATTGCTCTCGAAAATCAATTTAAAAAGGATGCTAAAAGTGTAAATTATGAGAAAATCAGGTAGTCACAGTCCTTTCAATGCTATTATTAATAAAAAATAAAAAGAATTAATTTTTTGTAATGTATTGATTATTAGGGGTAAATCAACTGAAAAAAATATTAGTAACGCAATGCGAAAAAACTGTGATAATTTTAACACAAAACTTACGTTAACTATAAAGCAAACTTTTATTTTTGCTACTTAATTTAACATATATAAGCATGAAAGATCTATTAGTAAAAATCAACGCCGAACTTGAAACATTCAAAACTGAATCTGAATCATTATCTGAAAAAGGTGTTAAAGCAGCAGGAGCAAGAGCACGTAAATCATCTTTAGAGATTGAAAAACTTTTAAAAGAATTCAGAAAAGTTTCTATCGAAGAATCAAAAAAATAATATTCTTATTTCATTATGAAAAAACCTCGTTTAAAATTTTAAACGAGGTTTTTTTTATGGATTTTTGAGTTAAAGGTTTTGAATTATAAGTTAAGGATTCGTCAGTTCGGGTTGAGTAATAATTTGCGATAGAAAATTATTACGAAGTATCGAGAACCCTTATATCTTTAAGACTTCTCGATACAATTTTATATATTAAAGCTATCGCATTAATGTATAAAATCACTCGAAGTGACGGGTAAAGCTGCTTAACTTAATGACATGCCCTCTACTCTGAAGAGGGTCTGGGTGAGGAAACATGTTATTGCGCCTAACTTATAACATATAGCACATAACTTTATTTCGGAATTTCAATATAGTCCTTTAATCCGCAATCTTTTAATTTTCTAAGGCTTTCTGCAACAGCAACCGCGTTAAAAGCCGCTCCTTCAGCTCCCGTGTGCGTATGATCTTTTGGAAAAAACAGTTTCACTTTTTCTTTCCCTAAGGCTTCATATTTCAAGGCAACAATTTCATTGAGATCAATATAAAAAGCACCTTGATTTTCTGCAGCTGTTTTAGACCATTTTCCATAAGAATCACTTCTGCGTTCCACTTTATCATTTGGCCATTCGTTTCTTGGCGTCTGACTTAAAACAATCGGAACAGCGCCTTTTTCTTTACTTTCTTTAATGAATTTCTCCATGTACCAGCCAAAAGTATGAACCGTTTCTGTTAAGCTATCGCGAACGACCTGTTGTGTTTCATCACCGTTTCCTTTTAGTGAGCCTCTGAATTTTTCTTTATCAACCGCTCCGGCATCATTATGACCAAACTGAATCATTACAAAATCACCCAGTTTCAATTGATTTTTAACTTCATCCCATAATCCTTCTTTGGTATAAGTACGGGTACTTCTTCCGCCACGTGCTTTATTGATCACTTCAATTCTGGTGGTATCGCAATATTTTGGAAATGCTACTCCCCAACCCACAGCATTAGGATTGTCGCCATTGTTTGCCATTGTAGAATCACCAATTAAAAACACTCTTTTCTTAGCTGGAAGTACAATTTTTGGGTCTTTTAAAATATATTTTTTTAAGGAATTTTTGCTTCCCTTCAGTTCATTGACAATTAACGAAGCTGCCAATACAGCACCTTTTGCAGATGGATGTGTATGGTCTTTTTTATAGAAATAAGTTCCGGTTACTTTTTGTTCGCCCAACTTTTCCATTTCAACAGCCATTTTATCATTCAAATTGATAAAAGTTACCTTTTCCTTTTCTGCAATTTGTTTGGCCCACAATCCATAAGAAGTATCATTACGGGGAACTTTTCCATCTTTCCAGTCATTTCTTGGAATAGGGGAACAAATTATAGGAATAGCACCTTTTGATTTGGCTTCGCGTACCACTTTCTGAATGTACCATCCGTAAGTATGTACGGTTTCGTGTTTTTTTGTCAGGATATTATCAATTTCCTCAGTTTCATTTCCAATTCCTTTGATGGTTCCTCGTGCGCGAAGACTGTCGTTTAATGCTCCGTTATCATTATGCCCAAACTGAATCAGGACATAATCTCCTTTTTTGAGTTTATTCAAAACCGCAATCCACAAACCTTTATCCTGAAAAGTTCTGCTGCTGGTTCCGCCCAAAGCATGATTTTCGATATTTACTTTTGTAGTATCCAAAAACTGCCCAATATAATCTCCCCAGCCCCAAAGACCACCGGATCCGTCGCCTCTGCCATTTTTTACGGTAGAGTCTCCCACGGTGTAAACGATAGGTTTATCGTTTTGTTTTGGCGTAAAATTGAAAAATAATAAACCTAAAAACAGTATTGTAATTATTTTAATTGATTTCATCTTTTTTGTTGTTAGTTGATTGTTGATGGTTTATAGTTTTGACTTTAATCTTTTACTTTTAAAGCCAACAACGATCAACCGTCAACCAAAAATCAAATATTAGTTTCTAAAATCAAACCATAAATTCATTTTAATTCCCTCATCACCGCTTTTGATACGAATATTGGTTGGCTGGCTTTCAGGACCCTGGTGTTCCAAAGGTTTGAAATCTCTCATCGCCGGAATTTCATACATAAACGAAATATCTCCTTCCGGGAATGTAGGCTGAGGGTAACTTCCTGCGAAACCATTTTTAGGCAAATCAGGTGTAAATAATCTTAAAAATAAATTATCAGATTCGCTGAAAACTTTAAACGATGATGCGCCTGCTTTTAAGTTGGCACCTAATAAGTTGGCATGATACCCTTTAAACTCAGGATACACGAGATTTTCAAAACTTTCGCCTGTTATGGTGGTGTTATAATCCTTCTCCCAAATACCGTATGTAGTTCCTTTTAATCTGTTTTTCCAAACGTGGTAAGGACCTTTTCCAAACCATTTCATTCCAGTTACTCCTTTTTCAGGAAAACTAAAAGTAATTCCCCACGAATTTATTTTATCTTCAAAAGCAGCACCGTCAAAACCACCATTGTTTTGTGAATTTTTCAAAGCAATCAATTCCATTTTGAATCTTCCATCCGGTTCCATAATCCATTTGATAGAAGATAAACCGCCCGCATACAATACTTTGCAGATGGCTTTGTCACCTTCCTGTGAAACCTGAACTTCTTTTAGTTTGGCTTTCATTCCAATCGGGCGAGGACCATTTGTTAACGGAATAGTGGATGTTCCATTTTTAACAGAAGAAATTTCTCCTGTCAAAGCATCAAGAGTTACGGTTACATCGCTTCCTTTTAAAGTGATTTCATTACCATTTTTTGTTGCTGAAGCTTTTGCTTTTGTATTTTCTACCGCTAAGAATTTTTCAGCATAATATTTTGCTTTGTGAATAGGCCATGTCCAGGTATAAATTTCTTTATTGAACTGATCATAAGCTGAAATGGATAATATATCACCTTGGGCAAAATTATTGGGAACAGCGAATTGTATTTTGCGTGTTTCTCCCGGATCGATACTCGGAATCTCAATTTTTCCTGAACTTATTTCTTTTGAATTTCCGTTAGAGTAAAGCACATCTTTATCAGATTGCAATACTTTAAATTCCATTTTGCAGGAATTCAGATTGCTGAAAAGATAATCATTAGTGATTAAAAACGATCCGTCAAAAGTAGGAGTGACCTGTTTTGGTTGAAACTGAATTGGTGCCCAGACTTCTTTTACAGTGTAATAACTTCCTTCTTTTTCACGGTGTGGTCCTAAAATTCCGTCGGCAGCCAAAGAACCTTTTGAATCGAATTTTGTATCTCCTGTCCAATCAGAACGAAATACGGCTTCGTCTAACATCGCCCACATAAATCCTCCTGCAAAAAGCGGACTTTGTTTGTAACGATTCCAGAAATCTTCCAGAGCGGCTCCGTGTCCGTTGTCGTAGGTTCCGTGCATAAATTCTGTTGGAAAAAATACATTTTCACCATTGTTAAAACGATGCATTCCAGTTAAATAAGTTGGATAATGATGTGTATCCCAGCCATTAAAATCAGACCAAGGGTGAATCACGATTCTCTTTTGGGGATCATTGTCTTCGAAAACCTTGTCAACGTTGTAATTCCAACCGCCTTCGTTACCATTGTCCCAAATAATTACAGATGGATGATTGACATCGCGAACAACCATTTCAGTAACTAATTTTGTTCCGGTTTCAGTATCGTAAGAGTTTTGCCAGCCTGCTAATTCATTTAGAACAAAAAGCCCTAATGAATCACAAACATCAAGAAAGTGCTCGTCAGGAGGATAATGTCCGCGAACAGCGTTCATGTTCATGTCTTTTAATAATTTTACATCCAATTCGCTGATGCGTTTACTTGTGCTTCGTCCGCCTTCCGGCCAAAAGGAGTGACGGTTGATTCCTTTCATGATGATTTTGGTACCGTTTACATAAATTCCGTCTTGTTTTTTAAATTCTAAAGTTCTAAAACCAATGCGTTTGTCGTATTTATGAATGATGTTTCCGTTTTGTTTTAAAACCAGTTCCAAATCATATAGATTAGGACTTTCCGGATTCCATGGCTTGATGTTTTTCCATTGTGCGGCAATTGATTCCTTTGTGGTTTTTGCCTTAATCGGGAAAGTAAACGTTTGAAGATTTTCTCCGTTTAAAGTTTTAAGTGTCGCTTCTAAAGTGGTATTTTTAGAAATATTTTTAAGATTCAGATCGACTGTAATTGACCCGTCCATTTTTGGATTTACGGCTATATGCTGAATATTGGTTTTAGGAGAGACTTCCAGCCAAACCGGACGATAAATTCCGCCAAACAGCCACCAGTCGGCTCTTCTTTCTGCTGCGTTTACCGATTTATTGGCAGAATGTTTCCAAACATGAACTTCCAATGTGTTTTTAGAACCAAATTTCAACAATGAAGAAATATCATATTTGAATTCATAAAAACCTCCCTGATGAATGTCCCCGGCGAGTTTTCCGTTGATTTTTACTTCTGTATCCGTCATGGCACCACCAAAAGCAATCAGAACCTCTTTATCTTTATAATCGGCAGGAACTTCAAATTCATATTTATACAAACCTTCTTCTTTGCTAGGTTCTTTTTGGTTTAATTCCTTATACCATCTTCCATATGTATATTCGCCAAAACCTTCCAATTCCCATTGCGAGGGAACGTTTATTTTGGACCATTTTTTACTGTTATTGCCTCCGGTACAATAAAAATCCCATTGTACGGGATGTTCAAAATCTTTTCCGGAAAGATAAACTTTATCGGTTTGCTGAGCTACGCCATTTTGGTATGAAAATAAGGCAACGGCAGCAATAGCAAAGTTTTGGATGGTGTTTTTTAGTAACATAAAAGGTTATTTCTATAATGGTTAATTGCCATCTGGTTTAGTAATTTCAAAACGATCACTCATTGGAAGTGTCCAGTTCGAAATGTAATTAGGTTTCTTTGGATCATAATTTGGAACTTCTTTTTGAATTTGTTTTTTCAACGGAATATCCAATTCACGAATTCCCTTAACAACACAAAGTGCAATTTCATTCGCTCCAAAACTATTAAAATGAGTGTTGTCTTCCAAAGCTTTTAATTGCCCGGGAAAAGTATTGGCAGGATATTGCACAAAAGCTTTTCTGGAAGGTTCATCGCCCCAGGCTTCGTATAATTCAGTTGTCATTTTGGTAACATCGATAAGGGCCACATTATTTTTTTGTGCCACAGTTCGCATGGCAGCAGGAAAATCACCATGAGTTTCTTTCAAAGTACCATTTTCATTGAAAGCACGGCGTTGTGTAGGCGTTACCAAAACCGGAATTGCTCCTTTATCTCTGGCAGATTGAACAAATTCAGCTAGCAAGGTAGAATAGGAACCCCATGCGCCGTTTCCTTCCCCTTTTATTTTTTCGTCATTATGACCAAATTCCACAAACAGATAATCTCCTTTTTTAATCAATGAAAGTATCTTTTTTAAACGATTTCCTCCTTTAAAAGAACTTAGTGCAGAACCTGAAACTGCATAATTGGCTACAACAATACTATCGTCAAAATAATTCGTGATAAATTGTCCCCACGAAGCCCAAGGTTCAACATCCTGATCGGTAACAGTTGAATCTCCTGCTAAATAAACCACAGTTAAATTGTCTTTTGGAGTGATTTTTATGCTTTGAATATTGACATCGCCTAAGAATTCCAATGTAAGTTTGTCATCCCAGTTAAAAATATCTTTTTCCCTGTCTTTAAGTGAAACATTTTGATTGTCATCAATTTTTGGAGTTCTCACATTGACATTGAAAATTTTGGTAACAGGTTTTCCTTTTTTGATAGAAAACTGATCGAGCATTAATCTTCTGGATTCTGCTTTTATGGTAATATTAGATTGTTTTTCAATGCTTCCCATAACCACTTCGATCTGATAATTTCCTTCGGGAAGTTTTACGGAAAAGTAAGTTGGTTTAGTGGATGAAAATGTATTTGTATTGATTTTTACATTGGAGGCCGAATTAATATCAAAACCATATCCTTTCGTCTCGTTGTATATTAAAGCACTATTTATAAGAATTCCTTTTTTGTTTTTTAATTGAGTTCCAAAATTAAATAACTGACTTTCAATATTTTCATGAGGAGTGATTTCAGTTAAAGAATTGGTGTTCAGAGCAAATAAATTAATCTGCGTCACAAAACAAAAAATAATCAAGAAGGATGTTTTAATTTTTATCAAGGTTTTTTATTTTAAAAATTATAAATTCAAAACTAATGGTTACTCTTTTATATAGTATCCTGTACTATGATGTTAAAAAATTGAAAGAATATAAATTATGATATTACAAAAATCAGGTATGTACAGGATGCTATCCCGTAAAAAAACAAGGAAATTGCGTTTAAATTATCAACGTAAATAAGTATTGATTCATTATACTTGCTTTTTGATTACTATAAATTATGAAAACCAAAAACTATTCCTTTACAACTCTTATTGGCTTGTTATTTTTGTTTCCTGTATTAATAATGGCACAGGAAAAACAAGCTATACGTAAAATACATTATGCTCCTGAAGGCAATAGTTTTGTTTTAAAAAATGGTACCCGAAAATTCAACCGCTCACTCTACGGCTCTAATACAGGTTTTAGGGTCGAAACCGGAGATTTACCGGAATTCGCAATTTATATGCCGGGAATGGGAGGGAACTTTAAATTAGGTTTGGTAAATGGTAAAGACAGCAAATGGATAACCGAGGCTTCAAAAATGGCTACAAAATATGTTTTGGGAACAATGCATTATGAAATCGAAGATACTATTTTAGCAAGCGGAAAATTGATTATTGATGTTGTTGCCTTAAAAGAAAAAGAAGGTTTTATTGTAAAAGTATATGGTCAAAATATTCCTAAAAAAATAAATTTAGTTTGGGCTTACGGAGGAGCAACAGGCAAGAAATTTAGTCGTGACGGCGATATTGGCGCAGATCCTGAATCAGTATTTTATCTTCAGCCGGAATATTGTCTGAATAATAAATATACTTTAAAAAAGCAATCCTTTTTATTGGAATATGGTTCAGAAAGCAACAAACAGAAAACCGGTAATAATAAAAGTCTTGTTGGTTATTTTCCTTCTTCCGATGTAAAATTAGCTAATCCGAAGCAACAAAAAACGCCATTAGAATTGTACAGTTCTAACCCGGAAACTTTGACACTAATTACAGGGAAAAATACTCTTTCAAAAAATGAATTGTATTGGCTGTTTGCAAGTGAGGATCCAAAATCTGATGTTTCTCAAAAAGGAATAGCACAATTATATGATAAATCAGTTCAGGATACACATGTTTTAGCCAATAGAGTTAAAGTAACAACTCCTGATCCTTACATTAATACTTTGGGTTCAGCGCTTTCTGTTGCAGCCGACGGAATTTGGGAAAGCCCAGCCTATCTTCACGGAGCAATCGCCTGGAGAATGCATCTGAATGCCTGGCGTGGTGCTTATACCGCTGATCCTTTGGGCTGGCATGATCGTGCAAAAACACATTTTACAAGTTACAGCAATTCGCAGGTTACAACTCCGGAAAGTGGTCCTGTTGTTTTGGATACTGTTCGAAATTTTGCACGTCAAAAAGAAGAAATCGGAACTTCTATGTTTAGCAGCGGTTACATTAGCCGTAAACCGGACAATAATACAATTGCCCATCATTACGATATGAATCTGGTTTTTTTCGATCAGATGTTGCGCCATTTTAAATGGACGGGAGATACTTCGTTTATGAACGAAATGTGGCCAACCATTCAAAGACATCTGAACTGGGAAAAAAGAAATTTCGATCCGGACAATGACGGACTTTATGATGCCTATGCTTCAATTTGGGCAAGTGATGCCTTGCAATACAGTGGAGGAGGCGTGATTCATTCTTCAGCTTACAATTACTATGCGAATAAAATTGTCGCTGAAACGGCTAAAAAAATAAATAAGGACGAACTTCCGTTTGCTAAAGAAGCAGATAAAATCTTAAAGGCTTCAAAAGACCAGCTTTGGATACCGAGCAAAGGAATTTTTGCCGAATATAAAGATGCTCTCGGAAACAGATTATTACACGATGTTCCGGGAATCTGGAGTATTTATCACACCATTGATTCAGAACTGTCGAATCCGTTTGAGAGTTATCAGATGCTTTCTTATGTGAATAATCAGATTCCACATATTCCTATTTCAGCTGAAGGATTAGATAAGAAAGATTTGTATATGATAAGTACCACTAATTGGCAGCCTTATACCTGGTCGATTAATAATGTGGCTTTAGCAGAACAATTGCATACTTCATTGGCTTTTTGGCAAGGCGGACAAACTGAAAAAGCATATACCATGTGGGAAAGTGCTTTGATAGAAAGTATGTATTTAGGAGCTTCTCCGGGAGGATTTGAACAGTTAATGTATCAGGATGCTATTCGAGGAGAATTATATCGTGACTTTGCTGACCCAATCGGAATGGCTTCCAGAACATTGGTAGAAGGCCTTTTCGGAATCCAGCCTGATGCTTTGGCGGGAGTTCTAACAATTCAGCCTGGTTTTCCATCAAAATGGAATAGTGCTTCGTTAGATATTCCGGATGTTTCTATTGATTTTAAAAGAGAAAATAAAACAGATTCTTACCTTATAAAAAATCTGTTTACCGCAAAAATGAACCTGAAATTGATTGTAAATGCACCTTTCGAAAAAATTCAGGATATTACGGTTAACGGAAAATCTGTTGCCTGGAAAACTATTCCGGAAAGTATCGGAAATCCAAAAATTGAAATTGAAGTACCTTATGCTGCTGTTTTTGATGTGAAAATTAACTGGCAGGGAGATGTTTTAGAAGAAGTGAAGTCAAGTTTACCTTCCACAGCAGGAGAATCTCTTGCTCTAACAACATCGAAGGCAGAAATAGTTTCGATCTATGATCCGCAGTCTATTCTGAGTAAAATTTCAAAAACAAATAAATCATACGAGGCGATTGTTTACGGCAATAAGTCTAAAACTTTTTTTGTTCAGTTAAAACAAGGCGATTTATTGTGGTGGAAACCTGTTGAACTGGATTTGAAACCTAAAATCGAATCAAAACTTGTTGAATCAATAAATAATAACGTAGCAATTTCCCTGAAGAATAATTCGGAAAACAAAATTGAAGGAAAGATAGTTTTTGATGCTTCCGCAAAAGAAAATCAGCAAAAGATTGTTTTAGATGCCAATCAAAAAGAAACCGTTGTAATTCCGTTTCAGAAATTAGTTCCGGGAACCAATACTTTTTCGATTCATACAGATTCGAATATAAAAGAAATAACTTTTACGAACTGGGACATTCCTTTTAATAGTGCAAAAAAAACAGAAACAGTTTTGCTTTCCTCTTTCTTTAATTCGAAAGTAACCGATGTTTTTAATCAGAAATATTTATCTCCAAGACCACAAACCGTTACTTTACAGCTTCCTACAAACGGAATAGGAAATTGGTGTTACCCGAACGTATCGGTAAATATTGATGATTCAGGATTACGAGGAAAGGCAAAATCAAACGGAGAGATTTCAACTCCATATGGTTTCTCTTTTAAAACCCCTTCTGATCAAAATCAGAAAAACATCGTTTTTACCTCACAGTGGGATAATTTTCCAAAAAGCGTTAGCATTCCTTTAAACGGAAAAGCTTCGCACATTTATTTTATGGTAGCCGGAACTACAAATCCGATGCAGAGCCGAATCGTAAATGGTGAAATTCAGGTTAATTATACAGACGGAACATCTGAAGTATTACAATTGAAAAATCCGGAAAACTGGTGGCCAATTGAGCAGGATTACTTTGTTGATGGATTGGCTTTTACAACTGACGCACCAAAACCTCCAAGAGTATATTTGAAATCGGGCGAAATTTCGAGAACTTTTAACGATTTTAAAAGTATAAAAGGTTTCTCAAATTTTGGTGTTGATGGAGGAGCTGCAACGATTTTGGATTTGCCTTTAGATAAAAATAAAACATTAAAAAACATGACAATCAAAACTATTGCCAATGATGTAGTAATTGGTTTGATGAGTGCTACGCTAATACGATAAGTTGCAAAAAAAAAATAGCCGTTTTTGATGAACTTATTAATAAAAAGAAAACTATAAAATATGAAGAAAATAATATTTGTATTGATCATAATGATGATGTTTTCTTTTAATAAAAAAGAAGAATCAGCATTTTCGTTAACAGGAAAGACAAATAATTTTGAAAATGGAAAAGTGCTGTATTTAAAAGATAATTTATCTGAAAAAATTATTGATTCGGCTATCGTAACCAATAACGAATTTTTATTCAAGACGAAAATCTCTAAATTTCCTTCAAGGGTTTTGTTGTATAACAAAGAATTCTCCCATTGGAGAGATATTTGGATTGAAAACAATAAAATGATTTTTGATGCCTCTCAAAGTGATTTTAAAAATGCTAAGGTAAGTGGTTCTGCGTCTGAAAATTTAGTACAAAAACTTTATGAAAATGCAGGTGGATTGTCTTTCGAAGAAAGAAATAAACTTGAAAAAGATTTTGTAAAAGACAACCCAAATAGTGTTGTAAGTGCCTTTATTCTATCTGTTTTTTCCAGAGATTGGGGAAGAGAATTTACAAAAGAATCTTACGAACGATTTTCCGGAGATATAAAAAAATCGGAATACGGAAATAGAATCTCTAACTATATTACATTGAATCGGGATGTCGAAATTGGAGATCAATATTCGAATGTTGTAATGAATGATAAAAATGGAAATCCGAAAGAATTATCCAAATTACTTGGAGAAGTGACACTTTTAGAGTTTTGGGCATCTTGGTGCGGTCCGTGCAGAAAAGAAAATCCTGATTTAGTAAAAATTTACGAAAAATATAAAACAAAAGGGTTTCAAATTGTAGCAATATCATTAGACAAGGATAAGGAAAAATGGCAGTCTGCAATCGAAAAAGATGGTTTGTCATGGAGTAATTTTTGCGACTTTGAAGTTTGGGAAAGCAAAGCCGCATTAATGTATGGCGTTTATGCAGTTCCTGAAAATTTTCTTATCGATAAGAATGGGAAAATTGTTGCCAGAAATATTCGGGGAGAAAAACTTAATGAGAAATTAGCTGAATTGATAAAATAAGTAATAAGAGCTAATTAATAAAGTTACAAATACAGTCATATAAGTAATTTATTTTAAAATTTAAAACCATGAAAAAATATTCTATTATTTGTTTTTTATTGTTTTCTGTTGGAATCACTGCCCAGCAAAAAATAGACAGGAAAGCATTGGTAACAAGGCATAATGTTCAGATTACTGCAATAGATACTTTAGCTTCCTTAACGGTTGGAAATGGTTCTTTTGCTTTTACCGTGGATGTTACAGGACTGCAAAGTTTTCCTGAAAAATATCAAAGAGGGATACCGCTTGGAACACAAGCGGAATGGGGTTGGGACAGTTATAAAAATACCGAAAATTATAAGTTTTCTGAAACTTTAAGAGACGTAGATCAGTATGGTCGTAAGATTTCGTATTCAACACAAATTAAAGAACCTGTACGAAAAAAAGAAGCAGTCGAATGGTTTCGTCAGAACCCACATTTATTGCAATTGGGAAATATAGGTTTTGAAATCACCAAAAAAGATGGCAGTTTGGTAAAGCCGGAAGATATTAAAGCGATTAATCAAAAGCTGAATTTATGGACAGGAAAAATTGAGAGTTATTTTGAGGTGGAAGGCACTCCTGTGAAAGTGATCACAGCTTGCGATCAGACAAAAGATGTTTTAGGCTTTAAAGTAGAATCGGATTTAATTCAACAAGGACGTTTGAAAATTCGTGTTCGAATCCCTTTTCCAACAGGACTATGGGGTGATATGGGGACTAAATGGGAAGAAAAACAGGATGTATCAATTTCAGCGGTTGCCATTGAGGGGACTGATATGGGAAAAAAATGGGGAGGAAAACAAGATTATAAAAGCAATCTGAAAATCAAAAATAAATCAGAAGCTACAATTACACACGTAATGGACAGTATTTCGTATGATATTAATTTGAAATGGAAAGGCACTGCATCGATTAAAGAAAAAGCAAAACATTATTTTGTTGTAGAACCTTCAAAAAGCAATACAATCGAATTGAGTTGTTCGTTCGTTCAAACAGATAAAAACAAATCTGTAATTCCTTCTTTTGAAGCGATTGAAAAAAGCAGTATCGCGGGTTGGGAATCCTTTTGGAAAAGCGGTGCAGCAGTTGACTTTTCAGGAAGTACAGACAAACGTGCACCTGAATTAGAACGTCGTGTGATTCTTTCGCAATACCTGACCAAATTGCAATGCACCGGAAAAGTTCCGCCACAGGAAACCGGATTGACATATAATAGCTGGTATGGAAAGCCTCATTTAGAAATGCATTGGTGGCACGGAGTACATTTTGCACTTTGGGACAGACCTGAATTATTGGAAAATAGCCTTCCGTGGTATCAAAAAGTTTTTACAAAGGCTAAAGACATTGCCAAAAGACAAGGTTTCGATGGTGCAAGATGGCAAAAAATGACAGATTATGATGGTAATGAAAGCCCATCTTCTGTGGGGGCATTCCTGATTTGGCAGCAGCCGCATTTTATCACCTATGCAGATTTGATTTATCAGGCAAAACCAACAACAGCTACTTTAAATTTATACAGCGAGCGTGTTTTTGCAACCGCTGATTTCATGGCATCTTTTGCAAATTATGATGCTAAAAATGATCGTTATGTTTTAGGGCCTGGCGTGATTCCGGCGCAGGAACGTTTCAAAGCAATAGAAACTTTTAATCCAACTTATGAATTGGCTTATTGGAACTGGGCTTTGAAAACCGCAATAGCCTGGAAGAAGAAATTGAATCAAAAAGTTCCTGAAAAATGGGAAGATGTTTTGAAAAAACTGTCGCTTTTACCAATTGCTAAAGATGTTTATCTGGCAACAGAAAGTGCTACGGATTCCTACACAAATCCCGAATTTAAAACCGATCATCCATCAGTATTAGGAACTTTTGGAATGCTTCCGGAAACGTCTCTTTTGGATAAAAAAATCATGAAAAATACGTTTGACCTGGTTTGGAATACCTGGTCATGGGATAAAACCTGGGGTTGGGATTTCCCAATGACGGCAATGTCTGCAGCGCGTTTGCAAATGCCTGAAAAAGCAATTGATGCGCTTTTTATGAATGTGGTAACGAATACCTATTTGAAAAACGGACATAATTATCAATCGGAAAGACTGACACTTTATCTTCCTGGAAATGGAGGGTTGCTTATAGCTGTTGCGATGATGTGCGCAGGTTGGGAAGGAAATACAATTGAGAATCCCGGATTCCCTAAAGACGGAACATGGAAAGTTCAGAGTGAAGGGTTTAAAAAGATGTTTTAGTTTTTTAAAAAGGTGCTAAGTTGCTAAGGTTCTGAGATACTAAGTTTTATTTTTAACTCCAGTTTGTCATTTCGACGAAGGAGAAATCACACCAGAAATTCCGCAAAGAAAAACAGCTAATCTTTGTCGAGTTACGCGTGTGATTTCTCCTTCGTCGAAATGACAAGAAAACTTAAAAAAATCTGCTTTAATCTTTTTAAAATCTGCGTAAAACTTATCATTTATTTAGAAAAATAGTGAGTTTAACAATAAACCTTATCAGCAAAAATCAGTCTAAATCTACATCTAACCTTATAACCTAAAACCAATTATGAAATATAGAATTTTACTATCCTTACTGTTTTTGTCTTGTACCATTTTTGCGCAACGACAAATGGAAAACTTAGATCGTGGCATAATTGCCATTAAAAATAACGGTCAGTTTTTTATCAGTTGGCGCGTTTTAGGAACTGATTCTGCTGATTTGGCTTTTAATTTGTATCGAAAAAGCGGTGGTAATAAAGCAGTCAAATTGAACGATAAACCCATAACAGGAGCAACAAACTTTGTTGACACTAAAGCAAATCCTCAGGAAGAAAATACATGGTTTGTAAAAACAGTTCTGAAAGGAAAAGAAAAAGATGCAAAGGGAAGTTTTACTATTCCGGCTTCAAGTCCTGATAAAGATTATTTGTCAATAGCTATAAAACCGGTGGAAGGTTATATTCCGAATGATCTTTCAACGGGTGATTTGGATGGAGATGGAAGGTATGATTTGATTGTACACATGACCGGAAAAGGACATGACAATTCGCATACAGGAATTACGGATCCACCGATATTTCAGGCGTATACTTTAGACGGAAAATTTTTATGGCAGATTAATTTAGGAAAAAATATTCGTGAAGGAGCTCAT
>Ga0247815_10000881_pt1 | contig 23258 bp, 34 predicted proteins | sample UWRJL194509B1_FD_181014 | JGI IMG/M metagenome (GOLD analysis project Ga0247815, IMG submission 181014) | Plant litter microbial communities from Arlington Agricultural Research Station in Wisconsin, United States - UWRJ-L194-509B-1 | ecosystem: Environmental > Terrestrial > Plant litter >...
AAGATCTTGTGTGAACGAACTATGGCGTAAAGAACGTTCGGGTTCTCAGCCGCATGATGATGCAGGATACCGTTGAATGTCTCCAACCTGTATACAAGGAATGAGCGCAGTTCTCGTTTTTTCTTCTTTTTCAATCCACCCACATAAAGAACAGGAGGCGTGGATGACTGTCATCGGCTAGCAGGAACTGCGGGTTAGCGAACGACGTTAACAACTGGATCAGGCGTGCCGCGGCGGTAACACTGAGGTTCTGGAGGTGGGGTGAACAGTTGGACAATGCGATAATCATTGCTGGGTATAAAGCGCTTAGTTGCCCCTGCGTTGTCGCCACCAGCGTGTAAATGCCCTACGCCTCACGGTTAGCGAATGGATACTGTCTGGAGAAAACTCAACAAACGTTGATCATAAAGTCAGCTGTCGTCCCAACCGTTTGCCACTTGGCCGGGACCTTGACCTTGACTGGACCACCGAGGCGCTGGCCGAATTCTGGTTCTGCTGATAATGACTGCAGGATGTATGACAGGGCTCTGCACAGGCCGTGATGGTCTGTCAATTGTATATCAGCCTCAGCACCGAGTCAAGCTTCCGCCAATGAAACTTACGCGGCTTGTCTTTCATTTCAAGGCTGAGTGTAATGAGGTACGCGACGACGTCCGACATCCGCTCGGATGTGAGGATATGAGCTTTGAATTTCTGAATTTGCTTGTTAGAATGTCATCATGAGCTAGAGAGGATACTTGGGCGGACCTTGTTTAGCTCGATGATTTTCCAGAGCAAGACCACTGAGCGGAGGTCAGACGGGACATTTGCATAGCAACAGACCGACCTGTTTCAAGCAAGTACGGAATAGGCTTGCGCGATCCAGGCAACACGTTGACGAGAGAGCCCATGAACTGATCGAGAATCCCAACGATACCCGTCAGGATAAAGTCGAGGTCGACAGGACGATGCTGTTCGAGATTGTTACCAAATGCTTCGCAGCAGCCCCAACGATGCGGACGTACCAGTTTCGCGATGAAGTAGCGGAAAGCGTTGGATTTAGCAGTCGGCATCTGGGTGTCCGCGGATTCAACGTCATGTGCATTTGCCGATTGGTAGTCGAGGGCCGCAACGAGAACCTGCATCGATAGACTGACGAGCTGCTCCCGTGGGTCGTCACCTTTCCAAACGAGATGATTGTAGGGCAACTGGAAGCCCGGGCGGGAAGAGTTCATCGCAGTATTCAACAGCGAGCAGAGGACGGTGAGGACAGTGCGACGCGGAAGCCGTTGCACGAGTTGTGCGGTGTACTTTGCCTCGAGAAGCAGGACGGTCGTTGGAGTAAAGTAGATCTGCCGTGATAGGAGAACCAGGAGAAACCGTAAGACTTCAGACTTGTTCATGTCCAGCTCTCTTGATGTACCCGGGTCCTGTGTCGTGCCGATCCCGTGTTCCCTGTGCCGCCAAACTTTAGTGACAATAGAAGGCAACGATCGTCCAGGACCTACCAGATGGTATGATTAATCTTTTGATGGCCCACCTGGACCTTGATAGGGAGCGTGAAGCCGCAACAGAATAGAAGGTCCACCGCGGTCGCAATGAGACGCTCCGCGCAGCTCGGTAACGTCTCCTGCACTCGACTCTGGGCCGCACCGCCGACCTCGGCTTCATCATCTTCATCGTCAATGACGAATTGGGTGTCAGCATCTGGCGCTTGATTTGACGCATCGACGACCTCGCGCGTCCATAACAGCTGCTCCTCGAATTCGGGCACCTCGACCTCAAATATGGCTGGCAAGACACGCGAAAGAACGCGCAGACAATTGAGAACCTCCTTAGTCTTTGAGTCTACAATAGCAGCACCGGGTGAGATAGGAGAGATCAGAGAGGATGCGCGGCCGACAACTGTCTGTGGCGCGGGGAAGCTATGGTCGCTGAGCAACTGGAAGAGCCGCGCGGACACGACCTTGACAAGCATGGCCACATTCTCAGGCGCGCTGGTTAGTGCACGGCGGACTAGATTGCGGATGTCAGTGATGCACATGCAGAAAGACAAGGGCGGAGACGAACGGTCTTGAGGCGAGATGAGCGAGAACACGTCCGATGCAGAGTCGAAGAGCGTTGTGTACTTTGGGCACAGTGTACGTCAGAGATAAGCTCAGCAGCTACTATTACGCGCAAACGGACCTGTTCCCAGTAGCTATCTGTCTCCGCAATATTCTGACCGTGCAGAGCGTGAGTAGTCTGTGGCGCACGCAAGCGACGCGGCACGTACCCTTGTACTCCCCAGCTTCTGGATCCCATTCAGTCCAGAGCAGAATGTGAGCTTGGCATCGTCTCCCAGTAGCCCGAATGACGACGTGAGTTGTTTCGGAAGTCTGGCGAACATCGCGGGAGCGTCCAGTCAGCTGGCGTGTCGAGCAAGTCTGAGGGACGCGCTTTGCCGCGACACTCCGCCACTCGGCTGTCCAAGCTCCAAAGGCTACATTTTTTGGCCGCAATACAGAGGTCGGCTCTCAACTGGATAGGTAATGATACACGAATCATGCCTCTACAATCGGCCAACCGGCCATTCTAAACGAGACCGATTTGACCTCAAGGGTCTTGGTGTTCATCACGGCGATCGTCTGTGTATCGACGAATCGCGGCACTAGCACCAGCCGAATCGGCAACCCATTCTCATCCTCCATGAGGTCTGTTGCGAACTGCGGCTGGTTGCCGACGAGATAGACGTGTGGTGACTGCTTGAGTGCGAACGGGTCGCGGTCGAAGTAGGGGTAACACCACAGCGTGTCAGGAGCGGTAGGAGCAAGATGTCGCCAGCGCAGCGTGTCGCGTGCCATTCCTAACCTGTCGATTTGCTCGTCTGGGAAATATTTGCACATGTCGTCAATGTTTTGCCCAGAGATGGCGAGGGCGCTGAGTGCCGTGTCAGCACAGACAGTGTGATCCCAAAGGATGGGAGTACCTGTGACCATCGAACGAGAATAACGTTGGGTTTGTCTCACACTTCAAGTTCTCCGAGCGACTGACAGACCCGAAGATGGAGCCCGGCATAGGTTGCTGCGGTATTGCAAAGCCAGTCGGGTCCGACGCACCGGGCATGAGATGGACCGGTAGTTCTTGACAGAGGTCGAGCAAGAAGTCTCCAAATTGGTCGGCTGGGTTGATCCTGATCTTCTCAGGTTGAGCCTGTGATAATAAGGCGATCAGAACTGTACCCATAAGTCAAATAAGACTGCTCACCTCCCCTGTCTCCTCAGCCTTTAATTCTTCCTCCTCCTCCGAGTCCTCGTCCTCATCCACAGGTGGTGCAATCGAGTTACCTACAATGACGACGCGGGATATCCTCCCGCCCCATGATGCGTCTTCGGGGGTCCCGAGCTCAGATGTGAGGTATTCTTTGAGTAGTTCGAGTGACATGTCCATGGTGGTGTCTGGACCGAAGTCCAGCCCAGAGATGAATGCCACAAGGTTGCCATCATCTGAAAGCATGTTCAGGATATCATCAGCGATGATTGAGCAGTAAAGACACCCACCGTCGATGTCCATGTCGTCTGTCTGTTCACTCATGCGCGGTGCTGGATCGGTAAAGCAGAGGTCTGCGACTTCAAACTCGCCGTCGGCATTTTCGCAGCCAAGTGCTGCCATGATGACGCCTGTAACGACGCGGAACTTGGCGAGGGCGGGACCAACAAGCTTGATGCGACCACTTTCATCCTCGAGCATGAGTGCATCGTCGTCGCTCCAGATCTTGTCGCGGATGGTAGTGGCAATCACATAGTGCTAAAGAGAGAGGTGTTCAGAATCAAATTAAATTATGTGGTGACATAGGCACGCACGTCTTTGCCGATGTCGTCGAGTACGTTTGGTTTGAGGCGCATCTCCATGTACGTAGTGCCAACGATGAACGCCTGCTCGCCTTTTTCAACGTCCAGAACGCGTTTTACGTGCTTTGCTGCATTCATAATGAGTCCTTACACTGAAAAATACGATACAGAGTGCGCACCATCAGTTTGGCCCCACTTGGACTGCGCGCGGGCGAGGACGCCTTTTCGGAGTGCAGAGAGGCGCATGAAATAGAGGTTCGCAAATTGATGCTGATACGACTTGGACTTGTCCCCAAGCAAGAACGGGTCGCCATTTGTGGTGTAAGAGCTCTGAGGACGGGTCATGGTCGCGTGCTTGGTGGCGGGGATCCAAGTGGCCAATTCCGGTCATCGCGCCAACTCCGACACTCTGCTTCCGCTTTCTTAGTCTCGCCGTTTTGTGATGGAGCTTCACGCTGGGCGCGACGACGACCGTGTCTCTAGACTGCGCAGAGAGATTAAGGGTGCGCATTCAGTAGCTACACGCCGCGCGTGGGATGACTAATGAGCCGCCACAGACCTCAGCACTAAGGCACGTTTCGCTGGCACTGACCTACCGCACATCTTGCTGACGCTTGCATTGTAGAATGGAAATCTCTCGCGCGAAAACGACACGCTCAACAAGAAGCTTTATGACTCCAAACTGCACATCACTCAACTCAAGAAAGAGGCAAGGCAACCAGCTCAGCAGCAAGAGCCGGCCGACAACCGCGCCGAAGAAGATCTTGCCGAAACCTCCGCCGCTCTCGATGCTGCTCTTGCGCGCACTGTACTGCTCGAGAAAGAGCTTCGGCAACAGCAGATCGTCACCAACTCGGCTCTCGTCGAGGTCAACAATGCTCAAAGCTCTGTCACCGCCGTCGAGATGATGAATCGACAGCTTACCATGGCCCTCGAAGACACAAAGGGTCAGCGTAACAACGCCCTGCGCCGCGCCCACAAGGCAGAGGCTGCCCTTGCCGAGTTGCGCGCGAGCACTGCTGCCATTCCCAAGTCTGCTGGGCCGTCCGGGTTGTCAACTCCTCTCACTAGCCGGCTCGCCGGCTTCGGTCTGCCAACTCCTGACACAGTCCGTCCGGCATCGACCGCTAACGCTGAACATCGCGAGCTAATGTCGCGCTTTGACGCGCTACTCAACGAACACCGCGGTCTCAAGCGCAAGCATTCCGAACTTCAGGACAAGTGGGAGCACTTTAAAGCAAACATCGTGGGCCAGTTTAGCCCTCATAAATCTCGCCCAGCATTCCGCCGCCCCGCTTCTCCAGATATTCCAACGGGACCGCCGTCGCCTCCAAGGACAGCATCTCAACATCCGTTCTCATCTTCTCCTACCCTTCCATCCTCACCTGCTCCTGCTCGCGAGACGCGGCAACCCACTTCGCCCACCAAGACCGTTGCACGGGCAAATTTTACTGGGCCAGCTCCTCCTACACCTAAGTCCCACAACAGTCAGGAAGTCATCGCAACCAGCGACACCGAGGAAGAAGACTGGGATCCTTCAAAGCAACATGCATTGGATGACGACGACGAGCCATCGGCTGCCGCTGGACCCTCGCGATCTCCTTCATTGTCGCCCACTCCGTCCACTCCTCGTCGATCTCGTACATATGCTGGTACCACCAGCCGACGCCGCGCCATCGAGGAAGTTCTTGTCCCCGATTCGAGTCCTGAGCGTGCTGCTCTCGAACCCGAATCGCAGACTCAGAGCGAGACGCAACCGAGCGTCCGCGCCTTCTCTGCACCACCAGAATCTCCAACGCGATCGCCCGTCCGTCCTCAGTCGAACTCTGCGCGGCGTCCGATGGCATCGTCTCAAATGAGGGTTCTAAAGCGGAAAGCTTCACAGGAACTCAGTGCGTTTGCATGTGTCTCGCGGTGCTGGATGATCACTAACCTTTCACAAGACGACTCGCCCCAGCGAAAAGAGCCTCGGGTCATGGCACCGCCGCTTTCAACAAGATTGGCTGGCCCGCGGATTCTCGATATCCAATTCACAGACCGCCGCAAGGATAAAGCGGGTCCTTCGTGCGTCCCCTCGCTGCCTAGCATGCTGTACCATCCGTGCTCATCCTTTCACCACTCTTACAGCACAGGCAAGACCCTTAATTCCATGTTTGAGATCAATAAGGAAGCGAATCACGGCCTCGATTATCAGTTTGATGAAGTTGTCCGCGTCAAGGACGAGCGCAAGCAGCTGCACGGCGGCGATTGTGAATGTTGTCGCGACTATTATACCACAGTGGGGCCCCTTCCGCAACGCCAGCAGCCTCCCCGCTGGCGGTCTGAAAGCCAGGAAAGCCAGCCGGCCTTCGCTTGGTCAAAGAATCATGTCGGTGGAATGACAAAGGCGGAGGCGGAAACCGCTGCAGCAATAGCAGCCCACAGGAATGAGATCTCGAGGCATCGACACCAATGGGCGCCGACGTCGACTCCACCAGATTATTGGGATATCGGGTTCCCAGACACCCAGCAAGTCCAGAACATCAACGAAAAGGCGGCCATCATGCACGCACAGAAGATGAACCATGTTGTTGCCGAAGCTAGGTGTGTTACCTTCGTGTCCTGACCAAGATCCTGCGCTGACACTGTACTCCAGCAAACCAAATGGCAAGTACAAGCGCAAGCCCCGTCCTTGAGTAGGATCATACCACCTTTGTGACCTTTACTTCGTCAAATGCTCCGCTCTCTTGCTTTGCACGCATCTCGCATCTCGCACTTCGCATCACGGACGCTTCTGTCTGTCCGTCCCAACCAACCTGTGTATTATTGCTACAACTGGCATACTGATCGAAACACGCTCTTCATTCATCTGATCTGCAAACGGCCTCGTATCTACTCTAGGCCAAGGACGGCGGACCCTCCTGAGCGGCCGGCGAATGAGCTACGATGGGCGTCGGTGGAACCGATAGCCCGGTATGCGCTGGAGGAGCCGGCAGCGAGTAGCCAGCATCGCTGACGACAATAATGTCGTCCAAGAAGCCTGGCAGGAAACGGTCGAGCCGCTCGTGCGTCGCTCCCCAGAGGTTAGCCTCGACCTGGTCGCGTGTGTCCTCGGCGCCTTGTGGCGGTGGAGGCAGCAGGATGCCGGAGGCGTGCATGACGAGTAGGACGTTCTTAAGGGTCTCTGGAACAGACTCGTACTACGCCACAGTGGTTAGCACGTCGATTGCAACACACAGAAAGTTATGCTCACCAGTTGGTCCCTCCGGTCAATGTTCATCAGCCGGTCGAACAGATCGAGAATTTGGATCCACAGTACGCGCACATCGCTACTCCTAGTCTTCGGCTGCGTCTCAAACTCGAGGAACGTCTTAGCCAGCAGTGCAGCTGCAGCCGATCGTGTTGCTGGCATGCCGTGTGGGTCGCGCTGGAAAACCTGCGGTCGGAGCAGCTCGTCCAACAGCGGGAAGACAACACGGTTGAAGATATCTCCAACAATGACGTTATCTTCGACCCTCTGGCTGACAATAGCGCGCTGGAGGTGCGCGATGGCGCTGTTGCGAACTTCTCGGCATGGATTTATGCATTGACGACCAAGCGAAGCGAGGAACGGCAGCTGATATTTCCTCCAAGCTAAGTGAGGATGGTCAGCATTCAATACAAAAGTAGGGACCTGTGACATACCATGCAAGGCAGTCTGCTGGTCCTCTGACTGCAGGCTGAGTGCACGGCTCTTCAAAGAATACAGCAAGTCGACAGCCTTGACCCCGCGCTCCACGGCCGGCTCGCTGTCCACCATCGTTAGCGTAAGCTTGACGATATAGAGCCGGAAGTCTGAACTGACCTGAACTGCGACTGCGGTTGCGCCTTCCCTCTCGTCTTCGGCGCATGGGCTTCCACAAACTGCCCCGCTGTGCTCGCGAACTCATCCAGGAGCGCTACAAAGCCCGCCAAATTCTCTGCCGTGACGATTGTCACCTCTTTGCTGAGCACCATCTGCTCCACGAGCTCGAAAGCGCTCTTGCTTGCCTCCGGATGTCCTACAACAGCACGGATTGGGGCGAACACGAGCGACCACTCCGTTGTCGACCTGATCGAGCTGTAATGTCCTTTGACAACGAGCGCGAGCCCGGAGATAATTTGCTCAGCGACAGCGTTGGTGACATCGGGATTGAGACCACCAAGTAGATCGAGCGCGACATAGAGCTGGTCCCGAAGAGATGGCTGCGATAGAAATAATTCAACTGGCTGCAGAAATACCCGGAGAGCACTAACCTTCGGCGCGATGATGAGACATAACCTGAGCAAGCCGACCACCGCACGCTCAATGAGCAGCATGCTGTAGTTCTGTGCCATGCTGAGCAGCGACGACAAGTGCTCAAATGTAATCGGCCTGGAAGTTCATAGTGCGTAAACATCAAAGCATCGTTCAAGTATCGTGAGCGATACATACCAGATCTCTTCAATGCTATCAGCCCGGTGAACCGAGATGCTAACCATCATCTCCACGAGGAAGATGGAAGCAGGGTCGTACGGGAGTGGGCCAGGAACGACATCATCGTTTTTGATCTCGCGCAACCTCTCGGACGTGCGTTGAGCAGCGAGGTTCTGTAGTGCACGGAGTGCGGCCAACAATGCTTCAGACTCCAGGGACCTATGGGCAAATGTACTGTGTCGGTGAGTGTCCAAGTGCTGCAGGATTGTCATACTGACAGAATTTTAGCATAAAGCTCGTCCAATCTGCAGGCGTTGATGCAGTCGATGGTGCTCATAGTGCTCTCAACCTCAGCCTCAGTTGCCTCGAGAACCAGTGCTTCTGAGCTTGCGCTGTATGGTGTGAGGAGGTAGGACGACAACGTTGAGAGCAGGCCTGCATCACTGCGGGGTGGCGGACGCGATGGAGCAGACGGAACCTGCAGTGGGATGATCGACACACCGCCAAGGAAGTCTTCCATTTGCAGCATGCGTGTTGGTAACAGCTGGTGCAAGAAAAGGTTCTGGAACACCTCGAATATCTGCAAGCAGTGGTATCGCTTTCAATCACCGCGTTCCACTACTGGTTCGGTAACGCACCTGTTCCCAGCCCTCGCGGATCGAGTCAGCGTTGCTATTTGCCACCGTGAAGAGTACGACCGCAGCGAGCTGTCCCCGAATGTTGGTTCCAAACTCGATCGACAGCCTCGACACCGTCACGTTCTGGCCTTCCACCTCCACGACCGGATTGTTCATCCCCTTGCGATCTACATCTCCCTCCGCATCTACCAGGCCCGTCGCCTGACTCAACGTTCCAGCAATGAAGTCGAACACCTCCGGTAGCCCAAATGCACCCGCCAGGCTCGCACATTGGCGGAACCCGCCGACAGCCCGCTGAATGGTCTCGTCGTCGTCGCACGAGCTCAAGCTGAACGCGATGGCCGAAATGACCTGCTTCCATACGATCTTGAACATGGCAGCGTCAAAAACGTTGGTGTTGCACGACATGTAAGTGCCGGCCTGTTGCGCGCGGCTGAGTAATTCCTTCCAAGCGTAGTCAAAGCCGACTTGGCCGGTGTGTTCCTCGGGCATGACAATCTCACGCTTACGGATAGTGTCGTAGATGGCCCGCTGTGAGAAGAACGTGTCAGTCTTTGACTACAACCTCTGGTTTGGAGAGTACTAACAAGGAATTCGGGGTCGAAATCCGCGCCACCGTCAACACCGCGCAGATTCCGCTGATAGTCTTCGACCGTCATCCGTTTCTAGAAGGAACTAATCGTCAGCTGGGCCTGGCGCTTTGGGGGATATCCAACGTACCCTATTCTGCGGGTTATGTTGGTCGGTGTTGAGTAGAAGAACCGAATACGACAGAATGTAGACTGCATCCTGCGTCTTGATGTGCTCTGGGGCCGTCGCAAAGTAGACCTCGGCAAAGGTCTCCGTGATGCGACTGATCTGCTGGGCCTCTCCGGGCAGGCGGAACGTCTCAAGCAGCTCACGCATGGCGTCTGCGATGTGTTTCTGTGATACGCATCAGTGTTCCCAGCCGTAGCTCAACCTGTGCGAAACTACTTACTCCACGGAAGTCAAACAAATTTAGGTAAGCCAAGAGGATGTCTAAGTTATCGGGCCGCGAGATGTAGTCTCCGAGCAACTTCTTGTCGAGGCGCGGCGAATTCTTCATGAAGGTCGCCACGTTGACCGGGAGCGGTTTTCCTTGGTCGTTGAGCGGGCCGAGGAGCCCATGGTCTGCGAGATATGCGAGCCCATCCTTCGGCTTGACGTTGAATTTGGCGGCGGCAGTGACCAGGATGCGCTTCTGTGATTTGTTCGTGCGCAGAGTCTCGATTGGTACAAAGCTCTTTTGAAGTCTGGCATCAGCTTAGCGACAGGAATCGCAATAGGAAAGAACAAACGCTGGGCCATTCCTCATATGCGCCATCAACGCGCGTAGCCATGTGGTTGATGAACACGAGCAGCGCGTTGAGACACTGGAACTGTGACGGCTGTTGCCTCGCCTCCGCCCCGGGCATTGCACTGGTTGGATACACGCTTTTACACAAGAACGTCACAAACTTCTCAAAAAGGTCCTCGCAGTTGACGTCCGAGTCGTAGTTGGCCCAGAGATCGACCATAAAGCTTGGGTTCCGTGTGAGCAACAGTAGTGTCTCGAGCGTCAGCTCGCGCGTCTCGCCCTTTGCCGGTGCGATATTGGACTTTGACGCAGGTGTTGCCGAGCGGTCAGATCCGGTCTCGCTAAGCGACGGGGTGCCAGGCAAACTGGTCGTTGAGTTGTTGCTGATGGCGGAGCCCTTGCGTGACTGAGATGTACCTGGCGGGGGGAGCGTCGACGATCGAGGAGGCGGGGCGAGTCGCTCGATGGAGAAGGAAAGGAAGAGCTCGCGTTGGAGTTTCAAGTGCTCGGGCATCGTGTCAAAGAGCGCAGCGATGACGCGCAACGAAGTAAAGAGTATGTACGGGTTGACGCTGCGGGCGAGCTGGAAGAGGTATCGGCAGCCATTGTCGACGACCATGGTGCAGAGCGATGGGAATACTGCCAATGTCGTCCCAGCGACTTCAACAGCAACATTGAGGGCACGAAGGGCGACAAGGCGAGCCGAATCGGTGTGCCTTTGGGTGTTGGGATCAAGCAAGTCGATGATTGCGCGGAATAACTCGATGATGGCAGGCAAACCGTATGGTACGGCTGTTCAGTCAGTGACAAGTTAGTTTACGTTGTAACTAGCGTATTATTGGCGTACTCGGTACGGTTGGGCGGGATGGCTCGCTGCTGACGGGTGTCTGAGTGGAAATACTCGCGACGGGAGTGGTCTTCTCAGTAAGAAGAGGTAGATGTTCGGAGACAGGCGTTTTGTCTTCGAGCACAGTCACGTCGACAGGTGTTGAGGCGACCGACTTGGCCTGCGATGCGAGTGTCTGGTCGGGGTTGGGCGTTGAACCGTCCTGGTTGAGTCGTCGCTCCTCGGACTCGGGATCCAAAGACTTGAGCCGAGCGAACATGGCACGGACGATGTCACGTAGATGGGACTCTGTCGACCGCCGTAGAAGCTCTAATACGAGGATGAGCACGTGTAATGCCAATCTGGTATGATGCTTACCACTCAGGCGAGTGTGGCAACTCGTAGTGAGAACAGTCTCGAGCATCTCACAAATTTCGGCGTCGCCAAAGAGAGGACCGAGAGGACCACGAATGCATTCCGAAACGAGGGAAATTATGTTGAGGAGCACAATCTCGTCGCTGGCATGGTCTGTGGTCTCGAATTTGCAGTGCGATACAACGTGGGACAGGTACGCGAGCGCAGGACCGATTCCTGGCGCATCTGGAGCGAGCAGGCGGGCAGTAACGAGGTTATGGAGGGCTGTGAGTGCGGCGGTTGTGATAGGTCCCGTCGAAAGCGGAGACCGAATGAGCTCAAGGAATGGATTGAGAATATGTGCGACGTCGTATTCGCGGATGGCTGCGGTAGTCGTGTCAGGTCGTGGCGCGCATGAACAACCGAGACCAAGACTCACGGGTCGCAGTCTCCTTGATCTCGCGTTTAAGTTCTTCAAATGCGGCAATGAGCTCGAATTCTTCATCGTGGCGCCCGGCGTCTGGGCCATTAAGCGGTCTGCGGATGCCCATAGTAGTCGCAAGCGAGGCGCGACGCGACGTGGGCATATGCTGGTATGCCGCCCAACGCGAGTTCTTGCGCATCGCAGCCGTTACGGCCATCAACTCGCCATACACGACCTGACTGAGCGACACGTCCATCTCGGAGACGATGGTAAGAGAGCAAGAGGGGACGCGTCGGAGTGCGATCTTGGTATTCCGGCTTAACCTCCTGCCGCTATGGAAGGTATCCAGCCGAGACGCGAATTCGACGCGTTCAAGGCTTTCTTCGCAACCTTTAAGCTCTCGCAACCCGTCGACACGCCTGCAGACCTCTCAGATGGTGTTGTGTTATATGACTTCCTCGCCGCAGTGTCAGCACCTCCCCATCGCTCTGTACTTACTCTCGCATCCTGACCCTCGACTGCCCTACAGCGACTCGGAGTACTTTGGGAAGATCTCCAAGCCCGCTCTTCATGCAGATAACTGGGCCCTCCGCTTCAACTCGCTCAAGCGCCTCTTCAGGCTTATGAACCAGTACTATACCGACGTGCTACGACAGCCTACGACCGCAATAGATGTCCCCAATCTCCAGTCTATCGCGCAAGACTACAACCTCGATGAGACCCTTCTCCTCTGTCGTTTGGCCATTGCAATCGCTGTACAGAGCGGCGAGAACGGGTCGGTCATCGAACGCATCCAGAATCTCAATGGTGACGACCAGCACGTCCTTATGAAGGCCATCGAACTAGTCCGTCCCGTTCGAACTACATCTACAGTGCTTCATGCTCACCAGCGATTCACAGGTCATGCAAAAGTTTCCACAATCGCCAGCGCCTACCGGCGAACGCATGACTGAGTGCGTTGCGCGCAACCTGGCTACCATGCAACGCGTAGTCCCTAACGACATTAACTTTCCCCAGCGACGACCATTACTACGAGATCCAATCAGAACGCAGTCGCATACTCAACGAGAAGGAAACCCTCGTTAAGGTGTACCAAACCCTGCTTGAAGAGCACCGCACGCTGCAGTCAAGCCTCGATGATATGACTAGTGAACGCGACGACGCGCTTGGCCAGGTCCGCCAGGCTCGGAGAGAACAGGACAGCTATCGCGGCCAAGACAAGGCCGACCTGCATATGCGTGCGGAAATCGATCATCTGCGCGGCGAGTTGTCCAAGTCTGAGGACAACCTTGCTGTTGCCGAGACCGACCTCGAGAAGCAGACCAACCTAGTCAGCGACCTCAACCGTAAAGTGGAGGAACTGCAGGAGAAAGCAGACGAGGCGATTCGGCTCAAGGATCAGGTCGACGAGTACGTCTCCCATTCCTCGTCCCTGTAAGCGCTGTCAACCAACCGTCACGTTTCTCGCCAGATATCGGCACGCCGCCGAGAAACTTCAGAAGACCGAAAACGTCATGGAAAAGTATAAGAAGAAGCTTGAAGAAAGCGCAGACCTGCGACGACAAGTCAAGTCGCTTGAAGAACAGAACTCGTCTCTCGTTGACAAGAACGCCGCACTGGAGGAAGAGTTCCGCAAGGTCGCCGCGTTCAAGCCGCTGATGGAATCGTACAAGACTCAGGTGTCCGACCTCGAGACCAAGCATGCACACCGGAGCAAGGAGAACGACGCGCTCAAGCACGAACTTGAACAGGCGAAGATTCGCATCAAGATCATGAGCGAGGAGCGGCAGAAAGACAGCGAGGCCCTCGACCTGTACCAGGAGCGGGTTCGCGAACTTGAACTGGTCGCACACCGGCCAGCACCCAAGACAGCTGCTACCACGCACTCAACGGACTCGGTCGTTAACGAGGAATCATACCTGGTCGAAGAGCTGTCCGGGGCGGAGCAGAACCTCGGTGGCGAGCTCGACGATGCGATCTCTGGAACGACCACAACAGATCTCAAGCTGCGCATCCGGCAACTACAACGCGATCTTGAGGCTGCACAGGCGAACCAGGCCGATGGCTCCCGCTTGCTTGTCCTCGAAAACCTCCTTGAGGATGCGAACCGGATGAAAGCTCGCTACGAAAAGGACTACCTGGCTGAGCACCGCTCGAAATTGGTGCTGCAGACCGAACTTGAGGAGATTCGGAGTGGCAAAGCAATGGGCGACGGCGCTGAGGCCAACATCGCGCTGCGTCAACGGCTAAACGAAGTCGTCGACAACCTTGAGGACTTGAAGCGACAGTATCAGGACCTGGAGGTCAAGTTCGAGGCGCAGACCAAGGAGCTTGTTGTGACCAAGTCCGACCTCAACCTCGTTAACAAGGACCAGCTCGAGATTCTCGCCACCTTGCGCGAGAGCGTCAACGAAGACAAGGTGGAGTTGGAGGCTGCGCTCGACAAAGCGAAACAAGCGAATCGTGACTTGCAGGACAAGAACAAGATGCAGCTTGAGCAAATCAATGGCCTGTTAATGGAGAAGGTCACGCTCCAAGGAGAAGGGATGCAGCAGCGGGAGCGGATGTTGGAGCGGGAGAGAGACTTTGGCGACCTGCGGGCGTCGTTGGCGGGGAGGGATCTGCCGCCGGACATCAAGAACCGGATGCTCAGCCAGCACGAGGAGATCGTACGGCTGACGGAGCTCCAGAAGACTACATCAGAGAAGTTGGTCAAAGCGCGTCAGGTTAGTTCGCGTCTTGCAATCTCACAACGTTGGCTTATCTCACGCCATGCAGCTACTCAAAACACAAGACAAGATGATCAAAGAAGGAACGGGCGGGGGAGGGAATCTCAGCGGCAATCTCGACGAAGTCAGCGACGAGAGCTTGCGCTCCCAAACTAAGATTCTCGAGGACGAGGTCGCCCGTCTCAAGGTACGCAGTCTATCGCCTAGTCGCACGACATGCCTAGTCCTCATTACCATCATCTAGCGAATCTTGCGAGACATGACGAATCGCTACAAGCAAGAGCAAGAGCTCATGCTGGCCAAGATTATCGAGAACGGCAACGGCGCCATGCGCACGCTGCTCGGTGCACATGGGCAACGAGCTGGACCTACGCAGACATCATGGTTGGCCCAGCAGCGAAAGAGCGTACGTTTTCTTACACTCCTTGGTCTGCAAACTGGATTGACATCCATGACGCACAGCAACTCATCCCGATTCCTGCGCGGTAAACGCCACCTGCATACTCCATTTTCTTCATCGACACCTCGTGAACGTGCTGCTTCATCAGTGCATAGCGACACACCGTTTGATCTCGCCATTTTTACGATTTGTTACGACCAGATGATGATTATGGGAATATTCTGCGTGGAGGTTCTGTACAGAGACGCAGCTCTGCGCTTTCGGGGTTCGGTGGCGAATCTGTGCCAAATGATAGCCACATTTTCTGTCAGACCCTCGCGCACCATGTGGAGCGTACCTGACACTTGTGCCTGCTTGTCGTAAGGTCTGAAGGGTATAAATCGATGCCCTTGAGTTATGCATCTTGTCATCGATCTTCGTCTCTCCACCACGATGACGACCCCGCTGGTTCTCCGCTACTTCGACATCCGCGCTCGTGCTGAACCTCTGCGCCTGCTCCTAGTCGATGCTGGCGTAGATTTTGTCGATGAGCGTGTGCCATACGATGACGACTGGAAAACAAAGGGCGCGCTCGAACAGCCATTCCGGCTACTCCCAACACTCGACGTGATCGAAGCCGATGGCAAGACTTTCAGGCTTCCTGAGACAATCCCCATTACAGAGTATATAGAGGAGACGTACGGAGTCGGGCTGCAGCAAAGGACATCGCTGGAGAGAGCTAAGGTGAACGCGATCCGTGATGTACGTGCACCGTCCTGCGAATGCAGACAGCAGCTTGACCGAGTGACTACTTCCCTCAGGCCGCCCTCTGTTTTGTAGATGGGCACTGGGACTTCTTTTGGTACGTGCACCCGTGTCAGTCTCAGTTACAAGGTACGTTGCTGACCCACGACTTTACTCGCAGGGCGGACAACTTCCCGGACCTCGACGCCATGCAGCGTCGCGAAGCGCGCAACACCAAATGGCTCGGCCTTGCGTCTTCCTATCTCTCCCAATTTCCTCGCACTCTGCTCTTCACCGACCCCGTTGAAGGCAAGGGCACGACTTTGACCGGAGCTGCCGTCTGGCTGTTCGAGTACGTTCGCTCCTATCTACTTCATATTCGATCCAACTAACTGATATGGTCCAGGGCTTTGCAAATTGTTGAGACCCAATTTCCTGGGCTACTCGCCGAGGCTCAACCCGACCTCGCTGAGATCCACAAAGCAATTATCAGTCGTCCTCGCATCGCTGCGTACCTCGCCGCGGGTAAAGAAACTAAGATTATCACTCTTAGCAGCGTTGAGACGGAGGAGCGCAAGTCTGCCGCGCGCGACGTATGGATCAAGGCGAAGCAGAAGCAGGCTGCGTGAACGAGTTTGAGCGTTTGTTTGACCTCTGCCTGTACACTTGGCCCCAAAAAATATGAGAACTTATCGCGTATGTTGTACAAACAATCAATGATCCATGTATGAAGCCTTGCCTCAAGCCCAACAGGCCATCTAATTATAAAGCACGCCGCAGGTCTCGACTCGCACTAAGCCAATGCATGTATGACCGACCACCTGTTTGCCATTGCAAGAGAATATGAACGACACACGCTACACCAATCCGTAGCGGCAATGCATGCGAACCGGCTGTGGCTAAACTCAAGTTGACGTTCCCACCCTCAGTCCTGAGTTCTGTCTGGCCATTAATTGGTGCCACTGTATGGGATTACTTCATGGTTTTTGTCCACTCAACCGCTGCAACAACTCGACCCGCACAGTGACTTGAAATCCTGCACGTCCTTCGACTTGGTATTGTTCAGCGCTTCTGGTGCGGCATTGTCAACAATTCGTGCAAGGCAGAGGTGCGAAAAGTTATTCTCATTATACGGCTTAGCTTGTTGGATGTTATGGGCCTGCATAGTCACCATTGCGTGGTCAAATTCTAGTAAGCCGCCATCTTTGCGGTTCATCCCGTGATTCCTTACATATTTCGGGTTTGGATACATTGTTGGTCGTATTGTCGGCTTCTGCGACTCCCTGCCCGAGTTTCACCACTCGAGGCTCAACAACTGGTCGTTCTCAGAACAAGTGCTGAACAGTTTAGCTCTGCGCTTTCCGGTTTCGGCAGCGAATCCGTGTCAAATTGTAGCCATATTTTCTTTTAGACCCTCGTGCACCATGTGGAGCGCGCCCAGCATTTGTGTTTGCTTGTCCTGCGGCCTGAAACTATAAATCGATGGCCTTGAGTTACAGATCTTACTATTGATCTTCACCTCAATGACGGCCCCGCTGGTTCTACACTACTTCGACATTCGTGCTCGCGCCGAACCTCTGCGCCTGCTTCTAGTCGACGCCGGTGTAGAATCCGTCGACGATCGTGTGCCATACGATGGAGACTGGAAAACGAAGGGCATGTTCGAACAGCCATTCCAGTTACTCCCAACGCTTGACGTGACCGAAGCCGATGGCAAGACTTTTAGGCTTCCTGAGACAATCGTGATCACAGAATATATAGAGGAAACATATGGAGTTGGACTGCAGCAAAGGACGTCGTTGGAGAGGGCCAAGGTGAACGCGATCCGTGATGTACGTGCACGGTCCTGCGAATGCAGACAGTAGCTTGATCGAGCCACAACTTCCCTCAGGCCGCTCTCTTATTTGTCGACGAGCATCGATAATTCTTCTGGTATGTGTGCATGTGTCAAATTCGACCACAAAGTACGCCACTAAGTTGTCAAACCACAACTCCACTCGCAGGACAGACAACTTCCCAGACCTCGAGGTCATGCAACGTCGCGAAGCGCGCAGCATCAAATGGCTCGGCCTTGCATCCTCCTATCTCTCCCAATTTCCTCGCACTCTGCTCTTCACCGACCCCGTTGAAGGCGAGGGTACGAATTTGACCGGAGCTGCCGTTTGGCTGTTCGAGTGCGTTTGCCTTTATCCATTCTGTGTTTGAGCCAGCTGACTGACATGGCCCAGGGCTCTACGTATCATTGAGACGCAGTTCCCCGGACTTCTCGCTGATGTTCAACCCGACCTTGCTCGGATCCGCAACGCGATCATCAGTCGACCTCGCATCGCTGCGTATATCGCCGCGGGTAAAGAAACCAAGAACGTTACCTTTAGTAGCATCGAGACAGAGAAGCGCAAAGCTGCGGCGCGTGACGTGTGGATCAAGGCGAAGCAGAAGAGAGCTGCGTGATCCAATGCTAATGTCAATGCCAATATCCAATCTCTACAAGATTCGTTTGACCTCTACCTGTGCACTTGGAAAGATACGAAAACAGGTCGTGTATTATGTACAAACAACCCACGAATTCATACCGTGACAAGAGAGCTCGCCTTCACGCGAATTACAGCGCGCTGCTTGAAGTCTCAACTCGCATGAAGTACCTGTATGATCAATGGAAACTGGTTTGCTATTGCAAGAGAAGAAGAAAAGCACATAATGCATCGATCCGTATCGACAATTCACGTCAAACAGCTGTGGCTGAGCTCAAGTTGACGTTCCCACTCTTAGTCCGGAGTCTAATTTGATGACTAAATTAGGTGCATCACATTTGTCAACTCAACCGTTGCAAACTCGACTCATACAGTGACACAACAGTCAAATTTCTGCATATCCTTCTACGCAGCATTGTCAAGTACTTCTGGCGCGACGCTACTAACAATTCGTGCAAGACTGAGGCCCGAAAAGAGATTCTCATTGTGCGACTCAGTTCGTTCGATGTTGCAGGCCTGCTGACTGCGCCATTGCGGGATCAAACTCTCGTATAGGCAGGCGCGACTTCCGCGATGTGTCCTAGGCGTCCTTGCCCAGTACGAGCTTGACAACATTGTTGGTCGCATCGCCAAGATTGTGTGACTCCCTGCGGCCCCAGCACTCGAGCGTCAACAGTCGATTGTTCTCGGAACAAGTACTAGTGCTGAACAGTTTGGTTCTGCGCTTTCGGGTGTCGGTGGCGAATCTGTGCCAAATGATAGCCACATTTTCTGTCAGACCCTCGTGCAGCACGTGGAGCACACATGACACTTGTGCCTGCTTGTCGGACGGTCTGAAGGGTATAAATCGAGTTATGCATCTTGTCATCGTCTCACCACCACGATGACGACCCCGCTGGTTCTCCGCTACTTCGACCAACGCGCTCGTGCCGAACCTCTGCGCATGTTCCTAGTCGACGCAAGCGTAGAGTTTGTCGACGAGCGTGTGCCATACGATGACGACTGGAAAACGAAGGGCAAGCTCGAACATCCATTCCAGTTGCTCCCAACGCTCGACGTGGCCGAAGCCGATGGCAAGACTTTTAAGCTTCCGGAGACAATCCCCATCACAGAGTATATAGAGAACACTTACGGAGTCGGGCTGCAGCAAAGGACGCCGCTGGAGAGAGCCAAGGTGAACGCGATCCGGGATGTACGTGAACGGTCCCTCGAACGCAGAGCAGCTTGACCAAGCGGCTAATTCCCTCAGGCCGCTCTCTTATTTGTCGACAGGCACTGGGACTTTTTCTGGTACGCGCTCACGCGTCATTCTGATCACAAGATGCTTCATTAACTCACAAATCTACTCGAAGGGAGGAAAACTTCCCAGACCTCGAGGCTATGCAACGTCGCGAAGCGCTTAACACCAAGTGGCTCGGTCTTGCCTCCTCCTATCTCTCACAGTTTTCTCGCACTCTGCTTTTCACCGACCCCGTTGAAGGTACGGGCACGACTTTGACTGGAGCTGCTGTTTGGCTGTTCGAGTGCGTTCGCCTTTGTCCATTCTTTGTTTGAACCAGCTGATATGTGTCAGGGCTCTACGCATCGTTGAGATGCAGTTCCCAGGACTTCTCGCTGAGGTCCAGCCCGATCTTGCTGAGATTCACGAAGCGATCATCAGTCGTCCTCGCATCGCTGCATATCTCGCCGCGGGTAAAGAAACTAGGAACGTCACCGATAATGTCCTTGAGACGGAGGAGCGCAAAGCTGCGGCGCGCGACGGGTGGATCAAGGCTAGGCAGAAGAAGGCTGCGTGATCGAATACCAAAGTCAATGGCAATATCCGATCTCCGCGGAGTTCGTACGACCTCTGCCTGTGCACTTGGAAATATACGAGAACAGATCGTGTTTTCTGTACAACCAATCATGAATCCATATACGAATGCTTGCCTCAGCCCCAACAAGCAGGTCCCGCTTGCATGAAGCCAACGTTTGCCACATGATCAATGGAAACCAGTTTGCCATTGCAGGAGAGTACGAATTGCACACAGTGCACCGATCCGTAGGAAGATCTAAACGTACAAGGTCTGACGCGCTTGCGTGTCAGATGGTGCGGAGAGAATAGTACATCTAGAAAGGAGACCTCTGGCACTACGATCTAGAGAGTGGCGAGAGTGGTGGAAAGAGAGCACGGCGTCCCGCACGTACCAAGGAGCGACACTGATACAAAGAACGAAGGGACTGTAGGCTACAGTATAGTAGAGAGTGACGAGATCGTGCGCCGTGGCGCGTGTCGGGACTGTGTCATTGTTGGGCCATCCCAGTAGCCAAAATGAGTTCCTGTCGAAGGTGAGAGCGTTGCGAGTATGCTGCGATAGTCGGGTTGTAGGTGGATGCTGGCGCCAGGTATTGTTGGTAGGAGTTGCGAATGATGCACGCATGAGCTTAGAGCTGCTCGGTGATGGCAAGGGAGAAATCCTTGACCCAGAACTTCTGGTTGCGAGGGCTTGCCCATGTCACGTTGTTGCCGCCGAAGAAGGACTGGACGAGGGCAGCGCGAATGCGGCCGCTGCCGTTGCGTCGGAGCGTCATACCGGTGGCCTTGATAACGCTCTCGCCATTGACGAAGATCTCGATCTCGCCATTGGCCTGACCAACGTCGTTGAGACGGACGCGCTGAGCCATCGTCGTCCACTTGCCGGTTCCCCAGTTGAAGGCGCCTCGGCCGAGAGAGGAGCCATATGCAGGGTTACAATGCGAGACTGGCTTGATGTTGCACACGGCAGTGTTACCCTTGAGGCCCACACTAAGGAAAGGTCAACATTTACGGCAGATATCCTGGAGACAATACCACTCACGGGAGGTACGCGTAGAGCTCGCCTTTGCCGCCTTCACGCCACATCATGCGAGATGAAAAGCAATCACTGCAACACAATGGTGGTTAACCATACCGCTCGCACAAGATACATAACGCGAGACTCACGTGGACTTGTGGCCGCCATTGCAACGCTTGGCCGCGGCATCAGTGTCGCCACCCATGAGGCCCGGGAGCTTGCCTTGAGGCAAGCTGTCAGCCTAACGTTTCTTTGCCGAGTGCGGAAATCATTCTCGACTCACCACCCTTGTTGAACTGGAAGCCGTCCTGGAAGAAGATGCTGTAGGCGAAGGTGGCCTCCTTGGCAGTGGTGAGCGGGATGTTATCTGGTCCGTATGCGACGAAGCTGAAACCACCCTGCAAGCCCTTGAAGTTGTACGAGCCCTTGTTGAAGGAGATCTCCATCGCCCTGGAACCGTCAGGTGCGTCTTTAACGTCATGCGAGAGCCTCATAACGTTAGTCGCGCCGAGGGCCGAGTCTGACAAGGCGATCGAGTTGGGTGCCTGCTTGTTTGTGGACCAGGACAACGAGCTAATCTTGGAGGTCGCTGCGGGGAAGAGAATGCGCATCGACTTGCTGAGACCAGATGCGACTCTGTCACCGCTATTATCGCCGGCGACCGCGCCGCCGCCTGCGGCCTCTAGGTCCTCGGGGTTGACTTCTTCATTGGTGGAATCAGTCGCATTGCCGCTTGAGCTTGAGCACGCGCGGCGATGGGGCTTGTTGACAATAGAGCGAGCGACGCGTTTGTGGGCATTGATGTGTCCAAGGCCAGAGTAGTGAGAGTGTGCCACAGTCGGGAGCGCCAGCGCAGCCTGACCAGAGGCAAAGAGGACAGCAAAGATCGTAGTAGGCAGCATCGTGAGGAAAACGCGAACAGGAGGATACTGGGGAATGGGATGGAGAGGTGGCCGGACGACGAAGAGCCAGGGGAATTGCGGCAGCAAGCCTTTTGTACAAGGGGCGACCACAGCCACCTGGGTTACAACATTCACGCGCCAAGCCAGCACGATATTCATTTGGAGCACGAGCCAAACCAAATCGGGATCGATGGCTTTAGCCGCAGCGGGACCGGCAGTCGGGAGGAAACGGTGGCACGCGAGAATGATCGATTGAATTGCGCATTAGCGAGAGGACTAGTGTGGAGAAAAGAATAGGACGCCAAGTGTTGCGTGCTGGATGTAGGATGTCTCAAGTGCCGGAACTACTGTACAGGCTGCACAGGGCAATGTGTGGTCGAATGATGTGGGATATGCGAGAGGAAGGAGGTGCAAAATGAGGTGGAGGCAAGGCCGACGGACAATGCCGTCAAGCGAGCAAGACAGAGCGAGTGAATGGAGGGAGGGAGAAGGCGGTATCGGATGATGCAAAGGAGCAAGAAAATAGGCAAGAAGAGTGGGGGATATTATGGACCTCATGTCTCTGATGAGAAAGAAACATCGAGGTCGATGAGTGGCGACGAGTCGAAGTGCAGCGAGTCGAGTCGTTTGGCAGTAAACCGCATCGGTGACGAAAGAGGTGACTGTAGGTCTTGATGCTGCGAGGGAATAATACTTCCAAGCGTGGTGGTGGAAGAGTTGGCTGACGAGCACATCATCGGGCTCTGGTGGTGATCGTCGGTATGTATGGAAGTGGCCACTGTAGACATGGTGGCAGCAGACGCGCGAGTCTCTCGGGAAAGAGAGGTCCCGGCGGTAGAGCCGCTTTCGGATGAACGGGCGCAGGTGTCGGCTGGGAATGCAACGGTGGAGCGATCGCCTCCGCGAAGCGCTAGTGCGCCAAGTGCCAATGCGGAGAACGGGCGGCGAAGCTTCTTTGGCGACGGCGGTGGCGGTCCCTGCGACTTTGCACTTGGCGGCGAGGGAGGCAGTGGTGTAGACGGGCGTATTATAGATTCTGCCGCCTGTTGAGCGGGCTTCTTCAGTTTGAAGAGTGACAGAATTCGTGACTTGGTCGTGGAGCGTTGCCGCTCTGGAGGAGACGAAGGAGTGGGTGTGACGGGACGTGCTGGAAGGGTGGACTCCAAGGTATAATCGTCGAACTTGGTTGGGAGACTCTGTGAGGCTGTTGGTGTAGAGGGTCGCGGTGGCAGTGGCTTGTCGACTTGAGCCGAGGTCGAGGAGCCATTTGACGTTGAGGAGAACGCACGCTTGAAGGCGAGCGATGCCTTATGACGCAACGACCTTGAATGCTGACTGCGTGGTGCTGGAGACTGTGACTGAGAGTCTGGAACTGCGCGGGAACTGACGCGACGCAGCTCGAGTTCGGCGACGTTCGGTTCCTGCTCCTCTTGAGCG
>Ga0247815_10000884_pt1 | contig 23232 bp, 28 predicted proteins | sample UWRJL194509B1_FD_181014 | JGI IMG/M metagenome (GOLD analysis project Ga0247815, IMG submission 181014) | Plant litter microbial communities from Arlington Agricultural Research Station in Wisconsin, United States - UWRJ-L194-509B-1 | ecosystem: Environmental > Terrestrial > Plant litter >...
ATTTATTTGTTGCAGCACTGAAGACCGAAGCAGATGCTGCACGCCACATCGACTCGTTCATGCAGTCGTTACACCCAAATGAGGCACCCAAAACCCGCTCAATGACCCGCGCAGAGTCTGCAATTGGCGCGGCAAAGGGGAAAGGGAAAACGGCCACCAGCGATACCGCAAACACTGCGCACCGGACATTCTCGCAGACACCACTTGACGCGCTGCATGTCGACGGTGCGCAGGAGTCGCAGATCTGGGCTCAACTCGACTTGCGCGCAGGTGCTTTGTGCGACATGCTCAGCTCGATCCTTGAGGAGGAGGTGCCAGACGAAGAAGACGAGCCCGCGGCTTCGAAACAAAAACGCGCAGTGGTTTCCAGCGACGCAGACGAGGACAGTGACGAGGAGGACCTGGACATGGATAACATTGATGCCGCCGACAACTCAGATGAGGCTTCGGACGATGAAAGCGACGAAGAGTCCCAGGACGAGACCTCCAGCGATCTCGACGAGCTGCTCTCGTCTGATGAGGAGGGCGAGACCGACACAGAGCACACCGAGCCTCTTCACGATCCGTCAGACGACTCGGACTCAGAATCGGATAGTGCACCAGCGCCTAAGACATCACTGAAGAAGGGCAAGAGCGTGTTGCCTAATGCGAAGCCTGGGTCATCACTCGACGATGGCTTCTTCAGCCTCTCAGACTTCAATGCAGAGACCGAGGCCGCAGAATCACGCTCTCGATCATCAGGCCGGCTGAACGACGACTCTGACGAGGAAGACTCTGACGAGGTTGACTTTTTCGCGCCGGTGCCCGAGGAGGATGGAGCTGCGACCGATGAGGCGGACCTTGACATGTCGACAGGTGCGCATATCAATGCGTTAATTTTGGCAAATGCCCATACTCATATCTTTTCAGAGGTTTACTACAAGGACTTCTTTGCTCCACCCTCGCGCAAGGCATACAATGCTGTGCAGAAAAGACAGACCGTCTCTTCATCCAAAAGCCAGTCCAAGCACAAGGGGTTCCAAGTTGACGGGCACGGTGCCGATGCTCAGTCCCCCCGCTTGCGAAAGGTTTCGTTCAACGTCGAGGTCCGTGTAAAAAACATCAAGCCCAGTCCCTTGCGCCGTCGAGTGCTCCTGTTGCAAGAGATCATGAAAGGGCAAGCGCGGTCGAAGGATCTCGGATTCGACGGGTCAGACGATGAAGATGGCGAGATGGATGAGGAGGACGAGGAGGACGAGGAGGGCGAGGAAGACGATGACGAAGAGGACGGTGAGGGGCCGATGAATGCTAGCGACATGATGGACGTCGACTGGGATGGGTTCGGGGCGAAGACCGATGGCAATGGCCTGGATGAGGACGACGAAGAAGACGACGCCAGTGATGTCGAAGATGGCGGTCGGGCGACGATCGAACGTCTCAAAGACGATCTTTTCGCCGAAGACGATGAGAATGGGGCATCCGGTGCGTTGCCTCCATTGATCTGTTTTACCATGGCTCACAGTATGTCTTCAGGTCTATCCGCGCACGAGAAGCGCCAGGCCGAGCTTGCGGCACAGATCAATGAGCTCGAGCAGGAGAATGTAGGCCCGCGCGACTGGACACTCATGGGCGAGGTTGGTTCTCGCGGGCGGCCGCAGAATGCGCTGCTTGAACAAGATCTCGAGTATGACAGGACGATGCGCCCCGTCCCATCCGTCACCGCAGAGCGCGTCGCTTCGCTTGAGGATATGATCAAGAAGCGTATCATCGACGTGCGTCCTGCTCTTGATCCTTCTGTTTGATTTAGCTGACGGTCGCTCTTGTTCAATTTACAGAACGAATTTGACGACGTCGTCCGGAAGTTGGCCGTCAGCTCTCTTGCACCGTCCGCTCGGCGTGGCGAATTTGAACTCAGCGATCAACGGTCGAAGCAGAGCCTCGCCCAGTTGTACGAGAACGACTACTCGGCCGCAGCTTCCGGCGTAGATGCGCCCGCTAGCGAGAAGGACAGCAAACTCGCCAAGGAGCACAAGGAGCTCGAGCAGATCTGGGAGACCATCAGCTATAAGCTTGATGCTATGTGCAACGCGCACTTCACGCCAAAGCAGGTTCGTTTACCTGTGATTTTACTGTTTTGCTATGGTGGCTAACAAACGTGCTGTGCTACAGCCCAAGACGAAGATTACGACCATCTCTGACGTCGCCGCCGCGAGCATGGAGTCTGCGTTGCCAACCAGCACTTCGCTCTCGTCGATGCTCGCGCCTGAAGAAGTCTCCGCACGGGCGACACGTGTCCAACTTACCGCCAAGTCAGAGATGTCACCTGCGGAGAAGCGCGCGCAGCGTCTGCGTGAGAAGAAGGCCAAAGCAAAGCGTAGCGATACGATTGAGCGCCAGCGCAGCAAGGTCTCTGGAGTCGCGAAGGGTGCCGGTGCCGTCAAGAAGGAAAAGAAGAAGGCGCTAGAGGCGGTTACGAAGGGGAAGGGCGTTACTGTTGTTGGGAAGGGGTCGGCGAAGAGCAGAAATGGCATCAAGGCGCAGCAGGGAACAAAGCGGACCGCACCTCCAGTGAACGGTCAGAAACTCAAGTTGTAGATTATTGGAACCACTAATGGTGCAACCGAGGGGAACCTCGTTGAATGGAATTTTTTGCACATGCATTCATCCAATCGATATACAGTTTGTATAAGATTCGGCGGTGAACTACCGGTAGATCCCGAGGTCCTCCAAGCAAGCGAGAGCCGCGCACAGACATCGTAACTCCCAAAACCAAAGGCATCAAAACTTATACCTCTCAGTTCTCATACACTGTTCCAACGCGCTGTACAAACTTGTTGCCTGCCTTGGCGTAGTCGTGAATACAGTATCATTGGACCTGCTACGTGCGCTCGAAGGGCATGAGAAAACTGTGGGGTTGACCCCACATTGCCCTGAGTGGCAATTTAAGTCTCAAGCCCAACCGGACAGTGTACAGGAGTGCATGTGCAGCGTCGGGGGGGGGGGTATCACCGAACTGGGACGAGATATGCTTGCCTCATCACACAAGACACAGTCCAGTCTGTTTGTATGCCTCCCAGAATGGTTTTATCTGGGCTCTTCATGAGTACTCGCTCGCACGTTCACAGTCACGCGGTCGGAGGCGACCTCCCCCCGACGTCAAAGAAGGCCAATCTCCTGCCCCCGGAGACCTTCGATCAGCCAAGCCCACCCGTCAGATGCCCGCCTTCTGTCGTGCCTGTCTTATCTGGAAGATATCCTTGCAGTTAATGTAGCTCGATTTCTCCCCCAGGCGTTGCGTGCGAAGGTGTAATTGGTTCAAAATTTCCTCTGTGAACGAGTAGACTTGTGCTGCTGGAGCAGTAGTCATTATCAGGGCGGTTGCAATTTGTTTGTTAAGGTCAAGAACGCGCGAATGTCCGAGCCAACTCCGGACCAAGTAAAACGATGCAAGAGCAGCAAGGGAGCAGCACGGAGCAGCAGTTTGAGAAGCAATTTTGCTTGGTTCTGTGATGATCTTGATCGCCGGCTGTTGAGCGATTAAACTCCCGAAGTCCATATCGTGGCCACCCTCGCCCAAGTACTCATGAAAATGCACGGATTATATTTGCGTGCAATTCTATACACTGGATATTGTGGCGATGTGGGTTCAATAAACGCCGGGAAGGGAGAAAAAGACATCACGCCAAGACGGCGATTGCTCGTCAGCCTTGGGCGTTCGCATCCGAACGAGCGGGTGGTTCTGCTTGTGCGGAACCCGCTGGAAGCGGATGGAGGACGGACCGACAGCCTTAAAGTGCGCCAGCCAGGGGCGTTCTTGGCTGTTCTTCTTCCTGTCCCCAGCTCGTAGCTCTGTTCTTTCGGTCGTGTCGTACCCGTTCGCCGGCTTGAGCCGCATCTTCCATGCCGTCTTCACCGGCACCGGCGTGGCTTCGGCAGTCCTGGAGGTTTGCTTCGGCACGACGGCAGGCCAAGGCCCCCCTGCCAGACTCTGCTGCCGGGTGTCCTTGCTGAGGATGAGGCAATCGCGGAACTCACATTGGTCTCGCTCGAACCCTCCTCGTTCCGTGCCTTTCTCGCCACTCCACGACCGCATGCATCTGGACCGCAGAGTCCACGATGCACCACAAACTGGCGATCATTTCGTATCCAATCTAATCGCCACTCTCCAGCCCCCTCCCTCTTATCGTTCACTTGCTGTTGCTTCATATCGCCTCTTTCATGTCTCGTTGTCGTGTCTCACTGTTGTCCGGGCATCGTCCTGTCACCGATAGTGATGAAACGAGTGCTTTCGTGTCACTTTGAACCCGAGGTTCGATATTCTTGGCCAACTGCTCGGTCACCCCTTGATATGATCGCCATGTTGGCATCGAGGGGTGGCTGTCCTTATCCAAGGAGTAGCAGCGGGAGAACCACACGTATGTGCCCTGGCCATGTGGGCGAGCAAGGCACTTGCAGGAGCCTCACAGGAGGCTCCGGAGCCTCTCGGCCCTGGCTGCTTATGTGGTCGCACGCCAAAGTGTGGCACATCTCACGCGATATGTGATCTATTGCGGGACCGGGTCTCGCGGGCGGTCATAGCCGACGCTCATTCCCCGCTGTGACAGGGGACGGGGCACTGCTGGCCGGTTGCCGCCACGGACACCGAGCCAAGGCGGTACTGCTCTGGATCGTGTTCGGATTCATGCTCAGTGCGGGGGAGATGCTGTGCATTTAGTTGGCTGCGAGATGGGAGTCCTGTGATTCGAACGCAGCGGACATGTCCCATGTGCTACATGATCCTCATGCCGCCGCGACCGCGCTGCTCCTGCATTCATTCTTGCTTGTGTCTCCGGAGACTCGCGTCACGGGGGAACCTATTGTATGATTTCCAACAGGGCCTGTCCAAGCTATTCTGGTTTCTGGTTTGCTGCTCGAGAGCTTCTAGGCGTGTTTGCGCGAGGACATGACAGGCGGGCAGAAGAGTGCGCCACCTGGCGCAAGCCAAGCAGAGGAAACGATTCGCGTGATCTACGGGCTTCCGCAACTGGCGCCCATCTTGATGCATTCATGCACGGTCGCACGACCTCGCCAACCAGCCCTCACTCGCGCCTCCAGCAGCGCTGAAACGACTCGGATATACTAATGGTGTAGCTGCGGGCTAGCCAAGTTGGATTTATTTAGCACACAATAGACGGGGAGTCGGGGCAAAGCCTGGGAGTTGGAGCGCTCCGGGGCGCGGATCAGGTGCCAGCAGATGCATGTGGAGGTTTCGACGCCATGTGCACACAGCACTGGTCGGTGTCGTGCTGCTCTTTGGTCGGTGCTTATCGTCCATGTATGGTCCGTGATGGCCGAATAGGTGGAGCCTACAATATAACGCCGCGGGCTCGAGATTGTGCTTCCTCGCCCCTCTCCCCTTCCTTTACCCCCCGGCCCACTTCTACCTCCTTCAAGTGTCGAGCGCCATGGCCTCCACTGGAGTTGAGAAGCGTTCGTCCGTTGACGACAAGTATGCCGACGAGAAGCACGGCCCTGTCCCGGATATCGCGGTCCTTGAGGCCGACATCCAGGCTGTTGGCCCAGACGTCGAGGAGGCGATTCAGAACGCTGAGAACCTGACCGAGGAGGAGGTTCGCGAGGCTGCTCGCCATATCGTTGAATACGTGAGTTTCCTCAATGGCGCTGGTGGCATTTGCCGAGGATCGTCGGCTAATTGCAACTCGTCCTCCTCCGACAGCACTCGACCGATCCCAACTTCAACCCTGCGGCTCTTGCTCTTGCCCGCGCCTTCCTCGAGGACACCACCCTCAGGGAGACGTCGCCTGCCGAGTATGAGAAGGTCTACCAGGAGATGCGTGTAGAGGCTGCCCTCATCATCTACAACTCTCCTTATGCCGAGGTCCGCGCCGTCGTTGACAACCACGACGACCCCACCATCCCGGCTTCTACTGTTCGTGCTTGGATCATTGGTCTCGTTTTCGTCGCTGCTGGTGCCTTCATCAACCAGTTCTTCTCCATTCGGTGAGTCTTCGCGTTTCAGTCCCCCGCAGATGAATAATCGCTCATACTGGCGTCTTATTCAGCTACCCGTCTATCGCGGTAGGCAGCAACGTCGCGCAAGTTTTGGGTTACCCGGCTGGCAAGCTGTTCGAGGCAATCCTGCCCAGGTGGTCGTTCAAGATCTTCGGCAGGGAGATCGCCCTCAACCCCGGTCCCTTCAACATGAAGGAGCACATGGTCATCACTATCATGGCAAACGTCGGTTTCGGAGCTCCTTACACCAACTACGTCGTCTTCGTCCAGTACATCCCGCGCTTCTTCAACATGCCGTGGGCGAAGGACTTTGGTTACCAGATCCTCATCGGTCTCTCCACCAACTTCATTGGTTACGGTCTTGCTGGTCTCACTCGTCGCTTCCTCGTCTACCCGGTCCACGCCATCTGGTACACCAACCTTGCGACGATTGCCCTTAACCGTGCTTTCCACGCTGGTCGCAACGAGGTCGCCGACGGATGGAAGATCTCCCGTCTCCGCTACTTCCTCAACTGCTTCATCGCCATGTTCGTGTACTGTGCGTATCTCTGCTTATCAACTACTGCATCCAGAGTATCGAGCTGACTCACATTACCTCCATAGTCTGGTTCCCCAACTACCTCTTCCAGGCTCTGTCCTTCTTCAACTGGACCGTCTGGATTGCCCCGCACAACGTCACCCTCGCTGCGGTCACTGGTCTTACCGGTGTCTCCGGTCTCGGACTCAACCCCGTCCCGACCTTCGACTACAACCAGCTGTACATCGACCCGTGGATCTCGCCCTTCTTCACCACCGTCAACATCTTCGCCGGCGCATGCGTCGCGTTCCCCATCATCTTGGCGCTCTGGTTCAACAACGTCTGGAACACTGGCTATCTCCCCATCAACTCGAATGCCGTCTGGAACAACCAGGGCAAGCGCTACAACGTCTCGCTCATCGTCAACGATGACGGTCTCTTCGACCAGCAGGCGTACGAGAACGTAAGTCCTTGCCGGTTTATTATAGCTTCATAAATACTCACGCTGGATTCTAGTACTCGCCGGCCTACCTGTCCTCTGCCAACTCGCTCCTGTACGGCTTCTTCTTCGCCGTCTACGCCGCGACCATCTCGCACACCATCCTGTACCACCGTACCGAGATCGTCAAGGGCTTCAAGGCGCTCATCCGCCGCCAGGGCGGTCTTGAGGCGCACACCGACATCCACTCGCGCCTCATGTCCGTCTACAAGGAGGTTCCGGAGTGGTGGTACTTCTCCGTACTCGTGATCTCGATCGGTCTTGGTGCTGCTGGTGTTGGTGCTTGGCCGACGAACACGACCCCCGCTGTCGTGCTCTACGGTGTCTTCCTTGCGCTCATCTTCTGCGTGCCGATCGGTATCATCTACGCCACGACCAACGCCCAGGTCACGCTCAACGTCTTGGCCGAGTTCATCGGTGGAACCTGGTTCGAGGGCAACGCGCTCGCCATGAACTTCTTCAAGTCTTACGGCTACGTCACGACCGCGCACACCATCACGTTCGCTCAGGATCTCAAGCTCGCCCACTACACGCACATTCCCCCGCGTGTCACCTTCTTCGCTCAGATGGTCGCCACCTTCGTCTCGACGTTCGTCGCCGTCGGTGTCTTGAACTTCCAGCTCGATCTCCCTGATGTCTGCTCGCCGACCAACAAGGATCACTTCTACTGCTACGGCATCCAGACCTTCTTCACCGCGTCCGTCCTCTGGGGCACTCTCGGCCCGAGGAAGATGTACGGTGTTGGTGCGATCTACTCTGGTCTCGTCGCGTGCTTCGCCATTGGCTTCATCCTCCCGGTCGTCTTCTTCTTCGTCAACAAGCGCACCAAGCTGTTCCGCAACGTGAGTCTACCATCCATCCTGTGCTCGTTACTTCCAGTGGCTAATCGAACATTGCCCTTCAGATCCACATCCCCGTCCTCATCCAGGGTGGTCTGTACTACGCGCCCGGTGGTCTCAACAACCTCTGGCCGTGTGTCCCGATCGGTTGGTTCTTCAACGTCTACGTCAAGCGCCGCTTCCTCGCTTGGTGGTCGAAGTACAACTACGTTACCACCACTGCCTTCAGCGCGGCAATTGCGATCAACGCCATCGTCTGCTTCTTCGCGCTGCAGTACCACGGCTACGAGGTTGTCTGGACAGGCAACACCAAGCCGTGGGACGACAACTGCGATGCCGACGCATGCACACGCCTCACCCTCGCAGAGGGCGAGCGGTTCGGCCCGGTCGTTGGCGAGTTCCACTGAGCGACGCCTCCCCCATCCTCTTCTTCACCTACTCTTTCGAGTGACTTTGTCACTCCGCGGTCTCTTTGTGGAATTTACCCCCGGTTTTCATTCTCCTGTTGTTCTCCTACTACCCCCGGCTCATGTCCTGCATGTTGTACCGTACGCGTACGTCTCCGGGTCGCATCGCGTTACCCCCTCCCACACCTGTCTAGATTATTCCGGCTCATCTGTGGGCCAAATGTTTGGAGATATAAAGATTCTCTGCACTACAGTATCTGCACACTGTCCGATTCGAAAACTCTGTGCTTGCGAGGGAAGGTCAGCTGAGCTGTACGACATCCGTCCGACAACTCCGAGGCGGCTGAGGTAACCAGTTGAGTGCGCTGAGTGAGCCGCGCATCTGAATCTTACACTCCTACCCGTAAGCCGGACACCACACACCGAGCTCACAAACTTTTGCAATTGGATAAAACCATTGTGACTTCTCGGCCGGACCACTTCACACACACCCACGTGAACACCACAAGACACCATGCCAACGCTCGAGACGAAACTCACTCGCACGCTTGGATGTCGCTTCCCGATGGTCGGGGCGGCAATGGCACGCGTTTCAGGCGGTGCACTGGCGGCCGCCGTCACCAAAGCTGGCGGCTTTGGTTTCATTGGAAACTGTGCGTGCGGTCGTTGTGTTTTCGTGCAATTGCGCCACAATCGCGCGCAGTGGCAGGGTTATCTAATCGAGGATCTCGCGCGGCTTGATGATGTATCGGATTCAACCAAGCTGACCTTGTTATCTTGTTTGTGCGCAGCTTCGGCGTCACAGGCGTTCTTGGAAGAGCAGATTGAAATAGCGCGCAAGGAGTTGGATTTGCCTGCTGCACAGCGACTGCCAATCGGTGCTGGGTTTCTTGTGTGGACACTGGAAGATGTCGAAGATGTCGAGGTGTCAAAGGACGTAGTGCGAAGCGCAGCTAGACAGCTGGAGGCAGTCTGGTTCTCATTTGGCGATGACCTTGAGAAGTGGGTCAAGCTTGCCAGGGAGGCAGATGCCCATGTCAAGGTTCGTTCCGCGACTGCGGTGGCGGCACCCAAACGCTCATACGCTTCAAGATTGCAGTCGTTGCAAGCACCCCAAGCGCAGCAAAAGATGCCTTATCGTGGGGCGTAGACATTATCATTGCACAAAGTACGTCTGTCGTTGTCCATGACAATCCCGCTCATCCATGCTCTCGACAGGCATCGAAGCTGGTGGACACGGTCTCGGCAGCGGTTTGCCGCTCATCACGCTCGTCCCTGCCGTGTTGGATGTACTTCCTGCCGGACAGGACAATCGTCCCATCGTCCTTGCCGCTGGAGGTATAAGCACGGCTGCTCAGGCGGCAGCGGCTCTGGCGCTCGGCGTGAGTCCCGTGGTGCCTGGTATATCAAATAGTCTCTCCTGACACCTCTCAACACAGGCGGACGGATTCGTTATTGGGACGCGGCTGAGCGTGGCCCCAGAGGCTCTGGGATATTCGGCTGAACAGAAGCAACTCCTAATTGACGCTGATTATCGCGATTCGGTGCGCAGCGAAGCATACGATGTTGCACGGTACGCGCTCCCCATTGACGTGTGAGTGGCTCCTGACGAAATTTCAAAGTGGAACTACCGGCTGGCCAAAGGGTGAGTGTTGATGTGAAGTAGGTCAGAGTGGGGACTGATGGTCATACAGGTGTCGACGGACGCGCGATCAGAAACACCACGTATGACGAATTTGTCCAGGGTAGAAGTCCGGAGGGTTTGAGAGCAGATTATGCGACGGCTGCCAAAACTCAGGACGCAAGTCGAGTTGTCACTTGGGCCGGTATGTGCCGTCTCTCCTGAGTCCCTGACAGGCGGCACCTTTTGACCAGTTGTTTGCACCGCCGTTAGGCTCATCCGTTGGAGCGGTGAAAGCGATCGAGCCCGCCGCGGACATTGTGCGCGAGCTTGAGAGGGACTTGCAGGCGATTCTTGCAGGGCTCTTTGGGCGGCTGAGGGAGTAAGGAAGTGAGTTGAAGCGGACGGGGCGGAGTTGACGCGTAAATATCACGCCAAACAGAGCCGCCCGCAGCTCACCTGATCGCTGAACAAACGTGTTTACAACTGTCAAATTTGAGTCAAGTTTAATTCCTATCCCGCTCTTCTGTGGAAGTCCCCAGTTGTTGCGAGCAGCTACGGAGCTTGGCTCGCGTTGTGGCAACAGGAACGACAGCAGCACGTGGAGTTAATAAGAAAGTGTAACTCGTGGTTGACACGACGCAAACAATGTCAGGCGGCAGAAGTATACTAGCCACGCGGGTCAGTATGCCTCGCTGATCTGCAAATTGGCACATCGATGGCTGCAGGTTAATTTGAAATGTTCCATAGAATTGCTGTGAGTATCTATTCTCCGAGCGGCAGCAGTACAGACGAGGTATTTGAGAGGCTGTGAACGAAAAGAAAAGTCTGCTGAGAGTGTCGGTGTTTACACGATGAACCGGCCCGGTTTGGTTCGGCGTCTTTCTTGAACCAACTCCGACCGGCACAGGCCTTCTGTGCCGACGTCCACCTCCTGCTTTGTGGCCCCCCGCTGTCGCCTTGGGCGCGACTTGTTCTGTCGCTCGCATCCGCCTGGCCTCTACTGAGCCCTGTCAGCCGCCCGCTCGATCCGAAAATCTGCATTCAGTGGCGAGCAGCTCATCACGATCATTTCCGCGAAATTTCAGGCGGGACTCGTGGCACCTTGTGGCCTCGGATTAACTGACAAGTCGTCCGGCGCTGTCTTTGCGCGTGCGTTCTATCTTCTGCCGCTGTCGTGGCTCAGCTAATGTTCAACTGCTTTTGCACACCCTACCTGACCTTCTATATGACCTTGTCGTCTCCAATTTGGCCGCGCCTGGACTCCATATACTCGCGCGTGCTCTTATATTCATCGCGCGGCGCGTTTTCTACCGGCTGTTGTGCTGGCCCTGTATGTTTGTGGGCGATGTGCAGTCGGGACCGCGGTCTGCCTGCGATCGCGGGTCCAGGGACGCGTTCCAGCCTTTGACGCGTACCAGGGCGAAGAATGGACGGCTACTACTCGACCTACGATGACGAACTCTCCCGAGTCTTTGACAGTAGCGTAACAGACGCAGACTTTGACTTTTAGTGCGTCCTCTGCGCGCGTTTTCCAAAAGACGCGTTCTGACCTGGGCGTCTTGACCTGCCCACAGCAACACCACCGCTGCCGCATCCTCCTCATCCACAAACCCAGCCTATTCTCTAAACCAATCTTCAACTACACCCTATGCTACCCTCTCGCTTTCTATCTCAGGACCAGGGCACGTTTCTGTTGCTGCATCGACCGGTCATTCCCAAGGCGCGCCAGGTCCGATGGCACATCTTCACACCGTTCAGCCACAGCTCCAGCGTCACGACTCGGGACTCTATAATTCGCAAACTGCTCAACTGCCGCTTCTTCAACAACAGCAGCAGCAACAGCAACATCATCAACTTCGTCAAAACGAGGCCGCGTCGGTTCATGCCTCGAACCATCCAACACGAGCCCAGCAATCGGGCACGGACGGCAATCATCCGCGCGCTCAACAGCAGCTCCAGCATCACGACACCGCCGACGTGACCTTGCACCAGCAACGTGCCCAGCAGCAGGTGCAGGATATGGCCAACTTCGGTGCTGGCCCGCGTCCAGCGGCTGGGTATGGCCAGCAGCAGGAAGTCCCGATCCAGCAACAACAGCGTTTCTCGCCTACTCAGCAGCAACACCAGCTCACCCAATCGCAGTATCATAATTCTGCCGCAGCACATGGTCAATACATTTCGGCCCAGTACCAGCAAGCGCAACCGCAACAACAACAGCACCATACCATAGTCGCGAGCTACCCCTCCGCCAGCCACACGACCGCTTCCTACGTACCCGCTCCATCGATCCCTTCGCATCAGCAGCAGCACCCACAGGTCACGCATGCACAACGGTCGCCCGTCGCCGAGCCGCACGGACAGGGGCAGGGACCGGGAATTGCACCAAATGGGTATGGCGCTTCGGTCCCGGCGGCATCGTCGGCACAACAGCAACAAGCTGAACCGGCGAGACGCTCCAACCAGACGTACCTCTACTCCGCAATGTTGCATCAACAACAGCAACAGAGGTTGCAAATGGCGCAGCAGCAACCGATGGGGGTCAGTGTTGCTACTCAACAAGTTCAAACGCCGGCCGGTGGCTTCGCGACACCACAACAGCACCCTCAAGGCCAAATGTTCGCTCAACCTTCTGGCTACCAGCCACTGCAGGTTCAGATTCCGTCGCAGCACTCCCCGACGCAATACTCTACAACCTCGCAAATGCAATCGCTTCACCAGCAAGCCATGCAGCGGCGCGCAAGCTATGAGCAGCAGGTCTCGCCTCAATCTGCCAGTCATCCGCGCGTGCCCTCGCAGTATCAGTATGCGCAGGCTATGACCCCAAACTCACGTCGGTCGTCGTTCACACAACCTGACGTGAAAGATCAGCCGTTTACGCAGCACCTGCAAAACTACGCGTCGCCACAGCAGCAGCAGCAGCAGCCTCAACGGCAGTCGCAGCAACAGTACGTTTCGCCGAGCACTTACGCCACCCATGCGCATGTCTATGAGCAGCAGCAGCAACAGCAGCAACAACAACAGCGGCAACAGCAGCAGCAGCAGCAGCAACAGCGGATGCCGGACTACGCGTACGAACATTCACCTTCGTACTCGCTGGGTGGAGCGATGGATTTTCCCGCTGCTACACGCATCGTGTCTGGCTCGACTACGGGTTCTAGCACATCGACAACCGAGGCAAGCCCATCCATTGCTGCTTCGACCAGCCCGACGATCGCCAATACCGCGAGCCCGCAGACAATGACGCTCGTAGACGCGTTGATCAAGCCAGAACCGATGGCCATGGAAATGCCGTTGAACCACTCCGTGCCACTGTCCGCGAACGGCGATATCAAGCCCAGTATGGTATACGCCTCTGCGGGAGGAATGTACTACACTGTACGACCGCAAGTTGCGCCGCTCACTTCGGCCGCTCCGTCTGAGTTTACGCTCAAGTCCGAGCATTCAAGAGACCATGCGATGACTAAGTCCGTCATGATGACCACGAGCGATCCCCCGCCATTCAACAGGGCGTGGGCAGCGGAAACGAAACCGCCAACGCCGCCACCGGCATCGCCGCAGCTCGAGTCGGGCGTCGAACAGTCAGCCGAACAGCAGTCGCCAGCCGAGGTGTACTACTCGCCGCCGTGCCATTCGACACGGTCAAAACGGCGGTCGTCAACGAACGTCAACTCGACGGCTCCGGTGGCGAAGAAGGTCAAGATGTCGCCGGATGCTGGGGAGACGCCTGTAGCGTCGACCAGTGCGAGTGCAGCTGGCGCATATGCGATGCAAGGCATTGAGGATGCAGGTGGTGTGCCAGAGGACGATGAAGAGGATGCCGATGGTGATGGCGAAGCCGGCGAGGCCATGGATGGGGAGTGGACCGCTTCTGGGGCCAACGAGCCCAAAAGTCGACCGCCACCAAGGAATCGCCACAGTAGTGGGTCGAGCGCGAAGACGGTACGTGCAGCTACTACTGTCCGTTGACCCCGTTTTCTGCTATTTTGTGATGTTGGGACTCACACATGCCCTATTGTAGACTGTTGCAAAGGTCAAGAGCAGCGCCAATCTCGCCGCATTGGCCAAGCTGAGCGAGGACGAGCGCAAATACGTCCTTATCGCCGATCCATTCAGCGGTGCGGTCGAAGCCAATCGGGTATTCTGCACGGAGTGCGTAGCAGTCTGATTAGGGCTACCGGACAAATCGCTGATGTGGGTATGCGATAGATGCCAGAAATGGGTCAAGCTCGGCGAGGGCGTGCGGTTTCGCGTTCGACACTGGGCTGGTCATTGTGCTCTGGTGCACAAGCGGACGCGGTTCGTCTTCCATGTCGGCCTCTTTGTCTTCAGACACTTATATCATTCCAAGACAAGAGTCCGAAGCTATCCACGAACAAGGCGCGCGCAACGCCACGTCTGCCGCACTTGCACCACCCGCGCCCCCTCCTACCGCCCCAGTAGGAGCTGGTTTGGCCGGCGGTTCTTCGAAGTCGTCGAAGGCCAAACGGCCGAAGACCAAGAGCAAGCAATCTGGTGGAGGTGGTGCGGCGCGGAATCGTGCGCAGAGCGATAGCGACGACGATCAGCCGCTTGCTATTTTGACCCAACGGTGCGCGAGGGATTTTCAGTGTTACCGCTGGGAGACTGATGAAATGTGATTCAGGCAAAAGCCACGCCCAACGAAAGTTGGGCAGTCTCCGAACCGCATGGCGGCAGAGTCTGGTTCTACGACGTGCGTGTAAAGTGGTGATTCGTGTCTGTATACTGCTGATCGAGGGCACGCGCTCTGTGCAGTAACGCCGCCCGCGACGACTCCCCGCTGACGCCCATGTCCTCGCCCATCGCGCCATCGCAGAGCAATGGACGCGTGACTCACATGCAGGCTTCCACTCGCGCACCGGTCACTGCATTCAGCGCACCTGATGTCTCGCAGTACCACCATTCGACCTTCGGCCAACGTGCACTGCACACTTACGACAACAACGAGGACGCCGTAGGAAGCCCCGATTTCTGAATATGCACCTGGATCTTTCGAACTTGCCTTCAACCTAATCATCGGAAACTAAAACTCTACGCTGATCTATGGACCGTTTGTCGGAGGCAATATGCCGTGACGCCTCGGGCGGGTGGTTCTATTTGGCCAAACGTTACTGCATGAAAGTGTCAACTACGAAAAAGCCCGTACGCGGGCACGACAAGATCCATAATGTGTGTTGATTGCCGTTTCGCTTCGCTCTCCATTCTCTCGTACCTCCTCATTTCGTACTCACTCACTAGTTACCTTCTCGGCCGTTAACGACGTGGAGATTCATTACCTCTACCTAAACTCCGGGGCGCTGTTGTGTATCTCAGTGTGCACTATGTATCTGTATTTGAACCTCCGTGCACCTCTCAAAAATCGCTTCATTATTCCATTGAGGGGTCTTCGGCTAATTAAGTGATGGGGTCAGGTTTGACAGTTGTCGGAGTCGGCGCGTGTTTGCTTCCGCGCTTGGCCTCCACGGTTTGTTCTCTTGCTCTCATTTTCCACGTCTCGTACACCCTCTAGTCATGGAAGCTCTTCGTCTAGCGAATATTGCCAAGAACAAGGCGTTGCTCGAGGCGCTTGAGCTTAACCAGGACGTCGGCGTCAGTCTGGGGCTTCCACATTCTCCTGCAAAATCCGCGCCAAAGGCAAAGGCAAAGCCTAAACCGAAGCCGCGCAAGACCGCATCCTCTGCGTCGGCGTCAACCTCCGCCAAACGCACGCGTGAAGAAGACGGCAATGAGTCCAGCGAGCAGGAGCTGCCAGCGACCAAGGCGTCCCGTGTGTCAACTGTGTCGGAAGGCGTCCGACGCAGCGGTCGCAATACCGGGCGGGTTGTCACGTATAACGACGAGAAGGTTGTTGTTTCGACGCCTGCACCGCTGTCAGCACCGAAAAAGCGCACGGTACGGGTTGTTGGAGAAGATGGCGAAGAAATGGATGTCGAGTTGGAAGGTGCCGCGGAGGATGTGGGCAACAAGCTGGGAACGCGCAAGTATAGCCCCAAGACCTATGGAGCTATTCCCGGAGTTGCAGTTGGCACGTGGTGGGCGACGCGGTACGTCTTCTTGGTTGTTATAACATGAACACATGGAACTCATTAGACTGGTCGTTCTGTCCTTCACAGTGCACAGTGCAGTACAGACGCCATTCATGCTCCCTTCGTCGCTGGTATTGCCGCTGGTCCTCAAGGCGCTTTCTCTGTCGCATTGAGTGGTGGATATGAGGACGACGTCGATCTCGGCTATGCCTTCACGTACACTGGCTCAGGTGGCCGCGATCTCAAAGGCACACCCCAGAACCGCAAGAACCTCCGCACAGCGCCACAGAGCTGCGACCAGAACTGGGAGAACCCGTTCAACAAGGCTATGAAAAAGAGTGCCGAGACGAAGAAGCCTGTCCGTGTCATTCGTGGGTACAAACTCGACTCGGAGTGGGCACCGTCGGAAGGTCAGTGTTACTGTCTAAATCACCAGAGACCAGATTGACTGACACCACCACTCTATTCAGGCTACCGATATGATGGCCTTTATCGCGTTGAAAAGGCTTGGATGGAGCCGGGTTTGAACAAGGGCCGGTTCAAGGTCTGCAAATTCGCGCTCAAGCGAATCGAAGGTCAGGCGCCGCTTACCCGTACCGAGCGGCCGACCTCCGACTCGGAGGAGGACGACGTGGAAGAGGAAGATGAAGATGAAGAAGCCGTAGATGAAGAGTCGACTGCTGAGGCAGAGCCTGGCCAAACTCAGACGGATGCCGAGGACGACGTGCCAGCCTCGGAGGCCGCGACAGACGCTGAGCCAGTGGCCGACGAATCCGCCGATACGGCTGTGAGTGAACCCGCCGAAGCTCCTGCTGCTGCTGTCGCAGCATAATTACTGGGTTCTATACATTGCCGAGCGCCCCACGACACTCTTAACGAAATTGCTCATGTATGCCCATCTGATATCAGGCCTCTTGTTTTCTTCCCGATCTCTCACGTGCTGTCTTCTGTTGTCCGATGTGTACAATCCAGATTGCCTGCTTTGTCAAATGCACACACACCCTGTTCCACTCGACACCGACGGAGGCCGATGCAACCAGCGCACTTGCAGCGCAACTTCTGGCTGGCATTGACCTCCTTAGCTTCTGTGACCACTTTATCAACGCCTCGGTGTTGAAGAAACGCAAAAGCTCCCGACGAAAGCTTGCGACATTCGCCCGCGCGAGACTGGCCATGAGTTGCGATATTTGATAGATGTTGCGATATTTGACGGCTGCCCGCAGAATTTGCACAGTGTTAGCGAGCACGAGCCATCAGGTCGCCACAACGTCAGCAATATGATGTGGAGTGGGTCGAGGTTGAGGTGGACGGATGCAACGAGATGCGGAGTGCGGAGTGCGGAGTGTTTGGTGCTTGCCACTCCCCGAACGGCTCCAGAACGGCACATTCGTCGTGTCCTAGATGGTTGATTTACCGTCTGCCGTAAGGGGATGAAGGGGGTATAGAAGGTCTTCTGCGAACAGACCTGGAACAGGCCGTGATGGAGGCTGCTGATGTTTAGCGTGCTAGTCTGCAAAGCGGAGCGCGATGCCTGTATGAACGTGAAGCCCTCGGAGTAGCTGAACTCAATCGAATGGGTGAGATCGCAAGATTGTGTACCAATTCGTCGTGGCTGTATGTTACTGACGTAGAGCACCGGCCGAGGGGTAGGATACATTTATAGCCTGACACGCTCGGCTAAGAATAGCAGACAGCCAAAGATCGCGGCCACTGGGGCAGGGCCTTTGCACGCTGCTGTACTTCAGCCCACCCTCTACCTCCTCCTCCTTTCTTGCCCGACTGCGTCTTCTCGCTCGCGCGCCTCGCCGGTCGTAAGGATTCCAAGTACATCACTGTGCCTGGCAATGTCGCTCTTTACCACACTCCCACTACCGTCGTGGCCGCTATGTCTCTTTGCGGTTCTCACATTTGCACTCCTCCAAGCCGCGCGCCCGTTCGTATCTCTCTACTTGCATGCGCGTCGCGCGAGCCGGATTGGCCTGCCAGTCAAGATCCTGCCAGTCCCGCAAGGCGCTTTTTCGTTCTTTGCGTTCCAGCTCGCGCGCAGGCTCCCGCAACACATTCGCATCCCTTGCACTGGTATCTCTTTTGAAATTCCTGGTGTTCAACGTCTCCATGCGGTCCTCAACATGGGTCGTCCAGACGGCTATGGGCTGCACGCCGAGCTAGGCGACGTCTTTGTCACTGTCAACCCAATGGGTATCACCCTCGTTGTAGCTGATCCAGACGTCGCGGCGTATATCTGCGGGCGACGGGCCGAGTTCCCCAAACCCCCCAACACTGGCGGTGAGTACTCTCACTCGGAGTTGCTCCCCGAGGCGGCCGCCGAGTCGCAAGTCCTCGGCGCTTGGTCGCACTTTCTTCTTTTGAGCCACTGGCTGACAATGCCTCTACGCACACAGCCATCATCAACCTCTACGGACGCAATGTGATCAACGCGGAACGGAACGACGTCCAGGGGGATGTCTGGCGTTTGCATCGTCGCGTAACCGCCGCAGCGTTCAGTGAGCGCATTCACGCCGACGTGTGGGCCGAGGCGCGCACCCAAGCCTCATACATGCTCGATTCATGGACCCCGAACATGACCAAAGAATCCGCCAGCTTTGTGGTCGGAGATCTTGGCTCCGACAGTCTGCGGCTTGGGATGAACGTTATCACGGGCTGTGCGTATGGCCAGAAACTTGCATGGTCTCCATCGACATCAGCAGCCTCCGCCCGGCCGTACAACCCGCCAACAACCGACACAACGCCACTGTCATATCGCGAGAGCCTTGAGGAAGTCACGCACCACCTTATGCCGCTGTTCCTTACGCCACATTGGTTGTTGAGGCTCGCTCCGAGTGGTACCAACTGGGGTCGTGCGTGGGAGGCGTACCGTGCATTTGGCGGATACATGCAGGGTATGCTGGACGCACAGGCACAGAAGACGTCGCTGGAAGGCAAATATGGGGCTGACGAAGGTGAAAATCTTCTCGATGCGCTGCTCCGTGGGCGCGAGGAGGGTCAGGAGGGCGGGCGGCGTATGACGCAGGAGGAAGTTCTTGGTAATGCTTTCATCTTCTTGTTTGCTGGACACGAGGTGAGACTAAATTTGCTACGTGAAGCTGTGGTGGCTGACGCTGTTACCAATCATAGACTACAGCCAACACTCTCCACTACGCACTCCTGCGACTTGCATTGCACCCAGATATTCAAGCTCAGCTACTAGATGAGGTCGACACACTTTACTCCGAGCTTGAGGAAGACGAGGAGCTCGACTATGCAACGTTCGAGCGGGCGGTTTGGTGCCGTGCTGTCATGGTTAGCTGTTTTTCCATTCAAGGCTTGCTGTTACTAACTCGATGCCCGCAGAACGAGACACTCCGTGTACACACTCCCACAGGAATCATCAACAAGTACACGTACAATGACTCGGTTATCTCCATCAGCGGCAAGCAGTTCGTCGTCACGCTTTATGAGTACCACTCGTCACTGACGCAGTTTCAGACACATCATACCAAGTGGCACCCGCATTGCAATCAATGGCACCGGTATTCACTTCAATCCGAACTTCTGGGGACCTGCTGAGTTGGATTGGTCGCCACAACGCTGGGTCACATTCGACGACTACACCGAAGTGACGAACACGCTTCTTGCCTCTGGCTTCCCATCAACAAGACGGTCCGATGGAGGAGACATTTCGCCTGGACCTTTGACGCCGACTTTTGACGGTCTCGCCCTGGACATGGGCCGCCGAGGTTCCGATATCTCATCATGCAGTTCGGCGGCCTCGTCTAGCCCACCCTCGACGGGGTCTCGTCCTCGTCTGGCAAAACCGCGTCGGGGCACCTTCATGCCTTTCAGCGAGGGAGCACGTGCATGCAGCGGCAAGAAGTTCGCAGCAGTCGAGTTCGTACAGGTCATCTGCACGCTGCTGCGCGAGTGGCGAGTAGAAATTCTCCCGACTGGTACGTATCTTCATATCGCACATTAATCATATTCTCATTGTCTAAATCTTCGTGCAGATGAAGGCTGGGGTTCTGAGCGTGTGCTCCGGGTGCTTGCCGGTCGCAAGGCTGGTGCGTTGACTCTGCAGCCTCCTGAATCGGTACCCGTTCGCTTCGTGCGACGAAACGTCTCGTCTTCAGGGTTCTGAAGTCTAATCTGTCTTCTCACCCTCGCATTCATCTCTTTGGATCATGTCAACCCTTTCTTAGATCACCCCTCGTAATGCCCTCGCCACTGTGTCTTTTTGTTTTGGACGCTTTCCGTCGCCCTACCCACTCTCACTCGCTTTGTCACTCGCTCTCTAACCTCTTCCTTCGATCATGCATGACCACAACCCGGATGGACCCGTTCCGCTTCCGCGACGAGACTTTCTACGCTTGTTATTCCCGAGGTCTGTAAGTAGACTCTGTTTCATGCAACCTTCATGGACCTTTGGCTTTCATTATCACTTGCATCATCACTTCAATTGACTTTGGTTCACAATTACCTTCAAATTTGCTGCCTTCAAACACTCCGTTTCATTGGTCGTTAGTCGTGATTTTCTTATTGGATTTTAGCAACAGTTACACGTAGTGTGTCCAGTTCCGATGATACAAAAGGGTGCGGCCCCCACGAAAGGTTACACGGAAAGTACAGCAGATTTGTAGTGCGATGAGACTATCATCTGCAGCAAAAGCTGGCGAAGAACGCAAGGAATATCATGATCGTGATAACCTGCGACACAAACTCCACAACCTGGTGAATCATCGCTTCGATAACCTCCGCGTTGTCCATGATTTCGAAGACTAGAAAAACGCTTCCTGCTAGGAGGCAACTCAGGAACAGTATGGCGACGATGAATTCTGCTGATCGAGATGGCTGTCTGTTGGGGCGCTGCGTTGGAGCAGAGTTCGTACTCGTCACAGGCAGAGGAAGCAGCGTAGGATGGCGCATTGGCTGAGTGCTAACTCTAGTCTGGTGAACCGTTCGGTTGGGCAGAAGCAAACTCGTCTCGGTCACTCTAATTGGTATGTGGTTTGGTGGTACTAGTCCGACGATGTTCACCGGAGTTCGAGTTTGTGTTTCAAACGTCCCATTCGCACCGGGCAGACCGCGATGAACCTGCGGCTGTGTTGGTGGCAACATAAACGCTGTAGAACCATACATTGAGTGTACCCCAGCTGGCGATGCCCACGTCCGCCTCAATCCGTCGAACAAACGAGCTTTATCAGCTCGCTCTAACAGAACCTTATCTGAAAGGAACTTTCTGGAATGTCATGAGAAAGGATAGTCAGCGAACTCGTGGTGTCGAATTAGCGAAACTTACGGGGAAGCAACATGGAACATGCTGCGCCGCCGGCAAACAGGACAGGTATCTTGTTGAGGCTGCTTACGCCACTCATCGATACACCGCCAGCAGAAGACATGGTTGCAGTCGGCTGAGAAGAGAGAAAGTTATTCAAAGGACGGCGTGAATGGCATGACAAAACTCACAGAGCAGTCCAAATATTGTTGGTTCTTCGTAGCATATGTTGCAGTCGACCTTAGTATCATTTGTGGCTGACGTGGATGTGGATGTGGATGCAGCAGGAACTGTTGGATTTGATCGACCAGACACGCTCACAACACGTGGGTGAGACACGACTGTTGCCGCAACGGGGACTGCGCTGGGCCGTTGAGGTGCATCTTGGAAGAGACTGGGAGAGTTGAACGCTGTACTAGCCACACGAGTCGAGGGTGTCGCGACCGACGTCGAGACGGGTCGAGCTGAAGTGCCTGTCCCGACGTGAACGCTACCGCTATTAGCACGATAGTCTGAGGCAGCCGCTGCCAGCCGCGCCGAGCTTGACGCTAAGCTATGTATGGTAGAAGACAAGGACGTTTGAGCACTCCTCGGGACAGGTGCTGGAGCCAATGCCGGTCTCGTGTTCATGTCAGTTCGAAGTCGCGGCGCAGGCGCAACAGCGTCAACTGATGGACCCAGTTCGTGCCGGTATATACAGCCAGAATTCTGGGTATTGCATATGCCTATGAGAGCAGCAATGAGGTAACAACGAAGAGCGGCGGTGCGCCACGGCGAAGATCATGCGCACCTCGGTGGTAGAATCTCCAGCACACGCCTGGCGGACCACGAGCTGTATTACGCGCCGTGGCTACATCGTGACTGAACCGGCAGCGCTGTCCTCGGGGGCATGACCGGCCTAGACGTTTGCGAATGATAGCCAAATCCGCGGATCAGATCGTGATCTCTAACAGACTTGACACTCGAGCTCACTCTGTGCGACGAAGAAGCAGAGGATGTTGTCCTGGCGTGCACCGCGACCGACGCGCGCGCCGGTGGTACTCATGGGATAAAGGCACCGGCGGAGTTCTGCTCTGTAAGACTATGATTGTCACTGAATTGAGTCGCGGTCGCAGTTGGTTGGTGACTGCTTCCCAACACTTTCAGAATCGTGGTGTTTCACCCAAAGCTCCCATACCAGTGATTATATTATGAGTACCTCCCCCCTCCCCCCGATTGGGAAATACCCAACGAATATACAGCGTCCGCGTGTGATCACTCACGGACAGGACAGCTTGGGCGCACACGCCTGGTATTCTATTCACTGGCAATGAAACAAACCTGCATTTCACGATATGATGCCAATGTGATTCTAGATAGGCGTGCAGCAGACACTCGGGGAGGTTCTTGCAAGGCTTTCGCACGTGGCGTTCCTGAGAGACAAGCAAGAAATTTGGATCACATTGGCAAAAGGAAAATATTGCCAGCTGATATAATCGAAGTCAACAGTTGATACAAGATCTTCATTTGATGTGATATAAGGCTGAGATTACACGCCAACGATTTTCGCGGCTAATTCCTGTTGCGCCTCTGCTTCGGACGTCTTCATATCAGATTCGGCGTTTCACTCAGCCACGGCTCATATTCTCCCGTCAGCGCAGGTCCGGATCTGATAATGAACCTTATCTTGCGTCTGTTCTGGCTTTCTCTGCTGCCATGGCTATTGTGCATCCAGTTATACACGTTTTCTGCGAACGTCTCCTTTCACATGCAGCATATAGCTCCAAGCGCAGTTACCGCGGTCCCAAATGTTGCTTCGTAGCATATATGGGCGGCCGCGACTCAGGCTTGCACGCTGGCGCTCACCCGCAACACTGGTAAAGTTCAATCTTTGGTCGACCGGATCCACCCCGCGCGGACAGTCTCGCTCCCAAATTACCCTCGCTCAAACGCACTCGCGCCCGGTCTTGCAGGATGTAACGTCTTATCCGACTGCAGAGATGTGCGGGGCTGGTCCGGACCGAAGGGCGTGCTGCTGAGCTGATTTTCGCACATGGCACACG
>Ga0247815_10000885_pt1 | contig 23197 bp, 24 predicted proteins | sample UWRJL194509B1_FD_181014 | JGI IMG/M metagenome (GOLD analysis project Ga0247815, IMG submission 181014) | Plant litter microbial communities from Arlington Agricultural Research Station in Wisconsin, United States - UWRJ-L194-509B-1 | ecosystem: Environmental > Terrestrial > Plant litter >...
GTATTTCATGGTTAAGTACTCCATCACGGTCTAAAAAGATAGCTTTATTCATTATTTTTTATTTGTAGCCAAATATCAAAATATAATTTAATTGCAGCGCCAGTTTAAGCGATTATTCGCAATATTACTGAATTTATTATTTGACATTGCGACAGTTCATCGACTTAGTCGATTCAAATTTGCGGTCTTTAGAGGCCTAAAAGGCGGTTTTTACCTACAAATTAACGATTGTTTAACACTAAATGTAATTAATCAGGCTTAGGATCAGGGTTATATACGTTCTTCGTTGTTTTTATTTGCAGTATAGGGATTGTACTCCTATATTTGCATCACTTTAAAAGGAAACGATTAGGGTACAGTTCTAAAATTAATGATGATTCCGTAGCTCAGCTGGTAGAGCATTACACTTTTAATGTAGTGGTCCTGGGTTCGAATCCCAGCGGGATCACACCAAAGACTATCAAAACGTATAAAACCCTGCAATCGCACGATTAGCAGGGTTTTTGCTTTTAGGGAATTGCCAAAAATCACACGAATTCACAAAACTTTGGTGAGTGATTCGGTGAGTAAGGCAAAACGGTTAAAATTGACTCACCGAATTGTAAATAATCATTTACTGTACAGGTTGTTACAAACTGAACATCTTGTGTAGATTTAGTTGCAAAGCTATTTTTGTTTCACCTTTAATCGTTAGATTATGAAGACCAATTTTAGCCTGCTTTTCTATTTGAAAAAGCAAAAGAACTATGTAAGTGGAAATGTGCCGATCTACATGAGGATTACCGTAGAGGGAAATCGTGTAGAGATGGCCACCAATCGGGATTGCGATCCTAAGCGATGGAACGCCAAGGGCGGCAGAGCTATCGGCTCAAAAGAAGAGATCAAGGTGTTGAACACCCATCTTGACCAATTGCAGAATGCAGTGTATTATGCCCATCAACGTGTTTTCGATATGGGGTTGCCTATTACTGCCGATGCCATCAAATCAAGTTATCTAGGTACGCTTATTAATTCACATACCCTATTGGAAGCGGTTGCCGATCATAATTTAAAGATGGAACAGCTTGTAGGTAAAGATTATGTCCATGGCACATTGAACCGTTATAAAGTTTTGGAAAGACACCTTAAGGTTTTTATCCCTTTGAAATATGGTGTAGCTGATATGGACATTAGAACTATCGACCAGGCATTTCTGAACGGATTTGACCATTACCTAAGGTCTGACAAGAACTGCGCAAACAATTATGTTGTAAAAAACATTAAGAACCTCGGGAAAATCCTTCGCATATGTATGGAGAATGAATGGATAGATAAATCGCCATTTACAGCTTATAAAGGCAAAACAAAGAATGTTGATCGCTTTTATCTGAACAAGGAGGAATTGGCTCATATCGCGGGAAAAGAGTTTTTATCGGAGAGATTGAAGCAGGTAAGAGACGTTTTTATTTTCTGCTGTTTTACTGGTTTGGCTTATGTCGATGTCTTCAAACTGAAACAGGATAATATCAGAAAGGGAATTGATGGCGATCGATGGATCTTTACTAATAGGCAGAAAACCAAAACAAGGTCATCGGTTCCGCTACTTTCAACAGCTGTTGAGATTGTCGATAGATATTCCACCAACAAAGTTTGCCTCAATAAAGGCTTGCTTCTTCCTGTTCCCAGCAACCAAAAAATGAACGAATACCTGAAGGAAATTGCTGACTTGTGTGGAATTGAGAAAAAACTGACTTCGCATATTGCCCGCCACACATTCGCCACAACGGTTACGCTATTGAATGGTGTACCGATAGAAAGCGTATCGAAGATGCTAGGACATACGAACATCAGGACTACCCAGCATTACGCGAAGATTTTGGATATCAAAGTAAGCGAAGACATGGCAGTACTAAAGAAAAAGTTAGCTATGATATAAATCAATAAATTTAATAATAACAGTCAATTGACAAATATTTAAAAATATTAGGCATTAATTCCTGTTTTAGTTAGATTTGTAGGATGTTAAAGGAATTAAACAAAAGAGTAATCATTGTGCACTGGAAAAGATTTGCCAGTACAGATATCGATGTGTTTTCAAGTCTGAAAGGATTTTGCGACAGCTACCCAACCTATAACTATCATACATTGAACAACTATCTTTCCAAAAAAAAGGTTCCGTTCGAAAACGATGAAATTAAAATTGAAAGACATCCACTGATACAAAAGGTCAGAAGACCAGACCTTCCAAAGGTACTGTTCTGGGACTTTGATTTCGAAAAACTGGACTGGAACAGGAGTTACAAAACCGTTATCGAACGGGTGCTTGATAAAGGCAATACAATGGATTGGGAAGAGATGATCAGGTTTTATGGTAGAGAAAACGTAATCCGAGCCCTCAAAGAAGACATCACCTATCTTTCTGATATGACCATGGAGGCCGTTTGCAAATATTTTCAGTTGAGCAAAGAAAAACTCAGATGTTACACAAAGAAACAGTTACACCAGGGACACTGGATCTAATCCAGACACTGATGCAAGACCATCAGCTCAACTCCTTTTACCTTGTTGGAGGTACCGCACTATCTTTGAGGATCGGACACAGGGAATCTATAGATATCGACCTTTTCAGCTCTTCGGACTTTGATGGTGATGGACTCGCTGTACACTTAAGGAACAGCTATGGCGCAGACGTAAAACGCCACAAGAGCAACTATGTAAGTGGTAGCATTGGCGAAGTTGATTTTGATTTTATCTCGCACAAGTATCCATCTATCAGACCAATAGAAACAATCGAAGGCATAAGGATGATGTCCAATCAGGATATATCGGCCATGAAGATTAATGCAATTGTGAATAGTGGACAACGGATCAAGGATTTTATCGATATGCATTACCTGTTAATGGAAATGCCTTTAGATGAAATATTGGATTACTACTGCCAGAAATATCCAAATGTCGACCCTAACACGGCTAAGTCGTCTCTAATGTACCATAACGATATCGACTTTAATGTTCCAGTAAAACTGATGGATGGAAAGCTAAAATGGCAGGATGTTCAGAAAAGCATTTCAAAGGCGGTACGTGAATATACCAATCTACTAGAAAGCAGGGAATTGTACCGTAAGCTTCAGGAAACAAAAAATAGCCAGAAAAACGACCGTGGCAGAGGAATGAGTCGCTAGATTTACACAAATAACAGGGATAGGTTATCACGAAATGTGATAACCTATCTTAAGGTACCAAATTGGCACCTTAAGATATGAAGGCATTTTAATTTTCTCATGATTTGCTCAGAGAAAAATAAGTTGGAGTCGTTAATTTCTCTTTTCAACTGACATACTTATCCAGTAAATTCCCATTTGCCCCCTGTTATCCATTACGCCTTTTGGCAACTGATTTTTAGGACAGCTTAAAATGGAAGTATCTACCCCTTTTACAAATGCAGTTAAGGCTTCAAATTTATTTTCTGAAAATGGAAGTATCGTGTAGTCCCAACTGGAATAAAAAGACAACATCCACTTAAATTCTGAATCGATTTTTCCATCGATTAAATATTGATCTAAAATGGAATATGATTCAGACGCGGTTGCATTGTCAAGATCTTCAATTCCTGTATAACAACTCGGCTCCACCAGAGCGTACCAATTTAAAAATATCAGCCGCTTTAAGATTTCAAGTTTTATTGCTTCGTCATTAATGCGAAAATAGAGTTCAAGATAAGATTTATGGATATTCCGATATTGGTCAAATATTCCTTCCGCGGAAAGTTTTTCGGTTACAAAGTCCATCGTTCCATTTTGAGACTCGGCATAATCCCAAATTTCTACTTCTCTATCAGATAAAATATCGATTTCGGTTTTCATAATTTACTCCAACCCATGCTTTTTAGATAAACAGGGCTCTGCATAATCGAGAATCCCAGCGGATTAGTGGCGTCGCCCGTTAGATAGTTAATATCCATTTCAGCCTTAAAGAAAGTTTCTATTTTGTGTGCTTGGCCTTATTAACCCCAATCTTGCTGATTATCTTCTTCTCTGTTTCTGCCTGTATCACATTGATGATCAGATTTGGGTCAATATTTAGTATGTATGCTAGACGTAGTATTTCAGAAACTGTGAACTTTTCAGGATCAGCCAACTTCACAGAATACCGTTCCGAATTGATGCCTAACAATTTAATAATCTTAGTTGGATACAACTCAGAAATATCATACATCTTTTTAATCTTGTTGGTTTCAAACATTGCGCCTATTGACGAAAGGTCTTTTTCGGGACTATTATTGCTGTTCTTCCAATTAGCCATATTACTGCGTTTACAACTAAAGTCGTCAATAGATTACTATTCATTTATAAAAAAGAACCATTAGTAAATTTAAAAATACTAATAGTTTGTTTTTATCTGGACTTTTTACTACGTTTGGGTATGAAAAAATAAAGAATTATTTTTAGCGATTACTTCACAAAATATTGAAGCATTCGCACTTCGAGTCTCGTCTTAGAAACCTGAGAAATTTCAAATGGATACGAGAGGTAAGTGTAGTGCTCACGTCATAGGCGTGAGCCTGCTTTTCCGTATCCAAGGCTTCTCAGGGCCACTAAGACGGGAAGTAGGTTTCACGCCTTATTTTGTGCCGCCCACTTCCAAGACTCATTTTAAAGAAATTTAAATGAGATCAATATGGAACCATCAAAATTATCACCAGAAGCCGAACACGCTGTCCATTTCAGGGAGTTTACCCAACGGCTCGCCCAGAAGTTCGAGCCGCTACAGATCTTCAACTTTTCGCAGAACAGCTTCACTCATAACTCCCAAGGCTATTTTAATGACAATGAAAGTCATTTTAAATGCAACTATTGCCTATTGGTAGTTACCGAAACTGCAACCCGAATAGATTATGAAATGCAGGATTTTGCCAACACCTATTATCAACATGGAACGATTACCGTGATCTGCCATGGCAGGCAATCGGTTATGGACGCGGTACAGCAAAACAGCCGCTTTTTTATTGGAGTGCTTACCTATGGAAAACTGCTCTATAGTAAGGATGGACTGTTAAACAGTGATCCAATAGCTGCGTTTATCCCCACAAACGGCGCAATCAAGGCGCTTAAACATTATGAACATCGTATACCACTAGCTGACGGATTTCTGATGTGCGCATCCGAATGTCTGGAGAAGGAACAGTTTGGAATATGTGCCTTTATGCTCCATCAGGCTGTAGAACAGACTTGTATCTGTCTGGTTAGGGTTAATATCGCCTACCGTTCTGAGTTCCACAACCTTTACCGCCTGCTCCGTTTGTGTCAATGCTTTTCTGAAAAGCCATTTCAGCTTTTCCTGTCCACTCCCGAAGATGAGCGCTTATTTGATGTAATGGCAAAAAGTTATTCTGGTTCACGTTATAAAGATGATTTTACGGTTTCTCGGGAGGATGCGGAGCGTCTCTATCAAAGGGTCGCATCTTTTCTTTTACTGGCAAAGGCGTTGTGCAGCGAAAAAATAGAACTGCTTGCCAAATCGGCATCAGATTATGCAGTCTTAAAAAACGCTGATCATGTACAGATCGAAAAAATATTACAAACCAATATTTGAAAATATGAAAAAGCAGACAATAAATACATCAGATAACAGGATTGTTTATCTTGACAGTGATGAAATAACAGATCCGATAAAAGTAGTAAACGATTTTTTCAGTCACTCCTGGTTGCCCAATCATTTGAAGATGCTGAAACGCTGGCGAAACGATGCAGCACTTGAATCCGAAGAATCAAAAAAATGTAGCCCAGACTACCTTGTTTATAATTACGAACTGACCATAAAGCTGATAGAGGCTGCCTGGCTATTAAAGAGCCACAAGCTTGGCAGACTTGACTTCGATGACAAACAGGAAAGTGATATCGCAAAATGGTACATCAAAACGGAAAGGAAGAAGCTAAGGGACTATCCAGAAAATCTGAGCATTCGGGAGATCGTAAAACCTTCATCTGTACTAAAGAAAATGTTCAGGATCTATAAACTGGATGGATACAAAAAAATCCTGAACACATGGCTTCACGAAGCGCTTAGCACCTCCTTCATGGAAGAAAGCCTTTCCAAATCTGAAGTAATCACAGTTTACGAACAACTGGTCAAACTGTTCGAGGCTACATGGCTGATCAGTGAGCGCATAAAAGATGGCAATTAAAACTTTATTTTCCGTCCCGACTGAACGAAGGGTCTAACGGAAAAGACAGGCCAACCACCAAACCTTTTCCGTAAACACCAGAGCAAAAACAGCGGGGCTGTGTGGGCTGGCCGTTTTTGCAGGCCGCAAATGCGCGGGGGGAAATTTAATGGCAAAATGCTATAGGAACAAAATTAAACAACGACCAATTCGGATAATTTTGCCGCGACATCTACCATTGTTTCTTCAGAAGTGCTAAGACCGCTTCGCGAGCCAAGTAAGGGACTTACTTCACGGAGATCGTCATATGTAGTGTTGTGTATAATTGGAACAAGTAAATCTCGTGCAAGAAGCGCAGATAGTTCTTTATCTGCGATACCCTCTCCTTTGAGGCGGCGCAGTAGCGCAGGGGTTACCAGAACGATCCCAACCCGAGACTTTGCCAATCCCTTGTCGATTTCACGGAGCAAGGATGAGCCTAACAAAACGTCTTTTTCACTGAACCAAACTGAAACGCCATTTGATTCGAGTAGGTCATGTAACTCCTTAGCAGCCCCTTTTCGATCGTCCCATGCGTGGCAAAGAAAAACGTCACGAAGGTCAGGTATAGATGATCGCTTCTCGATATTTTCACGAACTGGTGTGAGCGTCCGAACCTCCGCATTTGTATACATGATAGAAGATCCTGGTCGCGACCAACGCGGCTTAGTACTTCTTCCAGATCCACTTCCGCCACTACGGCTGCTCGAATTGTATGCTGAAGAAGAGTAAGGTGATGAATAGGATGAGTATGAATTGTATCCACGATAGCGACCACCGCATGCGGGGCAATCTGCTGCGGCGCTCGCTGAACGATGGCCATATACTGGTGCTGTACATCTTGACATATTTTTTAGGTTTTAATTTGCTTTGTAGTTCTGATAAATTTATTCAATTTGAAAACACATCATTCCTCATATTCTTATCTAATATCAAGGCCTCCAAATGGAAAAATGATGTGCTTAATCATTGGTATTTATAAGTTTGGTTAAATAGCTATCCAATCGAAATTAATGAGATGAGCTAAATTGTCAGTCAGTTTGTTATCTGGGTTTGATCTTAAGTATTTATTATTACCACTCCCCACAACCGTTACATTTTCCCCGACTTTCCAAAATGAGTTGCTGTAGTCCCACATCCAAGTCATGGCACTATTGCCTGCTGTCTCTAAAAGGGTTATTGCTTGACTTTTTGATGTTTTTGTAGCTCTGGTAACTCCAGTTGCTGTTACTGTGTGAAAGGCATAATGGGTTATGACATTTTGAGAGTCTTTCCATACGCCTGATATTCTGTAAGCTGTCATATATTTAAATTTAAGATTAGTGGTTATGTTGTTGGCAGGTTATTAATCAACCATTTCGTACCTTTATCATTAAATCCTGCCCAAGCACCGTCTCCAGTTAATTTAACTACTAGTAACTCATCATTATCATCAATGTGCGCTGCTAAAATATCTCGGATTGCAATAGCCGTGCTATTAGATTTGATAATCCAAGTTGAGTCAAGGTGGTGCCACCATTTGGAAGACAATTTTTTTATTGCATCAATTAAGTCTGCATAATCTTGCCCAGTTTTATTTAAATCATAGCCAATTAGAAATGTTTGCATAAAATATCTTTTGTTAAATGGCTAAATTAAAGATAACTTTTTAGTTGAAATTACTGGAAACCGTAATAACCAAACTATACACCATGCCCCCTAGATTGTTCAATTTGATTTTTTTTCCTTCTCCTTCTTTTTTCGGCCTCTTCAACAGGACTTGTTTCATTATTAGGTACATAGACTGGATCCATCATAAGGTCAATAAAGCCCGAAACCGTTTTCCCTAATACCTCCAACATTTCACTGGTAGAGGTAAAAGCACCTATTGATAATTCCCTTGCAAGTTGGTTGATAAATGCCTGGGAACGGTTATTCTGCGATGCCCCAAATTCCAATATGTCCAATTGCTCTTTTTGGGCAAGGCTTCCGTTCTTCTGGACATTAGCATGCGCAAAAGTCTCCTTTAGACTTCTGTCAAATCCAAAAAGCTTATCAAAGATGGTTTCGCCCGATTGCTTGAATGCCACACGGTTGAACTGCCCAAGCTTTTTGGAATGTGTCTGGTTTTTGCCTCTTGAATTGTTCATAGGGCTCAGCTTGATCCTGTTGCTGGCGTCCTTTCGGCTTACGATAATCTGAATGTGCATCTGGTTGCCTTCTTTTCTCTCGCCACGTTTTCTTTCACCGTTTGATACTTCTTTGTCCTTGTGGCTGTAATAGCGATAGTTCTCGATCTTGCCGAACCACATCAGGTCTTTGGCGGAACTGATTCCTTCACGCTTGAAGTTTCTTGCATATTCGTCCATTACCTTTTCGGCATATTTCTTCAGCTGTTTCTTCATCTCCTTATTACCATAGCTTTCTTCAAGATATTTTAGTTCTTTTTGGCTGGGGCTTATGTTGACCAGAAAGAACTTTGCATCTGCCTTGCAAAGCTTGGCGATATTGCTGTCTATTGCATTTCTTACCTCATAGGATTCGATCCTGTTGCCATTATGATTGAACCAAAATTCCGGCTCAAGTTTATCTTTGATCCTGTTCTCCTTTTCAAGATAGTGCACCAACTCCCTGCTGCTTCCCTTGTTGTTTGCGGTTAGGCTGTCGGTAATATTGATGTACATACCAGAGCAGTTCTATTTGTTTACGCGTCTGTTCAGCTAGTTCCTCTTTTTCCTTGCCCGATGTCATCATGCCCATTCGTTCCCGTTCCCTGATGTAGCTGTTTAGTATCAGCATGAAATTCTTCTTCAACCTTTCCTTTGTGATTATTTTCATCTCGATGTTGCTGGCTACTTCGTGCAAAGTGCCCAGTCTTTTTGCCTGTGCCGACTGGTTTGACAGCATCTCATCATTATGCTTCAGTATCTGACCATTGAAGCGGTCAATTATCTTCTTCATCGCTTCGATCATCCTAGTCGAATCACGTTTGATGGGAATGAGCAGTTCGGTCTCCTGTGTTTTGATGAAGCCGATGTATTCCTTTTGCCCTTTAAGGATGGTGTTCTTCAACAGTTCATCGTTTAGGTCGGTCGGATCTTTTTTGCTCCGATAGAAATAATCCAGCATCTGGGAAAACACCAAACGCTTTGACCTGCCGAGCTTGAGGGCGATCTTTTCAAATTTCACACCATCCTGCACTGAATATTTTACCGTTCTCAATGTTTCCTGCATATCCGTATATCTTTATAACCAGTTATATCGCACCCTTAAGGGGGTTCCAATTTCGACTTCTATGCCACTTTAACAGTGGACGAGAACCCCTGGAGGGTTCTCGAAACCCCTATAGCGTAGCGTGGGGCAACCAAAGTAGGGCTCTGCCCAACTTCCGCTTGCTCCTTTTCCCGAAGAAGGAAAAGGACTTTTCTGCAATGTGCCTACCCCTCATGGTTCGCCGTTATTGTTCAACAAGGTAACCCGGCTGGCAAGGTTCGGATGGTACGACGGTTCGTATTCGATGAGGCCGCTTGCGATCAGCTCGCCCATACATTTGTGGTAGGTCGCATAAGAACGGATGGCCGAATGTTTCATCAGTTCACGCCTTGATACCCGAAACGGGTTTTGGCGTGATGCCTTGTCGTGGTACATGAGTATGGCCGAATATAGGCTAAGGTGCGATTGACGGAAACGCCTGTTCCCGCTGGCAAGCTTCAGAAAGCTGGCCAGTTGTTCTGCCGTTCCCATTACGAATTACTGATTTCGCCCAACAACTGTTCGATGTCCGCATGTGCATAGTAGAATATGCCGCCGATCTTTTCATAGGGAAGTATTCCCTTTATGCGCAGGTTCTGCAAGGTGCCAGATGAAATCTTCAATAGCTTCCTTACCTCCGAACTGCGGAGGAATTGCTTGTGGGTTACCGTTTCATTTGTTTTGATGGTCTGTTTGATCTCCGCTATAAGTTCGGACTTGAACCTGTGGAGCTCCTCTCTGGTTAGGATCTCGATCTGCATAATGCCTCCGTTTTTAAGTTTACGGAAGCAAAATTGTAGCGTGGAATGGTGGAAACAATGACCATCCGATCGGTCTGGTCATATACATTGGATGGACTGCCTGCTATTTTTTGGCAGGGCTTACAGGCACAATCATGAAAAGCCGATCTTCTGGTTGGATTGCAGTACCTTTTATCGGAACGTCCCCTTTTTTGTCGACAAAATAGTTTCGAGCAGTCTCGATGGGAATGTCCTTTCCACCATGCGAGAAGTACTTGGCAATCATTTTTGCGTAAGGGATTTTGTAGTCACTCTTTAATAGTTTTCTGCACGAAGGCAGCTGTATCTCTCGTAGTTGTTGGATAATGTCTATGAATGTTGGCAGGTGGCCATCATCAATCAGGATCTTCAGTGAAACTTCATATTGATTCAACTCCGCTAATTTAGCATTTAGTTTTTCGATTTCTTGTTTCTGGTTTTGGATTAGTTCATCCTTTTCGGCGATAACAATATTAGATGGTCTGGCATTCCATTCATCTATATTGGTCAGATATTTCTGGAATTGTTGGAGCTTTGCAAGGTTCTGCCTGTGCATGCCGTGGTTGCTTGAAAAAGGATCCTGCATCTCGAAGTGTTTGATCCTTGTCTGAACAACCTGCCATACATGACGGAAAAAGTCTTCTTCACTGGTTAAATTGTTTTCCAGAGCATAGTTTAGATGATAGCTATAATAGTCACTGAACTCCTTTTCATTCATTCTGTAAATCTTCAGTAGATAATGGTTGTCATCGTGGTTGTGCCATAAGCCTATGAAGGTTCCAAGATCATATGGGTTAGAAGAAAACGAAAAAATTTTACGGGGTTTAAAATAGCTAGGTTTCATAATATAATAATTTTTGTATATATGGTTTCCCGTATTCTACTAGGCATTTTTTAATTGAAAATTATCTACTAATTATATTTTTTAGTGGCCGTACATTTTAACGTGCACAACTGCAGATTCCAGCTTTGTTTTCAAAAGATCCAGTGAATAAAATTTAAGGTTATTCGTCACTTTTATACTAGACAATTTTTCCAACAATGCTTCCAGGAAGTTAAGGTCTCTTTTTCGGAAGTTACTGTGAAAACGACTTACAAAGCTGCGAAATTCAAGTATTTCATCACCGCGCATCTTTTTAATTATATTGAAGGTTTTATTAGCGTTCCAACTTGCCAGATTTAATTCCCCTTCAGGATTGTTTTCAATCTTTTCATAAAAAGCCGTCCTGTCGTTAACAAACATAATAAACAAATCATTTGATATTGCGGCGGTTTTATCTGTGTTTGCCAGTTCATTTATCCTATTTGCCGCTTTAAATATTGCTAAATATTCCGCATAATATTCACGGTCCGTTTCAATCCCAAACTGATGTGAAAACATTGGGTTATAAGCAAATTTATTCCGGTACTTATTTATGGCACGAATGAGCTTCTTGGCCAAGAATTTCATATCATATCGAAAAATATGATTGAACCTATGCACATAATAAAACACACTCAGATAAGTATCGAGGGTATATTCACCATTAAAAGCAAAATTCAACATTTGCCGGGTCTTTGATTTGAGTTCGCTGTTCGATAAGCCCAAGCAATTGTTAATATGTAGTTCATTTTGCACGACAGATTGGGGCAAAACTGTTTGAAGCCGGTCATCATAATATATCTTAAATTCAGCCAATAGGTTCGCCTTCTTAAAATTTGATCCACCGGTTATAAAATCAAAGATAGAGCTATAGAAATGGAAATCATGCCTCGGAAAATAGTCTTCTAGAAACCCCTCGAAATAGGATTTCTCATCAGTTTCCTTCTTTTTGCTCTCGTTGAATTCTGATTTCCAGATCATTTCCATAGTTTCACGATTCATTATTTTTCCCAATTCAAACACGTCGTCTATCTGCTGTCGTTTTTGAAATGAAATATGTCCCATCCTGAATTCAATTGATATTGCTGTCGAGAATTTTACGACGTTTCTCAGCTTCTTGATTTCAAGGGAATCTTCGTCTGGATTTTTACTAAGATTTAGATCATCATAGACATCTCCAAACACAACAAAAATGTGTTCCAATAGAAAGATTAAAATTCGCAGGTTAAAGTTCTTCTTATTTTTAAATGGGCTTGTTATTTCCTCCTTGAAATTCTGCAAAAAAGAATGATACTGCTTAAACCCACGAGTCTCATAGCCAGACGCGATTTGATCGTAGATTTCACTGAAATCCGATACATAATCTATAACAACGCCAATCGTTTTTTCCTTTACTTCTCGGTAGCGTTCGTCGTCGATAATTTCGCTGTCAGCAATTAAAATAACTTTGTTATTATCATGTTCCACTAACGAATTGACGAAGCCAATTAGACTATTGATGTCCAAATCAGAACTTTTACGATCAAGATCATCAAAAACAAATACAAAGCCTTTAGCATCCAGCAAGTCTTTTCCAGTCTCTTGTATATCTTTCAAATATTCATCAAACCCGCCAAGTCCATTCAAGTTGAGCAGGCCTCTTGTTAAAATTTTGGCTATACCGATTCCAAGTTTTACCTCTTTGGATTGAGTCAATTTTTTAATCACAGGATAAAGTTCTAAAGCCATTAGCGAATAGACTTCATCAATTGATTTTAGACCATATAGAGAGATATATAGGAATTTATAGTTGCTGCTCGCATCGTGCAGAGTTGCTGTGTTTCTAGTTAAATCAGCTAGCTGATTTTTTACCAGGTGCGTTTTTCCCATGCCTCGTTTACCATTCACTAACACCGCATAATTAGTGGTCATAGTCAGATACTGTTCAATAACATTCTCTATATTGCTTTTATTCATTTGCTTACCCGAACTTAATGCCGTTTTTTGTTTGTTTAATTATGGTCACGCCTTTATATCCGTTTTTACTCAGATAATTAGAGGTATTTACAGTATCCTTCAGCAAATGACTGGTAATTACTGGAAGCTGGTCTTTAGAAAATATACCATCCGATAGTTCTTCACCTGCTAACCCGTTGTTATTTCTAAAAATGGTTCGCACAACGATGAGAGACGTGTTATTGATGGCTGTTTCTACCTCGATAACATCTTTATTTTTCCTATGAATGTACATATTCCTGTACTTGTCAGGTAGCTCGATTGTTGTCATTGCTTTTTTATGTAAATATAATAAACAATTGACGTTTATGTTGTGGACCCAAAAATCACTTCAACTCTTCACCTTACAAACACAGGGGGGCGCCAAAAGCCCGGGTGGCCCCTCGCACAGTTGTTGCTCCGTCCTAGGGTGCAGCCAAGCATATCCTATCACTCCTTGAATTAATAGAAACCAATTCTCATGCAGAAAACTACAGAAGTCTAAATAACATCCTCTCTAAGTAAATAAGCATTGACCGAGCCTTTTTCTATCAAATAATCCAAGATCGTAATTAATTTATTCCGCACATGGGGCTTTGTTTTAATCATTGTCCTGTGCAGATAGACATATTTTCTTACCACTCGTTCAAGGTAATATTTAGTGTTTGTAGGAGCTTCACGACTAGTATGGTCGGGATTCTGTTTGAGCATATCACTGATCCAGATTACTCCATCATCAAGAAATTTGGCGCCGATCTCATTCAAAAACTTTGAGATTGCATGCAGTACCGAAATTCTTTTGCCCATGTTTAGTACCGCATCCCTGAAAAATAACCGTTCTCTGTCCTTAAGACTTCGCCAATCCTTGGCGCTTTCTTTCCAGTATGGCCAGGCTAGAAAATAGTTATCTATGATTTTATCAGCAAAACGATTGTTAATCCCTGATTGACAAAATAATTTTACGGGCTCGTAGAAGCATCTCCATACAACCCAAAAAGCTTCATAGCTGTTAAGGGTGTCTTCCTCGCTAATAAATTCCTGGAGCACATCAGCCATTTCGTCTGTATATTGGAAATTTTCAATCAGCGGATTAATCAGCTTAGGTATTTCTCCAACATCTCTGCGAAGTATAAAGGCAGCATATTTTCTAAAAAAGCGATGTCCCAAAGTATAATCCTTTTGGTCAATATTTTTATTGTCCCGGTCCCGATCGAGTAGTTCCTCGCAGGCTTTTGGGAGAATATACAATATGAAACGGGTATGGATTTCATTACCTGTGCCTGGAGGCAACATCTGGAAAGCAGTATTTAAAATCTGTAGCTCAACCCCTTCGATCAGGATATCCGAATATTCTACAGGAACCGTCAGCGCTTTTTCGATCTCGGCCTCCTGTTCACTGAACCATTGTTCAACACTAGCAGACTGGAGGCTCTTCTGGTAAAACCCATTTCTCTGTAAGTCTATAAGCACCGTTCTCCTAACCTTGTCGAATCCTGGCTTAAGTTTTAAAAATGCAAGGAAAATAGCTTGCGCATCCTCAAATGAAATCTGCCATAATTTATTCAGTATAGCCTCAACGGCATAATCGCAGATCCTTTTATAATGCCCCAATGCGTACTCATCGAGGAGGATCACCAGCATCAATAGGCGAAGATTTTCACGCTCGTTTGGAAAAAGCTTAAAAAGTTGGGGCAAAGTATTTACCGCTATTTCCACGCCATCGCCGATCTGGTACTGATACCCCTCATGGAAGGCACTACCAACTTGGGCTGCAACTACCTGTTTACAAAAGGTTAGTTCCTCTTCCGACAATGATTCGGAAAAATGTTGTAGTAAGGCTGCACATGCATATGTAGGTGTTGAATCATTGAATAGATAAAATTCCTCCTCTGCACCTGAATTCAATTTTTCAAGTACAGCTCTTGCCTCTTCAAGTGCTACCGAAGGATTTTCGTCATAATGGGGATAACTGCCAGTGGAACTGTTTTCTTTAAGTTTGCCTTCAGCCCATTGTTTTAAGGAAAGGTGCTTCATGTTCCTGAAATTATGTTCAACCCTTGCCTCACTATCTTTTTTTAGTTTTGGATCAATATCACTATCAAATGTGATCAGCGTCTTATCTCCCTCTTCCTTGAACACTGGATTCATCTTGCGGCTGTCCAGACGGGCTAGTAGTAATCTTAAGGAACTGTACTCATCATCTTTTTTATATTTTTCAGGAAGCATAGTGTAAAATTCATCAAGTATATGATGTATTTCCTCTTTTCTCAGGTCGAATTCATCCTGTGGAATATCCTTGGTTTTAAAAAACTGGAACAGAAACGCGATTTGTTCCAGGCTCCGTTGACGGTGCGGATGCTCACAAGTTTTGATGCGCTCATTATCGAAAATCTTTGTTCGGCTATTCAATCCAAGTCCGATCGAATATAATCCCTTCGCTTTTGATTCACAGGTCAGTCGAACATTATCGTAGTAGAAAAAACGATCCGTTCTAAAAAGTATCTTGAGGACATTGAACAACGTTTCAGGATGGGCCAGCGCAACACTGGCAACCACTGCACTTATCGATGCCGAGCGGGAATTACGTAACATATAGATTAACCAACTTTCGCAAATATCTGCACGCGATTCTTCGTAGTTTTCCAAAAAGAATTTCTCCAGTGCCATATGTATTGATTGCAAAAGATAAGGTGTAGACAGCGAGCTTGATCCACGGTACATCTGCCACAAATTTTCACTTACATATTGTTTAACCTTAACGTCCTTTTTGATTACAAGTTCGACCTCGATCAAATTTTCTACGTTTGATTTCTCATAATTTTGAATGGCCCTGTCCGTAATGCGAAGTAAAAAGTCCACGGTGTCCTTCAACGCATATTTTAACAGCCAATATACGGGAGTCTGCAGTGCACTTGCCGGAAAATAATCATTATGCACACCTTTGTGCAGTCCATAATGTTTTTCCACACCATAACCATCATATTCAAAAGGATCAGGCTTATAATTTTCGCTACGAAACCATATCTTTTCGGCAAGCGCGATGACCAGTTCAGGCATCACACTTATGATTGGAAGTACATCAAAGGTAGAAGTCAGGATTTTAGTGCTGAGATTGAAATATTTATGACCATACTTGTGCACGTCAGCTTTGAGGATGGGATCATAAATGGTTTTTAGCTCGTCTTTGATAGCAATTGCCGAATTTAGGATGACTTCTTCAAGCTGTTTGTCCAGATCGCCCGAATAGCGCCACTGCCCATCATCTTGGACTTTCTCATAAAAATGAAGTGCGATCAATCCAGCATCTTTGGTCGTCTCGCCTTTTTTGGTATTACTGCTCCAAACCTTTAAAAGTGCGACGATTCGCCCTGCTTCTGAAAGGTCAAATTTTTCTTTATTGAACAATAGAAAACTAATGCCATGGCTCCAACCGGCCCCTTTAGGTTGAGTAAGCAGGAATGGAAGGTCAGAACCCTCCCTTGTATCCTTCAGAAACAGATCCTGAACCTCCATACATCCAATTTGCAGCAGAAAGATGATTCGTTTAAGGATTGCTTTCCCATTTTCTAGAATTTTTTCACCAAAAGTTTGAAAGAAAGATGCAGCATAGTCAGACAATAGGATGGCAACAATCACTTCATCCTTCCAGAAGCCGTTCAGGTCGCCGGCCAAAACAGCATTTTCAATAAAAGATTTTACAGCAGCCATATCGTCACTCAATTTGTCAGACAGCCAGGTTCTGAATGCCCGCCTGACCGGCAGTGAAGTTCCGACAGATTCAAAAAAATCCTGGTAACCTGAGGCTTTCCTGAATTCCGTATCAACAAAACGATCAAGCGCCCACTCTTCATAAATATCATGGGTGATAAAATATCCGGCATTCATCGTGTCGTATTTGATCACTTCATCTTCTTCGAGCTTTGCCAGGGCAACTGCTGAGCATTCGCCCATATCATTGAAAAAAGTACCCTTTTGAGCCCTTTTTTTTGCAAGCAACAAAAAACAGGACTCCCTTTCGATATGAATATTGTTTTTTCGCTCGTTTGACCGCTGGATTTTCTTCTTCCACAACGCATCTTTGAACTGCCGGTAGTTCAGCTTTTTTTCCGTACCGTCAACATTGCTAATATATTCATCAAGGTAAAACAGATTTAGAATCAGCAGAAGTACCTTTTTATCATCCGGCAAGTGGAAACCGTAGTCGACAGACATCTTTTCGAGCTCGCTAGGCTTCAGGTTCTCTAATTTAACCGTCTGGAATGGTTTATGGAACACTTCCACAAACTGATATCTCAAATCTTCGAGATAACTAAGCCTGGTCGTAAAAATAACTTTCCACGAATTTTTCAGCAAGGCCGACAGAAATTCCTTAAATGGATCTTGATTGTCTAGATCGGAAAGTTTTTCAGCAGAGTCGATGACCATTATCTTTTCATCTTCCCCCAGGTGTAGTTCAATAAAATCATTCAGCGAATAATCACCATAGCTTTTAAAAAACCCGGTTATCGTGTCCACATTGAACTCTATCGCCTTAAACACATACAAGGTAAGATTAGAATGTTCGCTGATTTGCTTTATCACCGCAGTCTTGCCACTACCGCCTTCGCCCGAAAGGATCACAATATCCGACTTTTCTGCCATGACCCTTTTAATCACAGAGCTTCGGTCAATCTGAAGTACTGCACTTTCGGTCCTTATATTATACTGAATAGGAAAAAGTATGTTTTGGGTATGGGCCTTTATTTCAGTAAGAAAATCTATAGCATTTTTTTCAGTCCTAAAGAAATATTCCGCGAGATGTTTATTTTCTGATCGTGAAAGTGTAACCTCAAAATGACTGGGAACTTTCCATACGACCGACATACCAATTTTTTTTGCAAAATCTTCTATCTCCGTTTTGTAAGCTGGATCTTTAACATTTTTTTTACGGCTCTCAGAAAATTCCTGGTTGAGATATACATAGATGGTACTGATGGCAACATCTTTCATCTTCGCCTTTTCCATCGAATCCATAATGTCCTTCTTATTGTCTGATATTTTGGTATCATAATATTTGGCTTGAAAGCCAACCTTGCCGTTTTCCGTAGTGATGGGATCGGTCTCGATTCCAGTTTGATTCTTGAACCTAAATAAGCCACCTTTTATGTTAAATTCTGCACAGAAGAGCAAATAGGCCAATGATTCGAAAGTTTTTGACTCTTTCTCATAGAATTTCGCCTTGAAGTTTCCCCAGTTTATATTGGTCATTGTAGTCGGTTTGGTTAGAGCGTAAGCAGGAGAGTAATGACCTAAATAGAGCATTGTCATCCCAATTGTAAATTTACTAAATACTTCATAACAAAATAAAGACCCTATAGAACAAGAAATCATCAGACCAACAAACGTGGTTTTTATTTCTGTATAGTATGCAAAAACCCAATGCAATAGGAAATTTGTACATCTTAAGTGGGAACATCTTCTTTGTAGACCCCAATGCCGTGAACTCTTTTGAAAGTTGGTATCCCACTAGTTCGGCAGTTTTTAATTGCATCGGTGAATGTTCTTAATATTGAAAGCAGAAATATGATTCATGTATGCAGTCTCTAGGTAATAGCAAACATTGGAATATAATCTACTCGTCACCAAGGTCTAACACTAAGCTACGTTTCTAAAGGTAATTAGATTAAGTTAATTAGAACATGTATATTCATCTTAAATGACCATATATGAGCTTACTAGATTACCATCGAAACAATACACTTGAACTGCTGGCAACTAACAACAACGTTAGAAGCCTAATTAATCATTGGGGTGAGGAAGGACGATACAAGGAAGCAGTTCTAAAGAACATGATCCGTAGATTTTTACCGGAAAAATATATGATTGCTTCCGGTTTTGTCATTCGACCGATGCAAGATTATGGTGAACATGAGGCTTCGAGGCAAATCGACCTGATCATCTATGACAATGAAAGCCCCATAATATTTAAAGAAGGGGATTTTGTAGTCACCACTCCAGATAGCGTACGTGCGATCATTGAAGTCAAAGCAAATCTCCAGAACCAGACTCCAAGGAATGTGATTCGTGAAGCTAATGATAAAGGCAGGTTTATTTTTGAAGGAAAAACAAATAAGGAAGAACCTTTTTTTAATGGCATTTTTTCATATGCAGCTAACAATCCGAACCCCGAACGGTTTAGGGATCATATTATCGAGGCCAATCAGGAATTTGAAGGATTTGCTGATTATAATCGGTTTAAGGTTAACCACATTTCCTTCAACCAGAACTGGTTTATGAAATATTGGCCAGAAGATGAGCATCCTCATTCCATGTATGATATTGAAAATCTATCATTCTCTTTTTTTATCTCAAATTTGGTTGATACGCTTGCTAGTAAATCTGTTGGGGCAAACAATTTCATTTGGTTTGCATTGGATAAAGAACATACAAAAGTATTCGACTTCTAAAACAGAAGATTAGGTGACCAATACATTATTTCTGTTGTTTTAGCTCTGGAATCGGTTTCTTCCCGAGTGCCAGTTTCTTTGATGCAAATGTCCAGCTTTTTGTATCTAGTAGGTATTGATCCAGTTCTGTCAGGTGATTCCAATAGTTATTATGAAACCCTTTTCTCGGCGATTGGATCAAATCACGAATAATCAATGCCATAAACTGGTGGACATCGAACCATTTTTGAACCTTAACAACATCAAGGTCTTGCAATTCTGATGTTAAATCAACGTTTTCCTTCGTATTTTCCCGATTAAGTGCATATTCCCATTGACCATGCGCTATTTTATTTCTAAGAATGCTCGGTTTAATAATGTATTCTGTAACTATATTCACAAGCTTGTCTCGCCTGTTCAATAGATCACTATTAGATTGCCATAGGCCAACTTTATCCATTGCGGTATCAATGAGCTTCCTCCAGCCATCTTCCAGGCTTGAACTCTTTGCTTTTTTTATCTCTTCAATTTCCTGAGCTGTAAAGCCGTTTGGTGTATGTACAATTTGGATGAATTGCGCCTCAGACAAGGTGCTGAAAAAAACGGAAAGTAATTTGGTTTTGATTTCAACCTGAAATGCGTTCTGCCTTTTGATATTTGTGTTGATGTCTTTAACCAAGCTGGCCTGAACTTGCTTCAATCGCCGAACATTTTTACTTTGGATTACGTAAAGGTCATATATTTCTGAATCTGTCATAACATTTAGGTGGGGGGACGGGAATCGAACCCGTATTCTATCTGCATTGCTACAAATCTGCATTAGGCCATATTATGCTACCCCCACATGGCTCCATATTGGATATGCAAATATAAATATTTTGCATACTTTCACCATACCTAGACCTTAACAAATGTTACCATCGAAAACAATTCAGCGCGACAAGGATGATGCAATGCTACAGGACTTTTTGAATCATTGGCCAATAGAAACCTTACACAGGATGAATCTGCGAGATTACAATCATACTGGAGACAGAAATACCTTTTGCCAGGATGTGGAAACCAAAACGAGGCCATTAGGTAGTATCAAAGGTAATAGTTCCGCAAAATTCGGCATTTACCGTCAGCTGAACACAGAGAGTCGCCCGCCCCGGACAATCTCCAACGACCATTATACTTGGGAAACAAAATTCAATGCGGGAGACCTAGATGAACAAAAAGCTTTCAATGAGGTAATAACCGAAATTCAGCAAATTGCCAACCTGGCAATGGCTGGCGATTTTGAAGCGATTGAACTCCTTCAAATTAATCCCCTGTTTCGATGGAAGGTAGCATTTTTATATTCGCAGAATAGGCTTATTCCGATTTTTGCCAAAACCAAGCTGGTCGCAATTGTGAACCTGCAAGGTATGAAAGCAAATTACCACACACCTTATTACGAAATGCAGCGATACCTGATTGCGCGTAAGCCTTTTGACATGACAGTCGTGGAATACATGCGAGAATTATTCGAAGAATATCGTGGGAACAAAAAGAAGCCGGCGATAAAACTACCTCGGAAGAATTCCCGTAGAAGGCCAATGGCGCGTAAACGGGGCGGTCAGCAGAAACGGAATGGACACGAAGGGTATACGGCCAATTTATTCCATGATGATATTCAACAGGCACTTTATGAACAATTGTGCGATCAATACCCGCCAGATAGTGTGCTTATGGAAAATGATTGGGTAGATTTAATCGTTGAGTTGCCAGAAAAAGTAATCATATATGAGGTCAAGACTGACAGATATGCGATTGATTGTATGATAAAAGGTCTTGGACAAGCACTAGGGTATGCCTTTCGGGTAGAACAATTTTACAAAAAACCAGTCGAACTTGTTCTTGCCGGACCTAATGATTTTTCTGAAAGTGAAATCGAAATATTGGAATATTTAAAATCACAGCTCATTTTACCAGTATCGTATCTTAAAATCAATTATCAACCACTTTAGCGAAGACAGTTTAAGCCATTAAAAATAATAGTACCTTTTAATAGACCTTTTTAATGATCTCCATTGCCGCATCGTGGGCTGCTTTATCAGTCGGAAAATCCTGATTTAGGAAATAGAAAATGGCGATGCCATATCTTGGCATTTCAAAAAAAATGAACTTGTTCAGCGTATGAAAGAAATGATCTGACGGATTACTGGTCTTGAAGATCAACAGCGAATTGAGGCGCTGGTCTTTATTTTTCACACTGATACGGTGTAAGGTTTTGCGGATCTCGCTTAAAGCCTTCGCAGGAGAAAAATCTTTTTCCGGCAACAGCATATAAAGGGGAAAGTCCTTTAGATATGAAATATGATCTCCTTCTTTTGGACTTAGAAAGCGCTTGGAAATATTCATGATGTGAAACTTATAGTCGATGATTTCCAGCCACCTAATGATGTCCTCCAGTTCTTCATAGATAAAAGGTTTATTGCCTGGGTCAATGTCGTTGAAGATAAACTGTATCCTTTTTTCAAGATGATTGAGTAATTCTGAATTGCACTTGTCACATGCAGGAATGGTAGCCTTACCATAACTTTGGCCATGACCGTTCAGGGTAATATTGAAAAACCGCTTTGGGTCATTTGCAAATACCCACCTTGGAATGATGTGTTCTTTGGTTATTGAACGTTTAGAAGCGCAAAACATGCATATGGGTGGTTTGGGCACAACCGCCTTATCATCTCTTCTCAATATGTAGTTGTCATCCACAAATTGCATTATTTCGGAGATATTGGAACGTATTGATTGACGGAGATAGACGAGTGGGTCTTTATTCATTGGCGCCAATTTACTCAGAAGTTATAGAATAAAAAGGCGAACGCACGACCGGCAGCTCTTCAAAAAACAAGTTAACCGTTATTTGCTTTCCTTTTTCTTTAACTCAGAAACTTCTTTCCTGCCTGCGGCAGTCTTGACTTCTAGATAGGCCCTGCGCAAGCGCGTTCCTACTACCTTGTTTCCTTTCACATAAAAGGCGTTCGCACATGCTTCAGTGGCGCAATCAGTTCCTTGATTTTTTCAAATGAGTTCATAATATCAGCGACTTTACAATCGACGTTTATCATATTCGAAAGTAGTTACACTAATGTTGAAGAATGGATCAAAGCTATTATCTCAATTCTTCTCCTATGGTCAATAAAGGATAATTGAAACATTATCTTTGATTCCCAATATTATTTACTGATATCTCTCAAACAATGGTTGACGAGAATAACTGATACTCATTAAAAATTGAAGATAATTTCGAAATCAGCGTAATATGGTATTAGAAAATAGGAGTCAAAGATTCTAAGTCTTTTAGTCATTATAGTTTCTCTAAAATCGTTTTTAAATTCTTTCGAATGTTTGTTTGTTTTTTTAAAAAAAACGTATATTTAAACTGTAGCAATTGCAACTAAAAAATACAGACAAAAAGGTGAGTGATTCGGTGAGTCGCTTTTTAAAAACCTTCCATATAGCCCTTAAACGCTGAAAATTGAACGAAGTTCATGTCCCAGCGGGATCACACCAAAGACTATCAAAACGTACAAAACCCTGCAGTCGCACGATTAGCAGGGTTTTTGCTTTTACGGAATTGCCAAAATTCGCATGAATTCACAAAACTTTGATGAGTGATTAACATCTTTGTTAACGTCTATATTAGTAAGCTGACACTACAGCTTTTCTACTTCAGTTATCTGGTTTCTATTTTGTTCTTTAAATTTGTTATATTCTG
>Ga0247815_10000886_pt1 | contig 23191 bp, 22 predicted proteins | sample UWRJL194509B1_FD_181014 | JGI IMG/M metagenome (GOLD analysis project Ga0247815, IMG submission 181014) | Plant litter microbial communities from Arlington Agricultural Research Station in Wisconsin, United States - UWRJ-L194-509B-1 | ecosystem: Environmental > Terrestrial > Plant litter >...
TGCACCAACACGCGTGAGAGCTTCAATCGCCCAAAGGGTGCAGAGACAAAAGGTGCCTTCCTCGCCACCCACTGCGTCGCGGGTCAGTGTATTCCGTGAGTGGGACTCCCCGTCAGACGTGCCTCCATCTAAAATCAATGTGTCAGCAATGCTCAAACATGCGTGGACGATATTCGAGACCTTGGGCCTTTTCAGTGTCGTAGCGGTATACGAGACCGTTGGTGGTCAAGCCGCCGCGTTCACGAGAGGTCAAGATGCGATCCAAGGTGGTAATGAACCGGTTGTCCGTCTGCAGCACAGCTTGAGGTAGTAGAGCTATAGTTGATTGCCAGTACGCACCGGGGCAGAGAAGAATACGAGCGGCATGATGAGGACGGCTGATGAAACGGTCGGTTTGGCACAAGCATGGCGATAGTCAAGGGACGACGAACCAGAGTCCAAGACGTCGTTGTCTTCGTAGCTCTGCGAGAAAAAGCGCTCCTTCGGGTTCCAAGCGTGGGTCATTATGTTCTCGTAAAGCTTATCGCGAGCAGTGAGCCATTCCTGCCATGCTGCTGAGCGCGAAGCAGCTAATGTGGATCGAAAATCAAACAAACCATACGACGTGGGCAAGGTAGTGACCGCTTGTCCGCAAGACGCAGGCCTAACGCAGTTAGCGAGAGCGCTGCTTTCGCATTGCGAGCAACCTCACCTCTGTCGATTGCAACCCTGTTCCAGGTTTAGTTCATGGTATCCAGCGCATGAAGCTGCACCTACCACATCATAACCTTCGAGTACTGTCGGAGAATTGACTTCAGGTTGTTTCTGCAGGTATAAACATAGACGAACCGTGTAGTTGCGCTCGCGGCTTCGAACCTCCCTGATTGAGGGATCAGTGGCCGAACGAAAGAACATTCGGCGGTTGAGAACCGTACCAGATCGACCTGCACACCAGCTCAATGTCAGCGCAGAGTCGTCGGCCCAAGCGGCAGTGATGTTCTCACAAGTCTGGGTCGTCCACGCGCTTGATCACGTCTGCGAGACATCAATGAGAGCTCGCTGCGGCTGCAGCAGAACTGCCTCACAGTCAACGAGCTCGCGGACGGCGACCCTGTGACTTATGAGCGATACTGAGTCGCTCAAGCACACTTGCATACCATAGTTCATAGGACTGGCGCGAGTCTGTCAGACCTGAGCCACGAGTCATCAGGTCAGCCACGCACCAGCGGTTTTCCAAACTTCTGCCCAAGATAAATCTAGAATGAAGGTGAGGAAGATCATCTCGTGGTATCGAGCATTACTTGCGCAGTCCATGAGCTCTCCGTAGATATCCTGCGAATACATGGGTTCAGATAAAAGCCTAAAGTCGGATACCTCACACGTACAAGCTGGAGGTGCGTTGCGGCGCCGTTGCCGATGCTTGAAAGCAGTCAAACATCAGCATTGAGATATAAGAAGTGACCCTACCGGACAGGCTTGGAACTAGGCAAGTAATCAGCAGTAGCGACTATGATATGGCAATAGCATGGTGCGCACCTTTTGTGACCATCCAGATGATCGAGCTCGAGCTCGTCTATCTCAGAGTCACCATGAATCGTGTACCTGGTTTTCCGTCATCATCTCTACCAAAAAGCTCTTGAAGGCAAGGCAGCGAAGGCTTACATGATGTTGAGAGAACCATCCGGGTTGCGATGCGCAAGGCGCGAGAAGATGAAGTCCATGAAGGCATTTGCCTCAGCGGTAAAACCCAGTCGAATCAGCGCGTATAGAGTGAACGACGAGTCACGGATCCAGGTGTATCTGGAGATAGTCATCTGCTACATTTCTGCGTGCAGTAAGGCCAAAATGCGTACCTGTAGTCCCAGTTCCGCGTGCCCCCGATATACTCGGGGAGGGAAAACGTGGGAGATGCAACGACGGCTCCGGTGGGCTCATAGATGAGCAGCTTGAGGGCGAGAGCGGAGCGATGAACGGCCTCACGCCAGCGACCCTTGTACGTCGAGCGCGAGATCCATTTTTGCCAGTAGCGGTTGGTATCACGGAGGAGGGTGCTGAGAAGTTCCTGGAGGTACAATATTTAGCTGTAGCCATGGATGCTGCGAGGGCAGACGCAGCTGCCACCCATACCTCCGTCAGCATGGGATCGTCCTTTGAGCGGAGTTTCTGAGCGCCCTTGATGACAACTGCACCATTGTGGGTCGTGAATGATGTATAACCGATGTAAAACCGGCATCACCCACCTTCAACTGGGATGCCAAGCTCTTGTATCTGCTCTTTGGTCGGCCGATTCTCTGGATCTGACGACTTCTCTGGTGGTGTGCGCAGCACGAATGTAACGGCTTGACCGTCCTGCAGATGAATGTCGGTAACTGCGCCAATGCTACGCAGACCCTTCTGCCGAAGATCCAGAGACTGAAGCTTGACATCTGGTGCCGGCACGCCGTCGGTGCCCTCAGCGATATATCGCAAGTCCAGAGCTAGCTTATCGGATTGAAAGACGACCTTGTTCTGATTCGGACTGAGGACGCTTTGGTCGACGACGAAATCGGTCGTATGAGTCGACATGGCATAGTTGAACGCCGGCGCACATTCCATGCGCAGAGGCATCCGGCCTCGGATGACCTAAAACCTCATCGATAAACAAATCTCATACGGAGCGACGGAAATACGATCACCTCTACGCGACGAATGAGCCATGCCAAGAGCGGCTTGCTGCCCGGGTTCTCGCTCTGGCGAGGAAGGAAGTCTATGACCAAATGAGGCTCGTGTATCATGCAGTTATCGCTCAGATGCACCTGTAACAATTGCCACGCCGTCCTCACTGAGGAACCTGCAAGCATCCTGTGAGCGAGTGTGGCACAACATTGCTACGATCATCGCGTACTTGGTCGCCAAAACCTGCCAGTCTACATTAGTACAGACTTAATGAAGACAAAGGTGCTGGGTTACTTACATTTGAGCTTGGCAAGTACGCCTGCTTCACGGTGTGCTTGACTCCTGGCGCCGGTGAGATGGAGAAGTGACCACCCTGCACGGCAGACCGCCTATTAGCAAAACACCAACAAGCTGAGACACAAATCATGACTCACGCGATCCTTGTCAAGAATCCTTGCAAAGACACTGGGGCTGTCGAAGTTAGGTACACCTAGTGGAGATCAGGTGTGAGCGAGATGGATCGCGCGGCCGCGGACTGGATCACGAACAGTAGCTCTCGACTGCACTGGTAGTTCAGTATCTACGCACGCAAGATCTAGACAGATTCACACACCTGATCCATCGATAGAAATGAGCGCTGCAGTGCGCAGATTGCCAATTCTAGAAGCCAAGAGGTTGAGCAAGGGGCTTGCGCCACCGGCTTTTGAGCGTTGTACGGTGTCTCAACTCACAGTGCGTGATCGTGGATGGCAACGTATCCACGTTCGCCATCGCTGGAGCGCTTATGAGTTGGACGGACGGAGGGTGCTTAGCAAACGAAGCGTGCGAACATGGAATTGTTGGGGTCCGTGGTCTGAGTACCGCTGACGCCTGGGATCTTGCTCTCCGAGTCGAGTTTACTGCCTGCACTGGGCCGGTTCGCTGAATCGTGCACGGTTGTCATCCTAGCAGTAAGGTGTCTGGGTAAGATGTGCGGGTGCTCTGCAAACGCTCACGCGCTTTTGTAGTGCGCGTGTGTAATCAACTCCGGCTGAACGAAGATCTCGGTATGATGCCGTGGCCGCATCGTCGCCATTCCTTGGCCCGCTATCGATCGGCCAGATTACCCCACATTTCTCGACAATCGATGCGAAACAATGAGCATTTGCAACCCACGGCTCAGTGCAAGCAGAAATACAGTGCATTTCATGATGAGAGGAAGGGAAACAGGCCGGTCGTACAAATTCACTCCAAAGCGCAAAACAAGGACCATTTACAGCTTGTCGTAGTACGTGTCCAGTGACGGGATCTCGGGCTGCAGAGAAAAGGAGCATGTAAGCAACAGTTGGAACGAGCAGCAGTCCTATGCAACGCACCTTGAGACCCTTGCGGGTACGGATCCCCGTGACAAGCGTATGGATCTTGGAGCCCTGTTCGAGCGGCGTGCCCTGCATCATCTCCCAATGATCGAACACGTTCTGGGGGAATGCCTGGCCCTGCGTAGCCTGACGCAAATCACCGGTAAAGCCGAACGACTCCATGACCGGCAGGTACGCCTTGACCGTGAACATGGGCGTGCCGGGACGCTGCTCTTCCGAGAACACCTGCCCACGGCGCTTGTTCAAGCACGAGTAGATACCGCCAATAGCGTTCTCAGGGCACTGAATCTCGACCAGGTAGATCGGCTCTTGCAGCGTCGGCTGCGCGAGCAGGCACGCGGCGTAGGTGACACGGCGCGTGGTTGGCAGAATCTGACCACCGCCACGGTGAATGGCATCGGCGTGCAGAACGACATCCATGATGTTGATCCGTACACCGCGCATCGTCTCCTCAGCACATGGGCCTTCCTTCGTTGCCCACTGGAACGCAGCGACGACGCTGTGAACAGCGAATCAGCCTATGCACAAGTCGTGCGGCGTCAATCTTGACTTACGAGTCCTTGATCTCGTTCAGGTACTGCACACCCTTGGTCACATCGACGACAACGTTCGGGCCAGTAGTATCTGGACCGAAGCACCAAATCTTGCGGGCTTCGGTGACGTCCCAATTGAAATCATCCGCGAGAACGCGCGCGCGGATCTTGAAATCGTCGCGCGCATTGACCTTGCCAGCCTCGATCGCGTTGGTGACCTCATCGCCAAGTGGGGCAGCGGAAGCGAAGATACGGTTGTGCTTGTTCTGCGATTTGGAGAGCGCAGTCATCGACGACTCCGTCCGGACGGTCTCGCGATATCCGACTACGGGGTCCGACTTTTTGAGCGGGACACCGGCGTGGTCCTCTTCGAGATCCTGGATGAAGTAGTCAGCATGGTGATCATGGAACAGCGAGCAGAGACAAACCTTCAGGCAAATCTCGAGGTGGAGCTCACCAGCACCAGCGACGATGTGTTCACCAGACTCGTTGATCCATGTCTGGACGCAGGGGTCGGACTTGGACAGGCGCTTGAGACCTTCGACGAGCTTGGGGAGATCGGACGCGTTCTTGACCTCGACGGCGACCTGAACGACAGGAGAGACGGAGAACTTCATGACCTTCATGTTGTGCGCTGTCTCGGAGGTGGTGAGGGTACCGTTCTTCAGGAGGAACTGGTCGACACCGACGAGACCGATGATGTTGCCGGCCGGGCAGTCCTCGATGGCCTCGACATAACGACCCATCATGAGAACGGTACGCTGCACAGACTTGATGAAAAGATCCTCCTTCTTGCCTGGGATGTAGTTCGGGCCCTGGATGCGGATCTTGGGACCGGCCTTGACGGTACCAGCAAAGACACGACCGAAGGCGTAGAAACGGCCCTTATCGGAGGTCGGGACCATTTTAGAGACATAGAGTACGAGAGGACCGTTGGGATCGCAGTCACGGACGGCGATGGCGGACTCGTCGTCCATCGGGCCCTCGTAGAGGGTCTCAACACGATACCGTTGTGCCGTCTTGGGCGAAGGCAGGTTGATGACAATCATCTCAAGGAGGGAGTCACCAGCGGGCAAGAACTTGCGCATGATGACCTTGAGAAGAGCCTTGCCCTCGAGGTCACGCTCCTCCTGTGCGAGCTTGATGTCGAGCTTGTCGAGGATCGTCGGGATCTGGTCCTTCTTGAAGTTCATGACGGAGTCGAAGATCTTGAAGATGGGATCCAGGACGAAAGAGTTGAAGGCACGCTCAATGGGCTTGCCGTCAGCGTCAACGTTCTTGGTCGACCACTTCTTGGTTGCCGGGTTGAAGAAGTTGTCACCCCAGAGCTTGGCCATCATCTTCTCCTTGTCGACACCGAACTTCTTGGAGTAGCGTGCAGCAAATTGGCGGAGGGAGAAGGCCCAGCCGTGGAGACCAGAGCCGAAGGCGACGGTACCCTTCTCGGGGTAGACCTGGACATCACCAAGGGCGGCATCGTGGTATGTAGCGACAATGACGTTGACGGACTCGATGGTACGCAGGAAGGACTGGTAAAGCTCCTCCTTTGCGACCTGGAGCTCGAGAAGCGCGCGATCAACCTTGTTGATGATGATGACGGGCTTGATGCGCTCGGTAAGAGCCTGGCGCAAGACGGTCTCGGTCTGGACGCAGACACCTTCAACACAATCGACGACAACGAGAGCACCATCGGTGACACGAAGTGCGGCCGTGACCTCGGAAGAGAAATCGACGTGTCCCGGGCTGTCGATGAGGTTGATGAGGAACTCGGTACCTGGAGGGTTGCGGGATGAGCCGGTTGAAGAGTAGTAGGAAAGTCTACGCGGACAAACCTTCGGTAGCCTGCTTGATAGCACTGACTTCCTCCTTATCGACCTCAAAGTACATAGAGATGGCGGTACTCTTGATAGTAATACCACGGTCAATCTCGTCTTGGCGCGTGTCGGTGAAGCGCATGTCGCCTGCTTTTGAGCTGGCAATGATACCAGCCTTGGACACGAGCGAGTCGGTGAGCGTAGACTTGCCGTGATCGACTATAAATAACAAGCAAATGATGAGCTTGTGGGACTATTGGTGACACGACGACGGACCGTGGGCAATAACACTCATGTTACGGATGTTGGTGGGCTTGTCCATCAACCCCCGGATCTGGTCTAGAGTTTATGATCAGTATCGGACAGTATGAAGAGCAAGATGCGCGCACGTACCGATCGTGAAGTTACTGCAGACCGCGAGCGCGTCGTCGATGGCATTGTCAGCTCGTAGATCGAGACATCGCGCGCCAGATCGGAGCATACGTACACCATGGTTGCTGGCTACTAGACGGGCCAACGACAAGACAAGAGGTTTATGGTGTTCCCGATGGGAGAGGAAGGAGGAAAAGGAGGGATGAGGAAGACCGGGCGGCGCTCCGACCCGGAACTCTGCTGAGATTTTCAACACTCGCCGTGATGCCAAAGCACCCGGCAATGCCCACAAAGCTTCTCGGTCCCGGCCTCTCTTGACTCCCCTTCACTTAATAGTTCCCTCGATAACGTCTGCGGAGCTTTCAATCCTGCTGATGACTGCTAAGATACCCCTCTGCCATCGATAGCGATATGACACTCGATCTGTACGTCACGCTCTTCAAGCCCCACGACACAAGTCGACACGTTTTCGAAACAACAGAAATCGCACAGTGTTAGATTACCGGCCCGGTCAGGGACACATCCCAACACGCATGTCCTACTCGTCTGACGCCTCTGACTGCGTGTACTCTCCAGGTATCCGCAACCGTCTCCGCTTACGCTCTCGCGTCTCGTCTGCCTCCTTGTTCACCATGTCCTCGAGAACACCAGCTCCAATCGTCTGTAATCGAGCCCGAGATCAGTTCGAGCCTGGTAGGCCTAGAACATGACATACCGCCGCATTTTTGCTCAGTCCTTTCCACTCGTGCCGGGCGACATTGCTCTTCATGTTTTGACTCTCCCATGCCGTGCTCATCAGAGACGCCTCGTGTGGGTGCCAGCTTACGTCTCGCACAATGACCCCCGTCGGTTGCCGTCCCCATCGTGCAATGGCCCGCGCGCGAGGCAAATCTGCCGGGTCGGGCTCGCTAGGGTCGAACGAGATTGGCAACGACGCTGCGCGGTCAATCTTCTGGACCTCTCGCCCATCGATGGACCAAATCTGTCATAGGACATTATCAGCCCAACACGGGACCTGGACTTGTCATAGTAACTCACGTGAATGTACCCGTTGGAGCTGCCCGAGTAAATGTAACTTTGGCCTGTGGTCTCGGCCGGTGAGAAGTTGCATCGAATGAGCGTGCGCATGACTTGATGCCCGCGATATTGCATGACTGAACAGTCCAATGGGTGGCTTTGCCGGCGCAGGCGAGGGTAAATTCCGTATCTGTTAGGGAGGGACCGTCGCGTCAGCAGGTCCACGCGACCGGAGATGAGCTCCAAATTCTCCCACCTGTAGTCGAAGTTCGGGTCACCATAGCTCCGGCTTTTGTGCTGGATGTAGTCCTCGTTGGACTGAAATATGGTTAACTTAGAAGAGGGTCTGATGATAACCAGGCGAACCTTCATCATCCGCAAGTCCCAGAGGCCTGCAGTTGCGTTCAGCGTGACATCACATTTGAACGCACAGCACACTTACGCAGCGACTGATCTTTGCCGTTAGAAATTACATACCGCCCATCTCCCTTCGGCGCAACGTATGTGATGCCCTCCACGTGACCAATGAGTACGCCGGACGGTTTTGCAGCTGTTCCCAGCGATCGTCTGTCCCAGACCTTGACAAATGTATCATCCGACCCGCTGATAAGAACATTACCGCTCGCAGTATCCGCCCAGCAGCAGCTGTTGATGTCCCAATCATGCGCAGGGATCTGAACGGTCTGCTGGTTCGCCTGGAGGTCGTAGACGAAGATGTTCTGCGAACCGCCGGCCACGATCTCTTGCCCGTCCGCGCTGAATCGGCAGCTCCAAATTTGTACCTCATCGTCACCCTCGTCAAAGATGTGGCGTCGACGAGAGCTGCGTGCTGGGCCGATGTGGAACCGCAACGGGGTTTGCTGTGCGGTGTGTGTAGTGTTGTCATCACCGCTGTAGCTGGTCCCGCCGTGTAGGCCAGTTCTTGTAAGGTAGACTGACCGCGACATGGTTGCGTAGATTAATCTGAGGTTATAGTTTAGATCCTGATAGACGCCGTGAGTCGTGACTATCACACCTCTCGTTGTCTGGCGAGAGATGACTGTCGGTGACCGTGTAACCGCCTCCTAGACCGCTGGTTGTGCTCACTCGCCTCATAGAGCTTTGCGAACTGAGAAACCCACGCCTTCCTGCGGAAATGGTGTTTTCTACCCTCGGTTCACCAGTAGCAAAGATATCGAGTCGATAGTTGCGGCAACACGTGTAGTAAAACCTGCCGTCGAGGGAGTGCTGGCCTGAATATACATCGTCATCGAATGTCGCCATGACCGTCCCCGAGCAATTCGGTAGAACACCCTACAAAAACCAGGTCCAAGTTAGCACCAATCACGGCATATCGACTGGCCGAGTCGAACAAGGAAAGACCGCACGGACTCGCATAAACTCTTGCCGCCGATTGTGACCGGGACGCTGACTGCATTGACGCCGGGTGAGATACCGAGCAAAGTTGCGGTCACCGTGCTCAAGCTGCGCGTATATGCGAGGGTCACCAAATTGGCCAGACTGCAGGAGCTCGATGCCGGCTTCCTGTGATTCGGAGTGTGCAGCGAATGACTCTGGATGTTCAAGCCGACTGTAGTCTTCCTCGCTCTGCCGTCGCCGGGCGCTGTTGGTGGCGTCTGCACTACTCAGGCCAAAGCCCATGGATCGGGCCGCTCGGAGGAACGAGACGACGTCAAAGCCTGCAGGCAGTTGGAGAGTGCCTGAGCCGGATGCTGCAGCTGGAACATCGCGAGATCTCAGCTCTAGCAGGGCAGTAAGGAGAGTAAAGCAGACCTTGACGAAGCATATTGAGTGTTTCATTAACGGAGCCCATTGCGTCGATGCGCTCGTCTGTCAGCGGATCATCGTCCTCGTTCTCTTCCGGCGCCTGTTCGTCGATGTCGACGTCCATCTCCTGGAGCTCGTACTCTTCCTCGTCGCCCTCCTCAGCATCGACGTAGTCCGGATCATTATCGTCATCCTCCCATTCGAGTTGTGCAAGAAGATTGTTGTCGCGTGAGGCCATGGCTGACCGGTAATCGGGAGGACAAGCTTAGCAAGCGGCGAGTGCGGAGTTCGCGCCCCTTTAGATACACACATGCCGTCACTAGCGCTGACTCAGCGGGCCTTCTCGTAACCCCGAATCACACTTCGCTGTCAATGGCCAAAGTCGATGGAGGCGATCCTGGTGTTCAGCGGAAAGGTTATTTTACATCTGATCATGGCAATTCGAAACGTGTCGAGACCCGCATGCATTATTTTCGTTCAGCGTTGTCTAACTAGTGATCTTTAGTGTTCAACCCCTCCCTCGACCACGCGAGCCCCACCCCGCATCTCTGCGTCGTTCATCCCCAGCATCTGCATTCGCTCCAGTCATGAATCCTCCGCTGCGTCCCCTCGCTCCTCCGCGCCCTCCGCGCCCCGCCGCGTGCAGTGGTAACGGCGGCGGTCCACCTCGTCCACCTCGGAAAGCACCTCCACCTCGCGGTCCGCTCGGCGGCGGCGCTCCAAAACCAGAAACTGAGCCGGTCGTTGGTGGTGCAGCGTAGTTGGGTATATTTGGCGACATCGGCAGTGGTGCGACCATTACTGGAGCGAAACCCGGAATGGCTGGTGGAGGTGCCATGACTGGTACCACGGGTTGGCTAGGCTGGCTCAGATGCCCGAGGGTGCGCAACATCAGATGAATCTGCTCTGACGTGAGGCTGGGAACCACTGGTACTGGCGCTGGTGCCGGTGCCGGCGGAGCAAGACCCGGGAGGTTCAGCAATGCAGCGAGACCCGGAATAACGGGAATAGTCGGGGGCATCGAGGTTATAGACGGTCCCGCAACTGGCGGTATGCTGCTTGTGATCGGCATATCGACAACGCGACCCTTGTGCAGAGTGAAGACGCCGAGCAGCATCGTGCGATCACGATTGCGTGGGAGGCACATGTTATCGAGCATATCTACGGCCTCGGGGATGGGTGCATCGGCCGGGAGCGAGCAGATGTAAAGCTCTTTGCCAGGTGCATGTGGTGGCGGCGGGCTGCCCCATGGATGCGACACTGCGTATCTCCTATATAGCAATGTATCAGCAAGTCTGGATATATGGGCGATTGGGGGGGGGGCGTACTCTTTCTTAACGAGCAGATCAAAGAATGTTGCAAATGCCTCCTCGTCCGCCTCTGTCGCAGGTACAAACACTACAGCAACTAGCTCTCGGCCCGGATTCAGTCTCGAGTCCAGTAGATACTTCGCTGCCGTTGGCACCGGAACCCGCCCATCGATCCCGATCCTCTTGCTTGGATGAGTGAACAGGCTCGTCCACGTCTGTAAGTTCGCCAATGATCGCCCGCCGACTTGGCGTGCGTCGACCTTGAACACCGGCATGTCGGGCATGATGCAATCTCCTGAAAATACAGTTTGCTGGCCGTCAAACTTCTGCCTGGTAATTTCCTCCGGAGAGAGGGTCGGTTTGGCGGACTTGACGGTTACAGCAACACCGGCAGGCGGGCCTGTCGCATCGTGCTCGATGAACATGTCGAAGTCGGCATCGTCCTTCGGACCATCATCAGGCAGAGCAGCGAGGTCGAGTGCCATGTTGTCGTCCCCATCGAAACTGTAATCCATAGTCCCGGGCTCATACGTATGATGATCAACGGAAAGAGGGTCGAGCGATGCGGCAGCGGAGCTGTTGTTTTGCCACAGCGCACCAAGATCAAACGAGGTCCGCCTGGTTGGCGAAGCAAGAGACTTTTCAGCGGTCGGTGAGTTGGGGATGAGGGCGTCGACGTTCTCCGTAGAGCCCTCTGAGGTCAGACCAGGTTCTGTCGACATGCTCGGGATGAAGTACGCGCTGCGCTGTACCGCAGGGGATTCAACGACTGAGCTTTTCTCCTCGCTCTCGCCTTTTGGAAGCTGTGTGACAATGGGTGGCAGCATATCTTTGCTCTGCACCGGGGCCTCGATTGCATGCTGCATTTGCATCGGCACATCGTAGCTCTCGATCATTTCCGTGCCCTTGTGCGTCATCTTAGCCCGTGGGGCCGCGAGTCGCGGTTGCTCGAGGATACTGCTCGCCAGACTTGCCTGAAGTGCCTCTGCAATGGCTGCCTGGCCCTGCTCACTCGCGAGCTCCGTGCTGCTCATTTGAGCAAGCACGCTTGGCTGGAGCTCACCCAGGCCGATACGCCGCCGCAGGTGAGTGCGATCGGCCTTCGAGAGGTTGAACGTGAGCATGCGGAAGCGCTCCTTGTACTTGCTGCCGGCCTGTCCGGCGTCGGCGTAGTGCGCAAAGATCTCGCCCTCAAGCTCCTGCACGTAAACATCGGCCTTGGCTTTGAGCTCGTCTACGTTCTCGGGTTGGCGGTCCTTGGGGGGTTCCCCTTCATTAGAGGCGTCCCAACCGTGGTACGCGAGGAAGATTGGCTCGAGTACCTCGCGAAGTTTGCCTGCGCAGTATCGCCGCGTCGGATCGTCTGCTGGCGTCTGCGGCGCGACTGTGGACGCGGAACGATGGCGCTTGCTGGCTGGCGGTTTAGTTGCGTGAGCGGAGCTGGCCTTGCGCTTCAGTGGGCGTGTCACGCGGGTGATGCCGTCCGAGTCGGTTTCTGAATCTGAGGCAGCCACTCGCCCACGGGCTCCGTTCTGAAGAGTCCGTCAGTTTTGCATTCGGTGGCGTAAGATCGCCCGGGCATGGGCATTGGACGTTGGCTACTCCACACACGCCGTGACACCTTCAGCTGCGCCGTCGATTCGCCGACAACACATTGGTTGTGGCAAACTCGGACAACGGCCGGCGATTGTATGGGCTGAGTGCACGACAGCAACTCGACGGGCACTGCAGTGCAACTGCACAAGGGATGCTATACATCCTGCTCCTCATTGTGGTCAAACAGAGAGGGACAGGCGGCAAGCTCCTGAGAACTGTTGTAGTGCGCAATGTACATGCAGTGCGAAACGAAAGACATGGCAGACATAAATCCAAGCCTGAAACTGGGAACGAGGGGAGCATTGCTTGGGGGACATGACGCCGGATACTTGCTCCCAATCGAGGCCGTCGGGTTTTTGCGCAACATGAGAATTCCATCGACCACATCAGTCGTTGCGAGGCGTAGTGATGGACCGGTTGGTGTTTGCTGTGGCCAGAGGTAAACGATGCCGTTCGTTGACCGGTATAGCCGCTGTTAGAATGAGGTAGGCACGGCCGGGTGAGGCCGTAATCGAGCCTCATGGTGCGGAACTCTTGCAATCGAAAACTTCTTGCAGTACAGCATGAGGGCCGGCTTATTGGCGCTTGAAGAGGGCGATCATCCTTCATGATAGCCGAACGCCGTCCAAGTTGGCAGATATGACAACACGTGTACTCGTCGTGCCTCCTCCGCCACACGTCGCGTCGAACACCACGGTTGACAATTGAACAATGATTAACCCTGGGGTCGCAGAGGTGTGGACTGGTAGGTAACTGCAAGTGCACGGTCGGCCGGGCCGCTGCTTCTCGGGTCAAGCTCACAATGAACCCGAAACGCTGCTTCCGCTCCGACGATAGGAGCTCAGGGAGTGGGGGTTTGCTCTTGCTAGCATGACGGCGAACACCAGAATGCCCATGCCCGGGAAATGAAATGGAGAAGGGACAGCGGCGTACCTGAGTCCCACGCTTGCGGCGAGTTCTTACGGCGATATCTTCCTTGTAAGTGTCGTCAGCCTGGTCGGCATCTTCATGTTCGTCTTCATGGTCGGATGGAGTCAAGACTTGGTGTGAGACAGGCGAGTCTTCGGCATGGGTGGATGCCACCTCCTCGAGCGCGTCTTCGCCCTCCCACGTGTCTAAGAGGGTGATGAAAAAAGGACATGTGTCAGTGAAGTGTGTGTGTGTAGTTTGAGCGTACAGCCAGGAGTGGTGGTGCGCGCAAGACTCACAAACAGAATGAAGGCCAGTCTCTTGGGCACATGGATCGCAGATGTAGCTAACTGTGGGCAGGCGATCAGCGATCGTGTGGGCAGCATTGCTTCTTGGAAGCGCACCGATGTCGTTGGCGTCTGATGTGCTGAGGTTGACGCAGGCAAAGTGATATCTGGGAAAGAAGATGTGAGCGCAGAAAGATCATCAAGGATTAGTTGAAATGGGTATTACAAGATAGTGCAGTGAACACAGAGGATCATGGGCAGCTTGTCCTTCGCACGGTCCGAGGTGCACGGGCATGGTTTTGTAGACATGAGGGTCGGTGATGAAGAGGCGTTGAAACCCCGCTTGCTGGCTGGACGACCGTCAGTGGCCGACCTCTTCCTCTTGACCGCCGGGCCGCGTTAGTGAACGAGCGGCTGCTGGCTGGAACTGTGCTCTCTTCTGTTGGCCACGCGACGAGAGCATGGCTGCAGTGATGGCACCAGCCCCAGCCCCAGTTCCAGCAGGAGGTGGTAGCAGCATGGCGCAGGCTGATGGGTCTCCTGCACCTACCAAGTCGTTCAAGTTCTTCCGGGCATCTCTGCAGGAAACACTCAGGAACGCTACAAAGGGGCGTACGCACAGACCAGCTGTCAGTGAAGACGTGACGCCAGAGCGAGAGAGGAAGCGTACACTGCTCAGGAAGCACCAGGACGGAGGCAGCGGCGGCAAGACATCCAAGACACCTACTTCAAGTAAACCCACCGTCCTCACAGGCTGGGCTCAGCCTCCCACACTCTCTCAGGGTTCCATGTCTAGCCCAGATCTGCTCATGTCCCTAAAGGATCAAAGTACCACTACTGCTGCCAGTGATCCTTCACCTCACCCGCCAAAGCACAACCTACCGCGCCAGCGTAGACCAAGTCAGCTTGTGCCCATCTCTACCTCTTCCTCTTTGCTTGCTACTACTGCCGACACCGGTGGAAGCAGGCTGCACACTCGTCTCGATAGGTCTGACTCGCGCGTCGGGGCCTCATCACCGTCGTCACCCGTCTTGTCGCCCCGGCTGCATGCCGCCTCCGCCTCCACTTCCAACCTTGCCTCGACCTCATCTCCTTCTCGATTACTCCAGCAGCAACAGCACAGGCCACCATATTCTCCTCCACCAGTCCCCCACGTTCGTTCTCCCAGCACATCAATGGCCCAGACTGCTTCAGCATCACCAGCTACTCCTCTTCAGCCGCGCAGAGCCTCATTCCAAGGCCAAGCAGCCTCGCGAACGTCTCCCTCGCCACCATCACCAACACCACAGCGGAGGGTCGTCTCGCCAATCTATCATCGCCAGAACTCGAGTTCGGCTTCCCTTGCATCGCCACCGACGTCGTCACCACATCGCGAAACCATTCGCACAGCAAGCGCATACTTGGCCAAGGAATTCGCTCGCCGTCCACCCCACTTTGGAATCAACGTGTGGCAAGAGGTCGAAGTCCGCTTACGAGCCCTCTTTCGCCTCGAGCGCATATGGGGCAAGTCTGGCACTGGCGCCAGCACAGGCACTGCCGTGGGCGCACCCGGCTCAGCTGGCCTCGGCGGTGGAGAGGAACGCGAGAGGCGCATCTTTCTGGAAGCACTCCGCGACGGCTACGTCCTCTGCCAGTTCGTGACCTCTGTTCCCATTTCCGAAACTGAATGGACAAGCGTGCTGACTCCCGCGCTTCGCCTCGCTTCTTTCCCCACATGCAGGCTTATCAACAAGTTCCAGCCCGGCATGATTGCGCGCGCGGACGCCCAGGAGGACGGCTTCGTCAAGACTTCTAATGTCACAAAGTTTCTTTCCGCCGCCTCGTCCTTTGGAGTCGCTCAAGGCGAGCTATTCAGTCGCGGCGACTTGCTCGAGGGTACAGCAGAATCCCTAGGACAGGTCGCACAGACCATCATCACCGTGTGCCAATTGTCCGAACAACCGCGCCAACCACGTTCGCCGCGAAGCCCGTACTTGCACTCTGGCAGCGCCACCAGCCAACCATCATTGCCCTCGTCGGTGTCCACACCCAACCTTGTCTCGCGTCGACCGTCATCGCCACCCGCTCCTCCTCTTCCTTCATTCGTTTCAGCCAAACCCAGCGCAACCGCTGCTGTGCAATTGGCATCCACATCTACAAGGAAGCGTTGGACGCCACCTTCACCCGTATTATCCACCGCACGTACCGCCAGTCCGGGGGATAAAGCACGCCCTCCGCCGGTCACCACGAATGGCCGACGAGACGCTTCATTGACGCCAGAGCCGCGTCGCAATGGGAGTGGGACACATATAAGCGACGCACTCGCAGCGCCGTTATCCTCATCTCCCCCGCGCACGCCCCGTCCGCTCTTGAGTCGTGACTCGTCGAGCCGCGTTTCAATTGCAAGCACCATGGCTACTGCTGCCACCGACATGCGTTCAAGCAGGTTCGGCACGATCAGGACAATGAATACCGAAGTTACCGAGGCGACTTCGTTCCACCCCTCGGACGGACATCCATCGTTGACCAAATCCGAGGCAAATGCAGTCATGGCGGAGTTGGATCAACAAGTGCGTCGTCCTGGGCTCGGCGGCAAGTTCACGTTTCCGGACCGCGACCGATCATCGACGGACTCGGGAGCCGGTCCCGGTCCAGCCGTTGTGGACCTAGGCAGGGTGCCCGAGGTCGACGAGGAAGGCGAGCCGCGCCGCCGCCGGCCGGTGCCGAATCCGCTCAAGTTGGACCACTTGGATGCGTCGCCTCCGCGCGAGGGCCGACCAAAGGCCATCGCATTGGGCAAGGGAAAGTGGCCAGAAGACTTTATTGGCCTTGGACTGGGGCAGCCACCGTCTTCGCCCATGCGCATTCCCATGGCTCGCTCCAGCAGTGACACACATGCGCTGTCTGGCCGGCGGGACTCATTCGGTGGATCACCGGGAAGTCCCACAACGATCCTAAGTTCAACCCCACCGCACAGAAAGCTCAGTATCAAGGCGAGCCTGCTTGATGGGTCGCCCGACCGTAGTGCCAATAGCGAGGAGCGACCGTTCGGCGCGCGCCGCCCGAGCCACCGCTCTCGGCATAGCGTGGAAACGACCCAGCTGACTCGGGACATTACCGGCGGCAGTAGTAGCAGTAGTGTCCTTCTTCCCCGCGACCGCAGCCCATCGACGGCATTGGACTCGAGGGAAGGCAGCACCCCTTCGCCAATTGTGCCACCACCGTCGTCCATGCTGCGCCGACAGAGTACGACCAATGCGCATTCGTCACCCCGCGGCTCGCGTGCGCTCAAGCCTGCGCTGGGCAATGGCAACGGCAGCACTGCGAGCGTCAATCGCGTGCTATTTCCGCCAGCGCCAGCGTCCGCGACAACTCCTACAGCAGCAACAATGGCGGGCGGGGTGCCGTTTCCAAGTGCGTCGGCTGGGATCGTGGACCTTGGCTCTAGTAGCCGACCTTCTACCGCAGATACCCTACAGGGCGCGACAGACGTGGTCGCAGAGCTGCAGCGCAAACCCGTGCGGCCCACCAGGCATCGTCATGTGAGCGATATGCCGGACTCGACAAGACGCAAGCCACGGCCTACTTCGTTTGATGACGGCGGCGGGCGCTCGCGCTACGAAAGCATGGTCAGCCTTGGTATGGGCGGCATAGGAAGCAACAGCACCAACGACTTGACAAGGCGCGATTCTATGTCGAGTCAAATGCCAGTCACGACGCTTATCGTGCGCGAGGAGGGCAAGCCGCCGATGCACTATGTTAGTGACACCAGCATCTCGTCCCATCACCTGGTTTTATTTACTAACATCTTGTCTAGCAATTAGGCAATTGCGTCGGTCGCGGACAGTTCGGCGCAGTTTATCGCGCGCTGAACCTCAACACTGGCGCCACTGTCGCAGTAAAGCGAATCAGGCTAGGCGGCTTGACGGAAGCTGAGGTCGAACAGCTCATGAAGGAGGTCAATCTAGTCAAGAGCCTGTCACATCCGAGCATTGTCAAGTACGAGGGCATGCTGCGCGACGACGACTACCTCAACATCGTGCTCGAGTGGGTGGAGAACGGATCCCTCGGCCAGACGCTCAAAGCATTTGGCAAACTCAACGAGAAGCTCGTCGCGAGCTACGTCGTCAAGATCCTGGAGGGCTTGCAATATCTGCACTCGAGCCATGTAGTGCATTGCGACCTCAAGGCGGCCAACATCCTGACGACCAAGACCGGCAATGTGAAGTTGTCCGACTTTGGCGTGTCCCTCAATTTACACGCCGTTGAGAACAAGATTGATGTCGCTGGTACACCCAACTGGAGTGCGTTGCTCATTTGTTATTCTTTTCTTGCGAATTTCTGACATTGCGCCCTTCTGTAGTGGCACCCGAGGTCATCGAGCTCAAAGGCGCAACCTACGCCTCGGACATCTGGTCGCTGGGATGTACCGTGGTCGAGCTATTGACTGGCCGGCCGCCATGGGCGGACAACACGAACAGTCTCTCTGTCATGTTCCACATCGTCGAGGATGACGATCCGCCGATTCCCGACGGTTGTTCCGCTGAGCTGGACGATTTCCTCCACCTCTGCTTCCAGAAGAACGCCGCTATGCGGCCCAAGGCAGAAGAGTTGTTTGAGCACCCGTGGCTGCGGAAGACATGGGAACACCACAGGGTAATTGCGTTTATCTATGTCATAATGCTGCGCCGAAGCTGATAGTCGCTAATAGAAGGAACTGCGGCCGCAGGACAGCATCCCCTTCTTCCGGCGGATCAGCACGGACATTCAGAAGACGGACCTCGTGCGCCATTGGTCTGGGCTGTCTAACTTGGACATCCCAGCTTTGGACTCGCCTCATGCGCCGTTCATGGACGGTGATTTGTCGAGTTCTCCAGTCGCACGGCTATTTGGCACACCCTTCGAGTCCGACATGGCTCTGCCTCGCGCTCACTCTTTCATCAAGACGACATTCGCAAAGAGTATGTTGTTCGCTTGAGTGGCACTCGTTCGCTGCTGACTGTGAGCCTGTAGCTGTGACATGTCGCGTTTGTCACCTCCCTATCAAGAAGAACGCGGTGGTCTGCGAAGAGTGCACACTCATCTGCCACGCACGCTGTGCAACAGAGGCCCCGGCGACGTGCGACGTCCGCACTAAACTCCTCCTATTTGCCCATTACGCAAACCCCGGGGCAGCCAACTCCGCGGATCTACATGCTCCTGCCAGTCCTTTGCCAACAGCGACACCAACGCGAGGGCTGATGCCACCTTCGTCTCCACCGCCGAATGGGGTTTACGACTCCACGACCAAGGACAAGCACTCGATGATTCCGTGGAGGCGAAAAAGCTCAACACCTGTGGCTCCCGAGCAGATTGCTGGCCCTTCGACTTCGCCGACGGTTAATCGCCGTTCGAAAGCTAGTGACGATATTTCCAAGTCGCGAGCGAGTTTAAGCTTAACCAACAGCAGCCAGCAGTCCAGCCTACGGAGTGCTGTGACCGCCAACGATACCATGTCGTCTCGAGCCAATGAGAACGGCGTACGACAGCTCATAGAATCCATTCCCGAGCGGCAGTCCGTCACGATTGTCGAACCGGACACCCGGTCGTCGCGCCTCACCCAGGCATCCGGACAGACCGAGTCTACGGACGAGACAGGATTTCGGCGACGCCACAAGAGCAGAGAATCCACCTCATCCCGGACATCATCCAAGAACGGTTGTACTATTCAATAGCCGCCTCATTTTCCTCCCTCACGTACTCTGTCTTGCATCTCGTTTTGTCGGTACCTGTCTCATCCTCACTCGTCTTGATTTGTCTTGCCTTGCAGCCCTCCCGTGGATCCAGTGACCCGCGAACCATCTCTCCTTGTTGTCGTGCGTCCTTTACTCTACGCGCTCGTACGCATGTATCATCTTGCTCTATATATTCCGCCTCCGGATAGCACGTCTTGTTCACTCGCCCTGTCGCCACTCATGCACTCACCCTGTTCCTACATCCACCGCTGCACGTCTCATGTTGTACCGTCGCATTACCACCACCTTCCTCCTCCCGGCTACCTGTGCCTGCCGCTTAGGCGCAATATATGTCAATATACGGGGCCTCGATTGCGTCTCGATTTGTAGGATTGATCGACATTGACGAAGGTGGAGTGCTCCCGAATTCCCCGCACAAACTATTGCGTTCCATTAAATCGCATATCTCCTGCGTACAGTTGCAACCTCGTTATCAACGTCAACCAGTGACGATTCTTTGCGAGTGTCAAGCAAATAAAGCGAGTCCAGTGCTGAGGTCCGATCATCCGGATTTCTCGGGGCGGTAGGAATACCTGACTCTGGTGCAGAACGATGTGCGACATACCAGCGCGCAGGATTAGAGGTACGAGTGTAAACCTCCTCGGTGTCAAGATCTCTATGTTATCACGTCAGCTTAGGATCAGATCAAGTGCAAGTAATAGCTCTCACACGTTCAATAGCCTTTCTGAATCAAAGAAGAAAGGCGAGCTGGAGTCGAAGCCCGCAGTTCCGGATATTGTCGTCTCGTCTCTCCTCGCAAGGAGATGTTGCGTGGCTGCAGGTGTAGGGGAGCCGGATGGTGGCGGCGGAGAGCTGCAGCACAAGTCAAACGCAGTCGGGCGTAGCAGAGCACGGGACAAACCTCGCGGACTCGCGGTCGGTAACAGCGCGCATTTCCTCCAATAGTCGGATACTTTGAGAGACGAGCTTTTCGACGCCTTCAGGTACGCTCGAGGGCAAGACAGTAGGACTCGCTTCACTGGGATCCGGCCAGATAACAGCAACAGTAAAACCAAAGCTCTGCAAAACGATCAGCACGCAGTAAAGACATCAAAATCGCAGAAACTCACTGATAGATGATATACCTTTCTCCTGATGAGGCCTGGTGCATCTAATGATGCAGACAAAGACGATGCAGGAAGGTATGCATTCAACACGGCAAACTCGTGGCGTACTGGTGCGGTTTCGGTGGGCGATGTCACAAGTGATGTTGCCGCCGGATTGCTATTCGCTTCGATTGCGGTATCGATAGGCAGTGGTGAGGGCAAAGGAGAAGGCGAGGGCGTGGATGCAGGAGCGTCACCATTTGCTTCGGATTCCTTGGTGGCATCTTGCACATCGTGTGTAGTGTCGGCATCTGCCTCATTAGAGTGCTCCGGTTTGGAAGAAGCGTCTTGGGAGAGCGCATCCGACAACGCCTTAGAGTCGACAGGCGCATGAACCTCGACTCGCGAACCCGAGGGCGACGGCGTTGCGGCCGTGGTTTCTTCGGAAGATACGTAGACTGTGGGATTTGACACCGCATTGATGGCTGGCGGCGGGGTAGAACTGTTCTTGGACGACCCGAACGTGAGGTAACCTGACCAATTCCACTTGGTCACGTCCATGGGACCCATGTTGACGGATGGCATGTTCATGGCGGGCATGCTCATCGAAGGCATACTGAGCGTATTGAAGAAGTTCATAGTGCCGCCCGTCTTTCCTGCTGGTGCGCTTCCGCCGCCGGGAGGTCGAATGTTCAATCTTGACCGTCGTGCGGCCAGCTGCTTCGCCGTCACTGCTTCCGACTCGTACGTTGGAGAAACCGAAATGAGGTGCCGCATTAACGAGGGTGGAATGGAAGGAGATGATGAGGTCGGAACGATATGCGTTGCGGTTGCGACAACAGCCAGGACATCCGGAGGGAGATGAGTCTCGAAACCCTCGACCAGCGGGGCGAGCGATCTGGTCAGCGGGTGAACACGCATACCGAAGTGATCTTGCAGTGACATAGGCGATTCGATATCCCATTTCCAGGCCCATACCGTAAAGAAACGGTCCAGCTGGCGTTCGAGGATCTGGCGGCCGTTCGGCTGCGCCAGCACTGACGCGAAGGTGCCGTGGAGCAACTACTGCTCTTCGTCAAGATCTGTTCCCGCCTAAAACGTATAACATGCCTTGAAATCTTCGTAGCCGCGCAGAAGGTGTGAACGTAATGCCGCATCGTGAACCGTGTGATCGTGGTAGGCCGGTGGCGTTGTGGAAGGTGGTTCACTGGCTTTGGCCTTGATCGCACGAGGTGTAAAGCCGATTGTCACCGCCTTGTGAACTATTCAGCTGGGCGGATAGGAGGCTCAAGAAATGACATACAGCATGTAGCCAGTAATCCGGCTCGGGTGACAGCATGATGAGCCGCTTGCCTTGCGCATGCACGCTCTCGCATTCTGCGCCATTTGCGAACCCTCTGGGTGCCTAGTCAAATCTCCAGATACAAACTAAGACAAATGTTACGTACTCTGTGAAGCTGATGAGTGCCTGCGCGAGACCAACTTGGCGCAACATGCGATCACGCGAGACGGCGCGCTCGCTCGCGGTATAGAACAAGATCTGCGCGCGCTCGTGCGCATCTTCATCATCATCTGATGATCCATGCGCATCTGCAGCCCGCAGCGACGGGTTGTAGATAACCAGGTAAGACAGACTAGCTGGTGCGCGACTCATACTGTTCGCGACGGAGGCGAGCCAGATCCCGGCAGCTCCCGGTAAAGCCACGCTGCACGTGAAGCGCTAATTATCATCTGGAGGCACAGACTTACTCTCAAGGTGATTGAAGGTCCACATGTCAGTCTGATGTGGTACTGTTGACTCATTCATTTGCAAACTATACAACACTATAGTACAGGGATTAGATTAACTTATGGTGCGAGGTTTTGTTTCGTGGGGAAGTGATAGAAATGCAGATCACACGGTACGCTCTGGCGAAGAAGAGGCGCTTCCAGTACCAGTACCATGCTCGCGCCACTGCTCACGAGGCGCCTCTGCGCTCTTCTTCTCATCGTTGAGCTGAGCCTCGTCCATCGACTGCTGGAACTCGGCGCTGTTGGCCAAGCGACGCGAGTTCCAAGGTTTGATCGACGGGTCGTTGTACATGCGATCGATGGCCTCCAGCGACAAACCACCAGATTCGTACAAGAAGAAGATGACGATGAATGCGGCGAGCAAGTTGCAGCCAGCGAAGATGTACCCGAAGTTGTACGAGATGTCGCTGAGCGGCACTCAGTACGCGGACCCACTTTCCCCAGTTGCAGAACTCACCTGATGATGAACGGTGTGAAGAAGGCAATGAGGAAGTTCCAAATCCAGTTCGAAGCAGTTGCGAGACCAGCCTGCTTTGCGCGGGTACGGGTGGGGAAGACCTCACCCATAAGGACCCTTCAAGAAACATGTCAGTCCAGATGTAACAAATGAAAACAAAATGCTCCCACCAGATACAGGGACCCCACGATGCGGCAAATCCAGTAATGAAGAGCGACGCGGCGACGATCATCACGTAGCCAACGGTCTGATTCTGAGCGGGATCCTTCGCGACGGCGACAGACGAGAACACGATAAGCCAGCCAGCTTGCCACAGCGCGCCAACGATCAGGGTGTTGCGACGACCGAATCTATCAATGACCCAGAATCCGATGGGTGTTGTCACAAAGTTGATGGCACCTACAGTTGGTTTCAGTCTCAAATCGGAGTTTGCCACATGTAAATTCTCCTCAAACTCACCGAGAATGATCTGGGTAATGAAGCTGTCTTCAATGCCGACACTGCGGAAGATGGTCGCGCCGAAATAGAAGAAGACTGGATACATAAA
>Ga0247815_10000889_pt1 | contig 23136 bp, 26 predicted proteins | sample UWRJL194509B1_FD_181014 | JGI IMG/M metagenome (GOLD analysis project Ga0247815, IMG submission 181014) | Plant litter microbial communities from Arlington Agricultural Research Station in Wisconsin, United States - UWRJ-L194-509B-1 | ecosystem: Environmental > Terrestrial > Plant litter >...
CGAGATCACAGACGTCGAGGAGGCGCTGCGGCTCATGGAAGAGTCGAAGCGCAGTCTGGCAGACGAGGACGACCGCGAGCACGAGACGGACCGCACGGTCACGAGCAAGATCTACCGCATCATCCGTGATATGGTGGAGGCGGAACGTAGGAGTGTGACGCCGCAGCCGAGTCGTCCGCGCAGGCTGGGTCGTGGTCCGGACGGTCAGCGCGAGATGGATGTTGACGACGAACCGGCAGCTGGGGACGACGAGCTGCTGATCAACGATATCCGTGCCCGTGTCCTTGCAAAGGGCTTCTCCGAGGCGCACCTCATGGAGACGATTCTCGAGTACGAGGATCTCGGTGTCTGGACGCGTGTCGCCAACAACACGAAGCTGCAGTTCGTCTAACGGCCTGCCTCGTAACACACCGACGTTCTCCGGTTTGGTCGGTTCGTCGCGCTCTCGCTTTGGGTTCCGTCCTCGCTCTCTCATAGCCTTCCTCGTGTACACTTTCAGACTTGCGTGTCTGTACAATCCTAACGTTGTTTGTCCTAAAGTAACGTTACAAGCGGGGGAAAGCCGGGCGACGTGAAGTAGTAGCACAAAGTATAAACAAGAGAAAGTGTAAACTAATAAGCTACTGTGAAGAGAAAGCATCAACATGAAAGGCCCAGAGTAAGACAGGACTGGAGAGTCTATATATCGAGTGAGTCGTCGGGGGCTACAACAGCCAAACCGAAGGTCCTGAATGGACGGTGTTCTAATGGGACAAGACAGGAGGGGAATGTGCATACAAATGATGGTGGCATGAGCGAGCGTGTGCGCGGAGGCACGAGTAACGTGGTGAATCGGAGCAAGGCCTGTCAACGTGCGTTGGGGGGTCGTGAGGATGCAAGGCCAGTTGCAAGCGAGGCGTATGACGCCTGACACAGTCTAGGGCGTGAACGATAACAAAAGAACCCAATAAATGATAGGGGTCGTGAGGTTGTCCTGAGGTCGTTGCTTCATTTGAGTTCGGCGAGCTCGAGAACGACACGACCAATACCCCGCATTTCGATAGATCGAGGGTCTCCGCCAGGGCAGATCTATAAAGATATAGATTAATAAGATGAGATGAGATGAGAAGTAAAATAGAGCCGAGGGCTGCACGTACACGTTCGTATGTTTGAGGGTCGCGGAACTCGACACGCAGTGCGGACTCGGCGTTGCGCTTGATCGCCGTGCCACGCTTGCGAGAATCGACCTGAATTGTCGAAATGGCACCGTAGCGAGCCGCCCACGCGCGAACGGCCTCAAAGGAATGAAGGCCAAGATCGAAGCTGTTACCGGAGTCGAGGCGAACGAACAGCGCCGTCCGACCGCGACGGGGGCGAATAGCAGAGGCAGGAGGCAAACCGTCCACTCCGCCGTAACGTTGCATACCATGCCAGCCAGCACCTCGAGGAGGGCTCATCATCTCAAAGTCGCTCTCGATATCTGAGTCGTCCGAGATGGCATTTGCCTGGCGGCGGCGAGGACGGCTCATACTGATAGCTCTCCTGAACCGACGAGCGTGGACAGCAACCGACTCGCTCAAGGACGCCTGGGAGCTGGAAGCCGAGGTCATGTGGCCGAGGTTCATAGGACTCCTACTCACGCTTGGGCTGCGCGAGTGCGGTGGTGTATGCGGGCTGGGCGACATGCCGCGGAACGGGAAGTTGGTCATCGGGGGAGGCACATAAGGCGTGGCACTGAACGACCGAGTGGGCTTGAGGGATACGGCTGGCTGAGAGCGAGTGAACGTCTGGCTTGAGACATGGCGGAGGAGGGATGCGTCGGAGCGTTTCCTTTCGCGTCCACGCTCGAATTCCGGCTCTTCGGGTACCTGGTGCAGGTTGAGGACGGGGCGGTTGAGGACAAAGTGAGAGGACGAGAGCTTGGTAGGTGATGTTGGGGCGCTGAAGCTGCTTCGCGAGAATGATGTGCTGAGTGACTCGACAGACATGACTGGCTCGTCCTCTTCGCCGTAGTGAGAAAGCGAGTCGGACGAGGAGGAGGCAGTTGAAGGTGCCATGGTAGGTGACTGGACGGGGAGCGTCTTGTCGAGTGCCTTCTGAATCTGGGCCAGTGAGGGTGGTGGTACTTCTGGGGATGCGATATCGATGGTGAGGATGGGTTTCGACGAGGTCTCTACGGCGGCGGGTGGGATCGTCAGCGGAGTGCCGAAGTCGGACAACGGAGGCAACGCATGTCCGAGGGCGAGTTTGGGCGGAGGCGAGGGCGAACGCTTGAAAAGCGAGGCGAGTGCTGGACGCGCAGCGGCTGACGAAGCACGCAGAGAGGAAAAGAAACGGGAGGCGCGTTTTCCAGTACTGGTGGGAGTAGCTGGTGGCGAAGGCAGGGTCTGGGTCAGGAGGGTCTTCGGAGGCAATTGGAGAGTGCTAGCCAGCGACTCGACGGCAACGGGCGCGTCGACTGAAATGAGAGACATTGAGAGCGAGCGCAAAAAGCGAATGGGGTGCTGGACGGGGCGACAAGCGAGACAGCAGATGCGACCGGCTTTTTGTATCAACAACACGATGCGCGCCTGAGTCGTGCAATCACTCACGGTGGCAGCATGACGCGCACGTCGCCGCTTCTCCCGTTGAGCCCTGTTGATGTACTCTTCTAAAACCTTATCGGTCGTCAATTCTCACGCAAACGGAACACACCGCTCCCGCCGCCTCCCGTGCCGCGCAGACGTGCAGCCGCACCCCCCTGCGATAGCAACCACGCCGCACCCCTGCAGAAGACTGCGGGAGTACCAGAAAACACGTTGCTTGCACGCGGTTTTTTCCTCGTATTTGTCCTCGATTTTTCCCAAGCATAAACACACGCGCTCACCCCACGCGGCCGACATATGGATTCGGAGGTGCGTTCCGTCTAGCTTCTAGATTGCTACCGCAGTTAAATTGCGGGGTCAGCCGAGGTCGCCGTGCCGGCAGTTAGGTTTCAGAAGACCGATGGGTCGTGGAGCACGATGGTGGTGCGTTGAATGAATCTGTCATACTGACAGTCGAGAGATGCGGGATGTGCCGATGGACTCAGAAACGTGACGCCGCTTCCTCCCATATGCTGGTACCGATGGACCGCCCTCAAAGCAGCGAAAACGAGCTGCTTCATCTCTGGGCACTTATTGTTGATCTTTCGGACCAGCTCAACCAGAATCGTTCCCTCGCAGCGTCGCTCCAAGCGCAAGCCGGGCACATTCGCTCGCAAGCTGTTCACACCGGGTCTGGGTTCCCGTTGCGGCGGTTCAATGCGCACCTAGATGGACAGGAGTACACGGTTGAGCTGGACCGGATGACGAGTGCACTTTCGACGGACAATGCAGCAATAGCCCACGACAACAAACAGCTGGCTGCGCTCATCCGCGAATACGAGTCGACGCTCGAGGCCGTCATGGCTAAATTCCGCGCAGCTGCCTTGAACGCGCAGGAGACTGAGCTGGGTATTGCCAGGCACTATGAAAGCGCACTCATCACTCGCGACACGACCACCCTTGTACAACAACTCGCGCAGATCAGCACTGCCGATACAGCGCTCGCACGAGTTTCACAGCGGTTGCGCGCCGCACTCAGGCTATCCCAGGGCGAGCAGCCGCTGCCAGATGATATTCTCGATGACGAGGAACGCGCAGCCTTGCCTGCACCAGAAATTTCTGCACTAGAAGATTCGCGCGACGCATACACTGGCGACCTTCCGACTGACTGGGCTCTCGAACGTGAATGCGAGCTCGCACGCTTGCAACGCGAGAACTCTGAGCTCAGGCGGCTGTTAGGCGCGCCCCCGCCGGAGGAGGACGACGGACTTGGGATGGGCGGCATGCTCGCCTTCCGTCCACCGACATTGCCACGCTTCAGGGGACGCGCTGGCACTGGTCCTGGGCTAGGCATGTACAACCCGTTCCCCAACACCGGCGCAGGGAGAGGCGCGCTGTCCATTGGTCGAATGGCAGCCCCAGAGGGCTGGACTGGTGAAAACGAGATGTGGAGGAACGTCCAGGAGCGTGACACTCGCGCTGGACTGCTCTCGTGATCCATGGTCGTATGTGTATTTCTATGTATGACGAGAGTATGTCTGCGACTGTTGATAATTACAAACTGCGTCGGTGCATGCCTGCACCAACAATCTACTTGTCCTCCTCGACCACATCTGCGTTCTTCTTCACCACCGGTCCTAGGAGGTGATTGATATCCGCCACGCGCATGATTTGGCCGGTGCCATCTGGACGGACGTCCACTGTTGAAATGCTCGCATTGTAGATGCGCCGAGTAGAATCAAGTTCGCCGTGGTCGTGACGGTAGTCGAGCTCACGCAGTAGCATAAGCAGAAGAGCGGAGATAGTCCCGCCGTGCGACACAAACAGCACGTTTGCCACGGGTGACTGTGCTGCCTCCTCATCCTCCGAGGTGTCCGTCGTGTCAGTCACAGACTGAACATGTGGAATCAACGTGCCCCGCCAGAACTTGAGCAATCGACTCCGAAGGCTTGCACCGGACTCAACCGACGCGGGGAGCTTCTGCAGGTCACGAGACGCGGCGGTGAAACGTGAACTCGGTCAGCTAGCCGCCAGGAACGTGCTCGCGACGTTTCGCGCACGAGGCAAAATGCACGCACTCCATGGACGTTGCCTTGCTTGCCCTGTTTATCGTACGAACATAAGGGCAATGTGAGGTCTTTGGCATGATCATGGTGTCAAGGAAGGGGGTCACCGCACCTGTAGCTCGCCCATGTGGCGCTCGCGTAGCGCCTCCATGGGGTGCAACGGCACCTCGGGCCCAGCCTGACCTTCTAAGATTATGCGCGCCGTCTTGAGGCAAAGGCATGAGCAATAATGGTCAAAGAAGCAACGCGGGCTCACTTCATGAGCGCGGTGCAGGTCGCTGCAGTAGGCAACGTTGAATGTAATGTTTTTGAGCGCGTCGCGGCACTGACTAGCCTGTTGGATACCGGCGTCGTTGAGCTGCAATGTCGTTCAGAATCTGCACAAGCTCTGCCAACTCGATGTGGCAACCGACCTGAGTGTCGAGTTGACCCTTTTCCCCTCGGTCAGCATGTTGTCAACTGCCAGCTGCGAGCGCACAAACCTGAATGATGTGCTTTGCGTTCTCATGGGTTTCGCCGTGACGGATGATGTAGACGCGCACACTCATCGCGCCCAAGTGAAGAGGAAGACAGGAAGAAGTGTCCGCCTCGCCACACGGGAACAAGCGTTCTCTCAAGTCCGCCCTCCGGCCGGCACGAGTCATGCACCAAGGGGGAAAGACAATACTAAGCGATCGGCTGGTGATCGGCTGCGAATCCTACCTATACAGCACATGTGATACGCATACCCCGCGCCGGGCACTCGGCATACACCGACCGCACCTTGACCTCTCCCGCCCTTGCATTCACCATGTCAACACCCACAGCACCGCTCTCGACGCCTCTTGAGCAGATTCCAGAGGTTCGTGCTAGCCCTCTTGGTTTGGCAAGTACCTAGCCTAATGCTGCACCACAGATTCGGACGCGCCTTCGTGCGTCGTTCGCGAGCGGTCGCACGCGCGACATCGAGTACCGGCGCGGCCAGCTCGCGCAGCTGGCACACTTGATCAACGATAATCGCCAGCGCTTGTATGATGCTTTGTACAAGGACTTCCACCGTCGTGATCAAGAGACTGAGATATTCGAGCTCTTTGCCGTCACCGACAACCTCCTGCGCGCTCGTAACAACGTCAAGAAATGGGCAAAGCCGGAAAGCGCGCCAGTTACGTTCAACTCGCTGCTTGTGCGACCGACGATCTTCAAAGAGCCCAAGGTGAGCACCGTCCCGAGCAGTTCAGGCAAACGTCTGACCGCGGGGGCCGAGCTTGTAGGGCACTGTCCTCATCATTGGCCCGTTCAACTATCCTATTTACTGCAATTTCATGCCTTTGGTGAGTTATGAGCAAGTTTGTATATTCTAGGCTAACGATATCGAAAGATTGGAGCCATCTCAGCGGGTTGCGCAGCAGTGGTCAAACCCTCTGAATTTACCCCTAACATCACGGCGCTTCTCACCGAGTTAATACCTCAGTACTTGGACCCGGACATGTACGCAATCGTCAACGGTGCTATCCCAGAGACAAAAGCGGTGAGTGTCTTGGCATATGCTGGTCGTCAGACGCCTTCCAGACGGGCATGTTCAACCCGGGTGCTGTCTGCCACTGGAGTCGTCGAGCTTCTGTTCTCGTGACCTCGAGCGCCTTCGTCGTAGATTTTCCCGTTCTGTGCACTGCTTGATGTGCTCCAGTGCCATCCTTTTCCTTGTTTTGATTGTTGGACAAGCTCAATGCAACACCACGCTGACCTGCCGCACAGCTCATTGACCTCCAATGGGACCACAGTGCGTCGTGATCCGACGCATCTCGGATATTTCTCATCCTCTTGGCAGTCTTTTTCACAGGCAGTACTGTGGTTGGGCGCATTGTTGCGACGGCCGCTGCCCAGCATCTCACTCCGACGACGCTCGAGCTCGGTGGCAAGAACCCAGCCATTGTCGACAAGGATGTCGACATCGAGGGAGCAGCTCGCAAGCTGCTATGGGCCAAGAACGGCAACTCTGGCCAGACCTGCACGGCACCAGACTACATCATGGTGCATCGCGATGTTCATGCGCAGTTCGTGGCGGCTATGATCAAAGCGTGCGTGCAGTTACCTTCACATCTGCTTGATAAGCCTAATACCGACCTTCGTTCGTAGATATGGCCAGTTCTATCCGAACGCGGACACGCAACATGACGAGCAGACCCATTTGGTCCACGCGGGTGCTTATAAGCGGATCGTCAAGTTGCTGGAGAACACGAAGGGCAGAATCGTCACGGGCGGACTTGATCGGGTCGACGAATCAACGAACTTCGTTCCTATCACCGTCGTCGACGAGGTCAAACCGGACGACGTGCTCATGGAGCAGTGCGTGTCTCGTCTCTGTTGGCCTCCTGCATCTGCTGATCACAGCTGTAGTGAGGTGTTCGGACCTATCTTCCCAGTCATGGTCGTTGACAACATTGAGGAGGCGGTCAGATACACTCAGTCTCGGTAAGTTCAGAGAAATCTTCACTCCAAGGCTTTTGGCCACAAGTCTCTAATAAGCGGCATCTAGTGCTGCGCCTCTTGGCTGCTATCTGTACTCCAACAACAGCAAGAACGTCAAATATGGTGCGTGTTCTACCCGCTCCACTACAAGTAGCATCCGTCTGATATTTGTTCCAGTTCAAGAGAATACGACAAGTGGCGCGTTCATCCAGAACGACTCGATCCTTCAGTCAGCATGTGAGTTGTCCCATCTTGCATGTTTCTAGACCGTGATTTCTGAGCGACGATCCGTTCCATAGTCTACGGCCTTCCGTTCGGCGGCGTTGGAGCATCCGGCCGTGCGTAGATTCGCAAACCCGGCCAGGTTCGTTTCCTCACCTGTCTTGCAGATGGCGCTCAAGGCGGCAAGTATTCATTTGACCTCTTTGTGTACCACCGCGCGGGTGTCTATGCCCCATCATTGTGCGTCCCGTGACACTTCTTTTCTGACACAGCTAATACCTCGGCAGCTTGGAGAAGATCCTTGCTATCCGCTACCCGCCGTATACAGTGAGTGTTTACGTTGGCACTACGGTCCGCAAATCATGTTGTCTGACTTAACATAACAGCCGACCAAGATGAAGCTTGTGAAAACATTCCTCACGCCATCCATCCGGGTCCCCCGCCCCGGTGCGAACGGCAAGCCATGGGGCAAGCTGGTAGCGTCGTTTGCGCTTGTAGTTGGAATTGTCGCTGCTTACAGGATGAAAGCCATCCCGTCCTTGAGAAGTTAAACGATACCACCGTCGCTCGCTCGACTTTCGAAAAAGGACATCTACCGCTGTGCGTCGCTTGGTATTACGCTTCCTTCTAGTAGTATCTGTACTGAAAGTGGTGACAGGCTGCGGTTACCACACCCCGATCACCTCGCTTTGGCTTCGATGCATGCGCTCAACATACGCACTCATTCAGTCGTTTCTCTTTTTATCACAAACTGTGTATCTCTCTCAATCTCATCTACTACTCGACGTTCCGGCGCACATGGTGCACGCGGGTTGAAGAAGGATCGGATTTTATGGGACATCATTCTAGCTGAAGATCGTTTTATTCTTACTCCTGACATAACACCAGAAATTGCTTGATTTGACACCGGCAAGTGCGTGCATGAGCCGGGATATACATACAGCGCGGAAACCCTCCGCATCCCAAGATTTGAGTTTTGAATCTGTGAAGACACCTTATCTACTCCGAGAGCTTCGTCGCCAGAGAGTGAGCAACGTAACTGACCAGCTGGGTGAGCTTGGGCGTGGACGACAATGCAAAAAAGGACGTACTTGTGGACGGAAAATCCAGGATGTAAGGAGTTCAACCAGCTGAGATTCAGGTTAACATCAGGCCGTGTGTTATGCGGAGTGTCTTACAAGTACTGTGACACTGGCGCGCAGCCAGCCAACTGCGCCGTCGGGCTCGGAGTCCCATTCTGATACGCCTGACAATATCCCGTTGCATTGACCAGTCCAAGAGTGCTGGCGTTATCCAGTAGGACGTTGTACACCTTGCTAGCATCAAAAAGCACGACTTGATCCAGCGACCTGTGGGTGGCGCGGAATTGCGCAATGCGTCTTGAGAACTGTTGGTTGTAGTCTGCTAGGGATGCTTTGATAGCGACCGTGGTGTTGACACCTTGTTCAATGAAAAGTGGGGCACGCTCAATCGGCGGTATGTTGATGAAGGCGAAGCTGCGAGCTCCGCGAGAGTATAGGTTCTCGACCTGAATCTACAATGAGTAGAAGTGGAGATGACAGATGTAATCTGAACATACCAGACCAAAGTAGCGATCGAGAAGTGTCTTGTGGAATGCAGGCTGCGTGGTGTTTGTCCAATACCTGCACGCAGCATGAGCCCTGCATTTCCCTTTCACTTGTTCGACACTCTCACCAGGAGTTTCCAACATCGTTGATTCCAATCATAATTGCGAACAATGTATCCGCGCTTTTCCAGGGTGCAAGAGCCGGAGCTGGCGAGAAATATTTGCTGTGTGACCGTCAGACCAGGAGCAGACCGCAGGCAAAGTATAAGACATACGTCCACTGATCAACTTGATCAACGAAGCTCAGGACTGTCGGGAGATACGGCGTGACGAGCTTTGCGTCGGTCGTAGCGCCACCAGAGGCGAGGTTGTACACCTTGGTGCCAGCAACATTGTAGGTCTTCTCTGGGGATGGTGTCAGCGCCTGGAGTCGTGCGGGATATTGAGTGACCAACCGAGATGCATGACCCAGTTAGGACCGTTGCTGGAGGTCTATAGTGAACACCAGTTAAATTATCGGTCGGGTGGCGAACCGTTGTCACACTCACCCATCCTGGCGAAGGAGAGTCGACACCGAGAGTGACGTTGTATCCAGTCGTTGTATATGAATCCCCAAAGACAAAGAGGTTCTTAGTAGCTCCCCAGGTCAAGCGTGCCGAAGCAACATTGCTGAGGGCAAGCAGCGCGAGGGAGGTGAGACGCAACATCGCAACTGAACAGCAAGTAGCCAGGTAGACCTCGCTAGCCTTTCCCTCTCGCGATGGCGCAAGGCTTTATACATGCTGGCATTGATCGAGTGGTTGACGTGGTACGAGGCTTCGCCAGCAAGTCGTTGCAAGCCTATGGCCGAACTTGGTCCGCGGTATGGGAGAAGCGAGAGCGCGCGGTTCTGGTCCTGAATTGGAGTCGCGCTGCTCGCCCTTACGCCGCTGCTGTCGCCGCGATGATCTCGGTACTTGACCCTCAGCTGCCTGCATGTTCCTTGTGCTTACGCGCGACGTGTTGTAGGGATTCTTTATATTCAACCAGAAGGGCGAAGTGCGTGTCTAATTGCGCGTTCTGCAGCCGGCGTGCTCATGCCACTGCCGCCCACGCGTGTTACAGGTCCTCATCTCGAGATTGTACCGGACTGACCTGCGGTAAGATTAGTCTGTCCTATATCTGCACCTCTGTAGAGTCCTCAAACTCTCTCCGTTGCCTGCAGGCGGTCCATTGCAGACGTGTTCCGCATCCAGGTCATCTCGAACAGCGATGTGCGCTCGCCTATCATCACTATTGGCTCCATGAGCTTCTTCCACGTTCGAATCAACAACCTTTACGTTCTCGCGTGCACAAAGTTCGCCCATTCGGCTCGTTGGCTCAACTGGGACTGACAGTCCACGCAGGAACAACGCGAATGCCGCGTTGGTCTTCGAGTTCCTGTATCGTTTCATTTCGATCGCCAAGTCGTACTTTGGCAAGGTCGACGAGGAGGCTGTCAAGTCGAACTTCGTGCTCATCTACGAGCTCATTGACGGTGTGTGGCATCCCGCTACGCTTGGGACGTTGCTGACACCAACATCCAGAAATCATTGATTTCGGCTACCCACAAACGAGCGAAACCGACACGCTTAAACTTTACATCACAACAGAGGGTGTTCGCAGTGCGCCTGCAGCGGTACATTTCAGTAACATTGGCCTCAAACATACGCTGACCGTCGTGTGCAGGAAGAGTCGGCGAAGATCACAGTGCAGGCTACGGGGGTCACGAGCTGGCGCCGCACAGACGTCAAATACAAGAAGAATGAGGCATTCGTGGACGTCGTTGAGACCGTCAACCTGATGATGAGTTCGAAAGGTGAAACCAAATGCTGCATGATCGTACTCTTGTTGACAAGACACAGGAACAATCCTGCGTGCCGACGTCGACGGCCATATCATGATGAGAGCATTTCTGTCGGGAACACCAGAGTGCAAGTTCGGTCTCAACGACAAGCTTGTGTTGGACAAGAGCGAGCGGGGCGTGGAAGGCGCCGTCGAACTTGACGACTGCCGATTCCACCAATGTGTTAGGCTAGAGGGCTTTGACACGGACCGGACGATCAGCTTCATCCCGCCAGACGGCGAGTTTGAGCTTATGAAGTACTACACTCCTTCTGCCCCTTTCACCCTGATTGACCCGGATCCCAGATACCGATCGACAACCAACGTGAACCTGCCGCTCAAGGTCATTCCCACCATCAACGAGATCGGGACAACACAAGTCTCGTACCTCGTCAGCATTAAAGCCAATTTCAACAACAAGCTCAACGCTACCAACGTGGTGCTCAAGATTCCAACGCCTCTGAATACAACGCAGGTAGACTGCAAGGTGCCGATCGGCAAGGCGAAGTACGTCCCTGCAGAGAACGTAATCGTGTGGAAGTGAGCCCTTCCATCATGCACGTGCTTCCGTCACGTTGCTGAGCCCTCCGCAGAATCCCGCGCATGCAAGGAGGCTCGGAGACGACGTTGTCTGGGACGGCGATGTTGACCTCGACGACGCACCGGCAGGCTTGGACAAGGCCGCCGATCGATGTTGATTTCCAGGTTCTGATGTTCACGGCCTCTGGATTGCTGGTTCGCTTCCTGAAGGTCTTTGAGAAGAGCAACTACCAAAGCGTAAAGTGGGTGAGATATCTGACCAAGGCGAGCGGGAGCTATCAAATACGGGTGCGTCCTGCTGGCACACGACCTAACACCTCTGCTAACCGTCATGGCCAGTTCTAGCGGGTACTCTTACTGGCATCGTTTGCTTGCCTCTTGTTTCTATACATGTACATGCGCTTGGCGAGAGTTCATCTTTATGTGTTGAATTTAGCGCGCGTGGGGATCGCCACTGCTCGGCTGTCATTGCCGGCCATCCCGCGTCTTGCCGTGAGCACTCTCGACGTCGATTTCATTCCCGCGCGCCGCTTTGCTATGTTCTGGAGGTAACACGCCTCCTGCTCCGCTGCTGAGTCAGAGTATTGAGTGCCGGTTGCATGCAGGTTTGGGTTCCACAGTGCGTCGTCTATCGATGCGCTCCTAGACCGGCCGGATGTCGCGCTGGAGTCGATTCTGGACGACGACGAGCTACTATCCGAGTGTAAGAACCAGAACACGCGCCTCGTTGAGTTCTTCCAGCGCATAGATATCCTCCAGCGCATGCTGCGCTATGTGTCTGGTGAGATTGAGGGCGAGGACCGAGGTCGTTTCAAGTACGTGCACGCGTCAGAACTCTGCACCCGCGCGCGTGCTCACCCGGCCGGTATGGCGTAGATACCCCTTCGTGGCCACAGAAGTGCTCTGCAGCGATCTGTGGTCCATCGTCGAAACTTGTATGCGTAGTCCCGACCAGCTCCTCGCCCCCTTCTGGGAGTCAGTCCTCGACCGCTCTCCTGACGACATGAAGACTCGCACCGTCATGGCTTCTCATTTCGCAAAGATCAACGCCGTATTTCTGTCGAAAAAACCTTCAGAGGTCTCGCATTGCCATCTTCTCTCCCTGTGGCTGCCGCGCTGACTTGCATCCTTGCGCGACTTCGGCCACTGACAGATGCTCGCCTTCATTCAGTCACAACCCCGGGTCATCGAGCGGCTTCTCAATCACATCGAGACGCCCGCCTTCGTCGACCTCTTGGTTCGTCTTATCCAGCTGGACGACGTACCCAGCGCTTCTGGCGTGCTTGAGGTATGCCGTTCTGTCGGCCCGCATCCGCGCGCCACCTCACCCTAGTTTGTAGTGGTTATCGCAACAACACCTCATTCCGCGGCTAGTCGAGATGCTGTCACCTTTCACACATCCTGACGTGCACGCTGTTGTGTCCGAGCTGCTCAAGGGCATTATCGCACTTGGCGCGCCGTCACCTGGCTCGTCCGCACTCTCCGAGTCGATGCAGCACGGCACAGCCTCGAACTTATTTGTCCGTGAGCTGGCGTCGGTAGATAACGTCTCACTGCTCGTGGGATTTCTGCTTGACCCTCTGCCCGATGCCGCTGCACTTGACACGTTCAGCCGGTTCCATAGGCATGCCCAAGATTCAGCGTCGTCCATCGACAGCATTGCCACTACCTCGAATATGCTGCTGCCGAACTCGCAGTCACACACATCATCACTCGTACATTCGCTGTCTATTCTGATCGAGCTTATCCGGAAGAACAACTCGGACTACTTTGAGCCCTTCCTATTCCACACACTGCGGAATCGGCTCATCCAGGTGCAACAACATTGGGCACTGCAGAACGACAATGCTCGTGATGCGCTGGAGATTGCGATGACAGAGATGACGGATCGGCTCGGCGTCGTTCATCTTGGACCGCTCCTTCACATCGTTGTGAACAAGCTCGAAGAGTTTCAGCAACTATTGAGAAGACCTCGCTCACTAGTGAGCAATATCTTCACTGCCTTTTGGCGTCTCTAATTCCTTGACAGAATGGCGACATCCCAACGACCCTCGGCATGATCGAACCACTGACGCTGGAGCGATTCCGCATTTGCGAGTTTTACGCCGAACTTTTGCACTGTTCCAACATGTCTCTTCTCAACCGTGGAGCCTCTGGCGGCCCAGTCTACGACTCTGTTGGACGGTTAACCGGCGGGTTGGCGGCAATGGAAGAACTTGCTCGCGTTATCGCAATCAGCACCGGCGATGAATCACAACGGGACGATCGAACTGAAGAAGAAGAAGAAGACATGTCTGAGTCGCGAGAAGGACTACCCGTGACAGCTTCAGTATCCTCGTCAATTACCGACGCGTCTTCTCTTTTGTCTGACTCAGAAGGGGACTTGAGCGACGCGTCGGATGGATCGCTTGACGACTTCCCAGTCTCGGCACCTCGTCCACCATCGACGACGCCTTCGCCTTTGGATTCGCCATTCCAGCGCTCGCCTGTCATCGTTCCGTCGTCTCCTATCACCAGCATCCGGCGTGGAGCATTGACACCAGTGCTCAGTTCTTCGCCATCTGGATACAACAGTAGAAGAACATCAAGGTCTCGCTCGCGCGCATCAAGCTCGGCGAAGCGGAGACGGGAGACCGACCGGGAGATAGTTCCAATTGGAGACTTGGTCAAACAGCGCTTCATCGAGTTGAACGTGATCTCGACTGTGGTGGTGAGTAACGTTTCCTTTCTGCCAACCTGCCCTCGCTCACATTCATTGCAGGAGCTGTTCTTCAAGTTCCCGTGGAACAACTTTTTGCACAATGTGGTTTACGACTTCTTGCATCAAGTCCTCACTGGGCGAGTCGACAAAGGCCTGAACCGTGACCTCGCCATCGCACTCTTCCGCGACGCGCAGATCGTAACCCAAATCGTTGAAGGTCAACGGCGCAACGACGAGGCAAGCGACAAGCCCAAGGGTGTCCGACTCGGCTACATGGGCCACCTGACCCTCATTGCTGAGGACGTGCTCAGTGCACTCGAGCATTACCCATACGATCTCCTAACCATTGTCAGACAGTACGTCCCGCAGCCAGACTGGGACGACTACGTCAGCACACGGTACAAAGAGACCAAACGCAAAGATACGAGCCTGTTGGGAGGCGGGAAACCGGTCATTGCCCCTGGCGCGACACGTGGGAATCAGCGGTGGAAGGTGGACGAGGAAGACGATGGTGCGACGCTGAAAGGAGACACCAAACGGCCCAACGTGTCACGCGGATCTGGGAGCTCTGGAGCTTCCGCGATGGAGGATGTTTCCGCACCAACAGGCCCACCTCCCCCTCCTCAGGTGAGTTGAATCCGCTCGTGTCGACTTGCCAGATGACTGACACAAGTGACGCAAATTTCGCCAGTTCGCTGCATATCTTGCGCAAGAGATGCAAAACCCTTCGAACAGCATGTCTGCTTCTTCCTCCAATTCGTCATCCGACGAAGACGAAGACGGACCATGGTTATCGCACTCGACGGGTGAAATCAAAGCGCCCACATCGAAACCAGGAACTAGCTCTTCGATGTTTGATGTACGTCGCGTGAGCGAACGCCTACTGTTTCATCACTGACGCTGGTGCAGGATGACTTTGGGGCTTCGACCACTGGGCCCAGCCAGTCCATGTCCTCTCACCGCGGTTTCGGCGGAGACAGTGATGAGGACCTAGACGACTTTGGCCCGTTCTCTAAGTCTGCTGACTCGGCAATGGACCCCTTCAACTCGCCTTTCGATGCAGAGGCGTCGTTCGGTGATGCAGATACCGCATTCGACTTTGGCGACTTCCAGGCGTCGGAGCTCAAAGACGGCGAGTCCACACCTACTGGCGGCGGTTGGACATGGGAACCTGCAGACGCTTCGGCGTCGTCGGCGGCGGCGACCTTTGACAACTTTTCGGCGGATGGGGATTTCACAATGGCCAACACAAATGGCAAAGGAACCAGCGAGGGCGGATCGACGGTGGCAAATACTACGACAAGCACAGGTTCGAGAAGGAGTCACAGACGAGAGGCGAGCGCGGCTTAGGTAGTTCGAGCTTACATCGTTTGTGGTAGTTATCTGTGCGGTCGCTATAATAGACAGAAACTCTGTTAGTCTGCCTGGCCGGTTTTTATCGACAGTTGCCTTTGTAAGTCGGGGGAGATGGAGCGTGAATGTCAGAGAGCAGGCAAGGTCGAGTCCGCAAGCAAGAACAATGTACGGCTTGTTTTCGTTCGAGATTCACAATGTGGTTCAGGGCAATCCATTGGGTTGAACTGTACTGACTTGCTCATGCACCTCCGGTGAATTCGTATCCTCCTTCCCGCTCAACGGCAGTAAACTCGAGCTCAGAGATAGACTCGGCCGCCTCAGGTTCCGCCAGCCCGACAGTGACGACGTCTCCTACGTTCACTGGGCCAACACCAGCCGGCGTACCTGTGAGTAACAGGTCCCCCTCCTGCGCATTGCAGTATTGTTGAGAAAATTTTTCATAGATTGAAGAAACGGGGTAATAGGAACGTACCTCGAGTGTCATGACCGAGGAGACGTGTTGGATGAGCCCGGGAATCCGAGTGATCATGGCTTCGGTATTGCCATTCTGCTTGAACTCGCCGTTGACCTGGAGGACGGGCATTATACTGTCAAATGAGAAGCCCCAAATTACCGAAGAGACGGACCTTGAGCCACAAGTTGAGCTTGTGGGGATCCGAGATGGCGTTCTTCGGGATGAACGAGCTGGCGCAGCGTCAATGGCGTTCTTGGTGTCCTTCTGCCCGCACCAGACGCTCACCTAACTGGCGTGAACGTGTCAAAGCCCTTTGCTGCGGTCCACGGGAGACCCTGTATGCGGGTTAGTCAGGACTTGAAAGTGGCATGGCGAAGAACGGACGAACCTTCTTCTTGGCTGCCTCCTGAACATTGCGACCCGTCATGTCGATCGCCAATGCTATACCGAGCAGTCAGAACATAGTGTCTTGCATCCAATTCCAGACGATGCAAACCGTATCCCGCAATATAAGACTCCGCATCTGCCGCCTTGATGTCGCGCCCCTTGCGCCCAATGACCACGCCGAGCTCGACTGCCAGCCAAAGCATCAGCATTCCTTAATTCTCACATGGTGCGCAAAGAAAGAACCTTCATGATGCGCGACGACACCGCGAGGAATCTCGATTTGCTGGCCATTCGTAATATAGCTCGAGGTCGGCTTGAGGAAGAAGAACGGCTCCTTGGGCACAGTGTTGTTGAGCTCCTTGACGTGGTCAACAAAGTTGCGGCCTATAGCCACGATCTGTCGTACAGGCGCGTAAGTATCAGATAAGTAAGATGGGTGGCGGTAGATTGTGCGCGCGATGGTGCACCTTCTTGCCGCGTGTGAGGAAGGAGGCCATCGTGTGTGACTAACGCTCGGGATATCGCGGCCGACAGTGTGCCCTTGACGCGGACCCTCTCGTAGCGCGTAGTAGTTTGTTAACGAGACCGCGGCAAACTGCACACGCTCCACCTCTCCTGAGGGTCCACAGTTGGGGTAACACGGGTGAAGGTACGAAAGCGGCAAATTCATTACAAACTATGGCGGGAAGAGCGAACAGAACGAGACATGTTCAGATATGATACAGTTGTGATATGCTTACAAGAGGAGAATGTACCATGAGCAAAATGTTCCGGAAACAGTCCCAAATCTCAAGCTCGGCTCGTGACTGAGCGACGGTCCGAGCTAGGTGGCACACCGTTCCCCGGTGCCGCACTCGGTCGCCGCGGTGTCGCTATCTCAGGTGCAACATCCGGCTCCGGCGCGACCTTACGAGCCTGTGCAAAGAAGATCCTTGCGTCGCGTTTTCCCACGTTCTTGATTAGATAGTGGTTTCCGCGCGGGGCAAAGAACTGGCTGCCGGTTGTGAGGAGAAACTCGGAGTGATGAACCTGGAATTTGACCTTGCCCTCGTGCAGGAAGAAGACATAGCTGTTGTCGCGGCTCGGCTTGACGGGCTTCTTCTTGCCTACAGGGATTAGCAGCTGACCCGCGGCGAAAAAGTCAGAGTCGCCAAACATTTTTTGGAATTGGAAATCGTCGCGCTCGGCCTGCTTGGGTGTGACCATTGCCGATGTGAACGCGAGCCGCTTGCGCACGATGTCGCCTGTGATGTAGTCGCGCACGTCGCCCATCGGGTCCGTCTCGAGGTCCATCCCACGCTCGTCGTCGGGGGTCGGCTCGCGGTCCTCCGAGGCCCGCGATTTCTTCTTCTTCCCTTTCTCCTTCTTGCCGGTATTGCCTTTCTTCTTCGTACCACCCAGTGGTTTAATGGGCTCCTCCTCGTGTCGGATGATCTCCTTGATGACGGGTACGACAGTATGACCTGTGCTTGGTCTGCCGTACACGACCTTTTCAAGGCGCCAGAAGTCGAGCGGAGCATAGCGCAGACGCGATCCACGACGAAGACCGCGAGCCTCAGCATCATCGTCGTCCACGGGCATCATCCACGACGGAGACTTCTTGGAGCGTGGGGCGCGCGGTTTCTTCTTGGGCCGCGTTTGCTCTTCCTCATCATCATCACCCATCATGTGAGGTTCATCGTCCTGGCCAAGACCCTGGTCGCCGTCGCCGCCCACGTCCGACTCGCTGTCTTGCCCGTCGGCCATGGTAAGCTTGGTGTCTTCCTCGCGAGAGCGATCATCACGAGTTCGTTTCTTGCCGGACGGCGACAAGTCTTGTTGTGGCGAGTCTGGCTGCGTGCGACTAGTTTTGGTTGTGCGACGAGACGAAGGTGGCGGATCGGCAGGTGCAGCATAGTCATCAACATCATCGCCAAGTGCCGGGAAGTCATCGTCCATGGGTGCATAGTCATCACCGCCGCCGGGTGCTGCAAAGTCTTCGTCCATGGGAGAAGGAGCGCGTAGCGGCTCGTCATCCTGGTCTTCATCCTGCTCCTCGTCCTGCTCCTTGACCTCTTCACGGCTGCTACGATCGCGTTTGGCAGAAACAGGAATAGGCGGAACTATGCTACGACGCGAGAGGCGAGCAGTTGTGTCTGGTGATGCGAACGGGTCGTCGCGGCGGGGTTGCCAACTCTGAGGCTGGTCAGACTCGTCGCCACTGTCCCCACCTGCGCCATTGTCATCGAATGCCTCATTGCCACTACTGCTGCCGGATTGCCTGTCATCATCGTCGTCGTCTTCGCTTGCAGATAGTGGCTGTCGGGGCGTTGACTTGCGCTTGGACCTGGCTGCAGCAGCATTTGTGACCCTTGGCTGGGGTTTCTGCTTATATGTCCCTTCCATGACATCATCAAAGTCCTCGAAACCATCCGTGTCGCGTCGACCACGTGGAACTGTGCGCCCGGTGCGCCTACACAAACACGAGTGCGCGAGCGTCAGACCATAGTGATCTCACCCAGGTTGATTACGTGGGAGTATGGCTCACTTTCCGTGATTAGGGTCATCAGAGAAGGGAACATGATTCTTGCTGTTTGGTTTACGGCGCGCGCTGGTGCTTTTGCGCGCGGACATTGTTGAGATTAAGAGGACAGGAGGAAGAGGAACAGCGGCGTCGGAGTCAATTGCGCCGGCCGGTTCCGTGCCGAACAGCCTCCTCGTCCTCATTCTCTTTCCGTCTTCGTCATCATCATGGCTGCCCTCGCCGCTGTTCTTCCGGCTCCCGTTCACGCCATTCGTACCGACATAGATGATGAGGAAGAAGGCCCGCAACTCAAACTTGCACCTAAGCGGGTCATTCCTGTGTATGGCCAGCGTAGAGGGTGGCGTCCTACCGCGCCAGAAGACTTTGGTGATGGTGGCGCGTACCCCGAGTGCCATGTAGCCCAGTATCCACTCGATATGGGCAGGAAAAAGGTCAGCATTGATGATATTGGTGCTGTGTGCGTGTCTAATGCTTGTCTTGCTGTTGTGGCAGGCGAACTCTGGGAATACGCTCGCGTTGCAGGTCGACGCCGAGGGCAACGTGCGCTACGATGCCATTGCGCACCAAGGCCACTCCAAGGACCGCATCATCCAGTCCCAGTTTAAGGACCTCGTCCCACTTGCAAAGCGCGCAGACCTGACCGACGACCAGCGTCTCATGGAACGGCCCTCAGAAGATGAAGTCCAGTCTACTACAGAACGCACCCGCGCAGCCCTTGAAAAAATTGCCAATGCAAAGATCAAGGCAGCACAGCCGAAGCATGTACCAGACACCAAGGGCAAGTCGTCGTTTATCCGGTACACGCCAGGCCAGCAAGGCGACGGCGACCATCTTAAGCAGCGTATCATCAAGATGTCGGACGTTGTCGAAGACCCGCTAGAGCCGCCTCGCTTCAAGCACAAAAAGATTCCTCGCGGCCCGCCGTCTCCGCCTCCACCAGTGCTCCGCTCGCCGCCCCGCAAAGCCACCGCGCAGGAGCAGAAGGAATGGATGATCCCACCGTGCATCTCCAATTGGAAGAACAACAAGGGTTTCACTATCCCGCTCGACAAGCGTCTCGCAGCAGACGGACGTGGCCTTCAGGACGTGCACATCAACGACAACTTTGCCAAATTCTCCGAGGCCTTGTTCATTGCCGACCGACATGCTCGCGAGGAGGTTCGGCAACGTGCGCTCATGCAGCAAAAGATTGCACAAAAGGAGAAGGCGACCAAGGAAGAGAACTTGCGGCTGCTCGCTCAGCGTGCACGAGAGGAGCGGGCAGGCATTGCACCCGCAAAGCCAACGCTGGCCGACGGCAAGGCAGCTATGACCGGCGCACTCGGTGGATACGGCTCCGACTCGGACTCGGACGCTGGCGACGCTCCAGCCCGCCCCCGCTCACGCTCGCGCTCCGAAGGCGAGGACAACGACAGTGCCGAAGAGGGCGGTGCGGTAGAGCTGCGTAACGAGATGCGGCAGGAGAAGCGGCGCGAACGTGAACGCGAGATGCGTATGAGCAACATGGGCAACGAGCAGCGCGCCAAGATGCTCGCGCGCCAGCAGAACCGCGACATATCGGAAAAGATCGCACTCGGCCTCGCAAAGCCCACGCTCAGCAAGGAGTCTATGCTCGACGCCCGTCTGTTCAACCAGGAGTCGCTCAGGTCTGGCTTTGCGGACGACGACGCGTACAACTTGTACGACCGCCCGCTGTTCCACGGTGCGAGTGCGACGGCAGCTATCTACAAGCGCGGTAATGTTGGCGGTGGGAACGACGAGGCGTTCGGTGGTGGCACGGAGGATGGCATTGGAAAGGCGTTGGACAACGATCGGTTCGGGTTGGGTGTTGCGAAGAACGGGTTTGAGGGTGCAGCAGAGCAAGAGCTTCACGATGGGCCGGTTCAGTTCGAGAAGGACACGGGCGATGTGTTCGGTGTCGACGAGTTCTTGAATGAGGCCAAGCGTGGGATGAAGCGCGGGTTGGAGGAGCGCGATGGCGGTGGTGCACGGAAAAAGCAGCAACTTGACCGTGCAGAGGACCGCGAATAGACAGACACAGTATTGTTCGTCACGTGCTGCTCTTCTCGGCTTGTATTGTTTTGTTCGATCCTCATGTACACCACGCATTTCCACCCTGCAATACATCGCTCTACTGACTGGTTGCCATAAACAAACTGTGGCGAGCTGTCAATCTGAGTGAAGAGATGTGTGGCCCGGTGGTCACGAGTCGGCCCTGGTGCGGTCCGTTGAGACTGGCTTGGTTTACGCGGGTCTGCCTCTTGCCATCGTCCTGGACGCTCACTTCGCTCCTCGCTCATTGCTTCTCCTCCCTTATTCCTCAATTCTCTACTCGCGTCACCTTCACCGTGCACCGTTGCCGTCTATCTAGCGGTCGCACGGGTCCATTCAACGCCACCCCGCAGCCACCCCCAAGCCTTGCACGGTCACCATGCCTCCTCGCCGCCGAACCCGCGAGCGTTCAGTCGAACAACGACCTATTGCCGGCTCATCGCGTTTGCGAATACCACCCAGTCCAGACAGATTCATTGACCTCACTGTCAGTAGCGACGATGAGGTCGTGCCAGTCGACGTCCGCCACAATCCTCTCAAGCGTACGCGCGCAGCTGGTCGAGGCCATGATCAGGATGGGAACAACCGATACAATAAATATGTTGAGTGGCTCGAGCTTGACGAAAACCGCGTCCTTGGCAGACTGGACAACCCAGCTCCCGGACCCGCGTTACCTCCTGTCGACGAACCGGAACCACTACCAGAACTAGAATTAGAACCAGTTCTCGCACCAATTGCAGAACTAGTACCAGCTCCGCTAGAGCCTCCCGCTCTTGCGCCGAATGAACCCCTCCCGCTGCTCGTCCAAGTCCTCGAGATCGTGCCCAACGTAGATCCCGCCCACGCTCAAACCCTACTCGACGCGCGACTCGCCGAGGGCGATAATGAAGGCGCCGCCGTTCAACGAGTCCTTCACGTGTTATTCGAGACACCGGATTACCCGCGCATACAGCGAGGAAACAAAAACAAGAAGCGTAAACGGAGCGAGGATGCGATTGTCAATGAAGACAAGGGCAAAGGCAAAGCGAAGGAACCCAAAGTTGACTATGCAAGCATCGACAGACCATTTGAGGGCGGGCCTTTATACTCATATCAGGCGTTGGTGCGTGGTGAGGTGCAGTATGAGAGTCCGTGAGAGGCTGAACCGGTTGTGGCGAAACCCCTTACAGGAAGCGCTGCAGGTCATGTACCCGTTTGTGCCCAAGCCGGACGTTCGCAAGTTTCTCGCTCAACACAACCATCATTATGCGCCAACAGTTCTGTTCCTGCGCCGCCAGGCTGAGCTGCCTCCGAATCAGCGGTCGTATGCGGAGAAGCGGACGAAGTATAAGGTATGCTTGTGAGAACTCCTAGCAATTCTAGTGTAGCTCAACGTTCTGGATGCGCTTCATAGGGCACCCAAGTTACTGTGACCGATCCAGCACTCGTTCCAGAGGTGCAGTGGATCAATCAGTTCCTCAGCGGCGAGGTCCAGAATGAGGTTTGCATCCGAATCTCGTGCTTGGTTACATTTTTAACTTACTCGCACATTCTATCACAGGATCCAGAGGCAGGTACTTCAAAGGGCAAGGGCAAAGAGAAAGACGATCCCGACGAGGAAGCTCCACCTGACAGCACAGAGTGCGACGAGAGCGATGGCGGCGTCGAGTGCGGCTGTTGCTTTGGAACTTACGTCTTCGTAAGTGCCTCATGGTCTCTTTGGATCGGAGTGGATCGCTGATTCGTATTAATTACCCTAGGATACGCTCATTCAATGCCCTGACGCTCATCTCTTCTGTGTCGGTTGCGTGCGTTCGTACGTCGAAGGCAAGCTCGGTGAAGGCGTCTCCCTGCTCAAATGCATGAGGTACGTCTTCTGCGACTTTGCGGTGTAGTTCCTGCATTCTCATCATGCACGGGTGAAACCTCAGCGCGAGCGGCCCGCCGTGCGACATGATCTTCGGCGAAAGCATCCTCAACCGTATCCTCAAAGCGTCCACTCTCCAGCTGTACCACCGCGTTTGTGCCCGCCGCGACCTCCAAGCCGCCGGCCTCGACGACCTCGAGGAATGCCCGTTCTGCGACTACGCAGTCGTCGTGGAAAACCCGGATGAGAAACTCTTCCGGTGCCAGCGCGAGGACTGTGCCGAAGTAAGTTGTCGCAAGTGCAAGAAGCAAGACCATTTGCCAAAGTCGTGCGAGGAGGCTGCGAAGGATAATAAGCTCGGTGCACAACATGCGGTCGAGGAGGCGATGACCAAGGCTCTCTTGCGCCATTGTCCAAAGTGTCAGAATGGTGCGTCGTTCATGCACTCGTAGACACGCAATAATTGGAGCTGATCATATCACCTTGCAGCTTTCATCAAGGAACACGGCTGCAACAAGATGGTTTGTACAAGCTGCTCTACGTTATCGTGCTATGTCTGTCGCCAGA
>Ga0247815_10000891_pt1 | contig 23082 bp, 19 predicted proteins | sample UWRJL194509B1_FD_181014 | JGI IMG/M metagenome (GOLD analysis project Ga0247815, IMG submission 181014) | Plant litter microbial communities from Arlington Agricultural Research Station in Wisconsin, United States - UWRJ-L194-509B-1 | ecosystem: Environmental > Terrestrial > Plant litter >...
GAAAGTGGGTTCATCTCCTGGCCGTAAAAAGTGCATCGTTACATCTGGAATTTCGAGAATGTTATTGCGATAACTTTTAAAAAGAGGGTGGTTAAAGAAAATATAACGCATTAAAAGCGTTTCTCGAACACGAGCTTTTTTTGCAGGTTTATTTAATAAAATATGATTATTAATTGTTGTGCCCACATCACGTGTGAAAATTAAATTCGGAATAGGGGCGAAAATCATGATATCGTTAGCTAGCGTTCCAGAAATAAAAATTTCTGCAAGTTCCTTAGGATCAGTATTTGTTAATTCCATTTGCACTTTGTAAGTACAGCCCTCAATTGCACATACAGCAGCCACTAATTTTTTACGGATAGATTCGTTTTCGAGCATTTCGCTCAGCAAATTCTGAATTTCGATTACTGATGTAGAATTATGAAAATCTGGGTGATTAGGCTTGTAAAAATTACGATTGCCTTCTTCTGAATCTATTTGTGCAAGCTTTCCTTTAATCTTTTCTGGATCGAGAAAATACATCAAAAGCTTAATGTAGTAATCATATTCGCCCTTGCGAATGGTATCTAAGTGTACTATATCTTCGAAAAGCCAATCTTGTGCTTTGGAAGGGACAACCTTTCCTAAACCACTATCTGGACTATGGATTAACAATTTTCGCAATCTACCGATCTCGGTGTTTACGCTCACTTTGAAATTTGGATTCTGCTCGCTCATAAATAAGTTAGTTATTGCAAATCTATCAGAATTTTTGGAAAACGTAAGGCAGAACAGCTATGATTTGGGTTTCTTGCAAAGGCTTGATTGTTTTTACTTCTTTATCGTTTTCAGATAAAAATAACCAGCTGTTGAATGCTGTGGCAACTCCAATATGCAAAATCAAAACAATCAAGAAGCCTAAATTATAGGCTTCTTGATTATTGTTAAAGGTTTTTTATCTTGATATTTTTAAAGGAAACTCCTTTGTTCCAGTCTTGAAGAGCAATTTGACCTGACACAAATTTACCAAACTCAGGAAAATTACTAAAGCTAGTCGCAGCTATAGCTTCTCTCCATTCTTTTGTCTTAAAATCTTGTTTAGCAGTAAGAATGCCATTCAAATAAAATTCTATTACACCATTTTGTTGCTTTATAACCGATTGATTCCAGCTGCCCAAAGGTTTTAGCTCCGCATTGTTCAGTTGTTTAGAGAAATTATAAAGACAACCAGAACGTTTCATTTCCTTTTCGTAATCGTAGTGAGATTTCTCCAAAAGTTGATATTCTGGTCCTGAAGCCCATGCCGTTGGGATATCTTTACGTTCTAGTACGTTAATAAAAACACCACTATTGCCTTCCTTGCTAATTTTCCAATCGAATTTTAATTCGTAATTCTCAAATTTTTCATCCGTTACTAAATCACCATGAGCAGCTTCTAAGCCAGGTGTACATTTTAATTCACCATTTTTTGCAACCCAAACCGATGCTATCTTCCCTTGGTTGTAAAGATGCCAGCCTTTAATAGTTATTCCATCAAATAAAAGCTTGTAGCCTTCTTTTTGCTCTTGAGTAGATAACTGATTGTCTTTAACTTGAGCTATGCTACTTGAATTTAATAGAGTTAACAAACAAAATGCCGCTAGCAATGAATAGAATTTTAGTTTCATGGTTTATACTTGAGTTTAATTATTTTACAATTCTGGTTGTTAATAAATTATGAAACTAAAATACAGCAAAATTTTGTGACTTTGAAAGATAAAGCCTATTGAAGCTGGTTTATCCTATTTGAAGTGTCTTTCCAAAAAAGAATTTTTGATATTGTCTTATCTGCTATATCTTTGTTTTTGCTCGCTCCAATATTTATTATCGTTGCGGTAACAATCAAGTTAGAATCGAATGGAAAAGCGATAAATAAGAGTAAGAGAGTTGGTGTAGATGTAAAATTTTTGATTTTTGTAAATTTAGATCCATCAGTATGCATGCAGACATAACGCTCCACACAATAAAAGATTTAAGTCAATATGCCAAAACGATGAAAACTTTTTTGATAAAACAGCGTTTATGAAATTTAAATACGATTCCAGAATTCGGGTCATTTTTAACAAAAACCAGTATTGAAGAACGTCCTCAAGTTAATGTGCTACACGATTTATCAAAACAGCGGATTAACAGGTTTATGGCAAATTAGTAAGGAGAGGACAGAAAGAAATGTCTGAAAGAGAGTTTGAGGAACTAGATGATTATAATGCCAATAACTACTCAATATTTTTTAATTTTGAAAATAATTCTTAAAACTTTTCCTGCACTAATTTAAAAGGAACAAGTTTAATTGTATATTTAAACGTTTTTTGTTACATCCCAAAATTATATAAAAAATAAACCATTATAAACAACCCTATTATTAATGAAAACTCTACAAAAAATTACGCTTGCTTTCTTTGTATTTTTAAGCATTAACGCTGCCGCACAAGAAACAATTATTCCTGAAATAAAATATGCTGATCTTGAAAAGTATATTGAATTGGCTAAACAAAATTTTCCAAGAAAGAAAATGTATGATGTCATGAAAGAAAGTAGTAAAGTTGCTATTCCATTGGCTAACTTATCTTATCTTGATATATTTACGGGTTCGTATTTTTACAGACCAGAAGATAGATCTGTACTCAATCCAGTTAATCCTTATTCTGTAAATGGTTTCCAATTCGGAATAAATGTTAATTTAGGTAATTTACTTTCTAAACCTTTTTTAGTTAAAAGAGCAAAACTTGAATATAAAGTTTTAGAATATCAGGCCGAAGAATATAATCTTACTATAGCTCAGGAAGTTAGAGGAAGATATTACGATTATATTCAAACTATAACTTTATTGAAACTGAACACTCAAATGGCACAGGAAAATAAGGGTGTGTCTGAAAGTTTAAGAAATCGATTTGAAAAAGGCGAAATTACTTTAGACGCATACAATCAATCTCGAATAAATCAGTTTAATTCTATGCAGGCAAAAATCCAAGCTGAAACTACTTATCTAAAAGCAAAAGATTTATTGGAACAAATTATTGGTTCCAAATTATCTGATGTAAAATAGTTGTAGCCTTTAAAATTTAAATATGGATATAAAAGCATTTTTGAAACTGGTTAAAAAATATAAATGGGTGCTAATTTTAGTGCCCATTATTGCTGTAATAATCACTTACTTTTTGGTTCAAAATTTACCAAAACAGTATAGCTCAGAAGTTCAGATTTCTACAGGTTTGCTAGACCCATCGAAAAAATTAATCTCTAATGAGAATACCGATTTCTTTCAGATAAATCAGCAATTCAGTAATATTATGGAGAAGTTTAAGATGAAAAAAATCATCAATATACTCTCATATAATTTAATATTACACGATTTAGAGCAACCTAAATTTGCTTTTAGAAAATATAGTGATAAGATCGATTCTTTAAGTGCTGAACAAAAGCAAGAATTAATTAATCTTTTCAGGGAGAAATTGGCTACGAAATCAGTTTTAACCTTGGCCGATAATAAAGGTAAATACAAATTGTATGATATTGTTGAGTCTATGGGATATGGTGAAACTGGCTTAAAAAAAGAAATTGACATTAGCCATTCTGATAATAGTGATTTTATCAATATCGAATATGTATCAGACAATCCTAATCTTTCTGCATACTTGGTAAACACATTAGCTTCCGAATTTATTGTTAATTATAGTTCTGATGTCAATACCAATCAAAATAAATCGATCGGTTTATTAGATTCTGTTTTGAAGAAAAAGGAAGTTACCATGAATGCAAAAAATGGTTCTTTGTCCGATTTTAAAAGAAATAAAGGAGTATTAAATCTAAACGAACAATCGGCTACCGTGTATGCTCAAATTACACAATATGAGGGGCAAAGAGCTGATGCATTAAGACAAATTCAATCTACTCAAGGTGCAATCAATACTATTCAAAGTAAGTTAGGTGGCAGCGACCCGAATATAAACGGTAGCAGCAGAGCTGATAACCGGGAAATTGTTAGTTTAAAGAAAGAAAGAGAAGCAGCAAACAATGCGTTTATCGAAAATGGTTTCAGAGCTTCAGACCAAAAGAGAGTAGATTCTTTGACTAAAATAATTCAATCTAAGAGTAATCAAAACTTTGATGAAAATGTTTACGATCCTCGTGCATCTAAACAATCTTTAGCTGCTCAAAAAACACAACTAGAAATTGCTCAGCAAACAGCAAAAAGTAGCATTAGATCTATTGATAACGAACTTGCAAGTTTAAGAGCTAAATATAGTAGCATGGTACCATACGATGCCGATATTCAGAATTATGAAAGAGAAGCTGATTTAGCTACAAAAGAATACATGACTGCCCTTGATCAGTATACTCAGTCGAGAAATAACCAGGCAATGGGTTTACGCCTGCAAATTGAGCAAGTTGGTTTACCAGGCAATCCAGAGCCATCTAAAAAAGTACTTTATCTAGCAGGTTCAGGCGCGGGTTCGTTTTTTATCTGCCTTGCTTATGTCTTTTTTGTGTTTATGCTTGATCATAAAATAAAAAGCGCTTCGCAATTGGCACATGCAACAAAATCAGTTACTATTGGTGTTTTAAATAAAATTGAGGGGGATGAAAGGAGTATAAGGGATATTTGGAATGATAAAACTGGAAATCCCAATTACGAAATTTATCGGGACATGCTCCGATCATTAAGGTTTGAAATAACTGAAAAGATGGATGCAGATAGTAGTAAAATTTTAGGTATTACAAGTTTATTCGGTGAAGAAGGTAAAACCTTTATAGCTTATAGCTTGGCCTATGCTTTTGCTATGACAGGTAAAAAAGTATTGTTAATTGCAGATGAACTCCCTGTAGTAAAAGCAGAAAGTAAAGCACTTGCAACGAGTCAAAACTTTCAGACCTTCTTAATAAAGAAAGAAATTCATACAGAGGATTTGATAACAATCATGAATAAGAGCACGGCTCGTGAATCATTATTGGAGATGCAAAGCATTAAGAGTTTAAAAGCTGGTTTCGAAGTGTTAAGAGAAGAATTTGATATTATTATAGTAGATGTAAATAGTTTGCATGATATAAACATTGCAAAAGAATGGTTACTGTTTACCGAAAAGAATATATCTGTATTTGAATATGGAAAAGTTTTAAACGATAATGATAAAGAATTTGTTGATTATATTAAAAAGCTCCCTGGATTTTTAGGTTGGGTTCTAAATAAGACTTTAACAAGCAGCTAAGTAATTTGTTGTTTATACTATTATTTAGAAATTTTAAAGCTGTTCTTATTTGTATATGAGAAGTACCCTATTATTTACGCTTATTTTTTATTGCTTCACTTTTATTGTGCTTGGTAGGGAAATCGGTGGTTTTCCTTTTGGTATATTTATCGAGGTTTTTATTTTCTTGTTAACCGTTGGTGTAATAGTAAAAACGCCGAGAGAAGATTGGAGTAACCTAAATAATAGTTTTGTTTTTCTAATGCTCTTTTGGTTTGGAATAAGCGTTTTAGAAGTTGTTAATCCTGGTTCGAATTCTTTAGCATGGGTAGCAGAAATTAGAACAACTGCCTTTTATCCGCTATTTTTAGTAATACTAGGTTTTCTAATATTTAAAACCAACAAATCGCTCGATATATTTCTAATTCTAGTAATTGGTGTTTCTACTTTAGGATCACTTAACGGTATGAAGCAGCTTTTTATAGGCTTATCGCCAGGTGAAACTGCCTTTGTTACTGCCAATGCAAGTACCCATTTACTTTGGGGCCGGTTAAGGGTTTTTTCTTTTTACACAGGAGCTGGCCAATTCGGGGCATCGCAGGCGCATATTGGATTAATGGCATTAATTTTAGCTTTAGGTCCGATTAAAACCAAATGGAAGAAAATTCTATTATTTATCTGCGCTGGCTTAAATCTTTACGGAATGCTTATTTCTGGTACAAGGGGCGCGCTATTTGCCTTAGTAGCTGGTGTATTTTTAGCTATATTTCTAAGTAAAAATTATAAGGTAGTAATACTAGGTGGTTTCGTTGCGGTTTTTGCGCTTGGTATTTTAAAATTTACACACATTGGTGATGGAAATTATCAGATATATAGGTTAAGAACAGCATTAAACCCAGAAGATCCTTCCTTAAACGTGAGGTTTATAACCCAACGAAATTTAAAAGAATACATGGCTTCCAGGCCATTTGGCGGTGGTTTGGGGGTAATTGGTTATAATGGCGTTAATTATAATTCTGATAAATACCTATCAACAGTACAGCCAGATAGTTATTTTGTTAAATTATGGGCAATGTATGGCGTTGTGGGCTTAACCATTTGGTTATCGATAATGATGTTTATATTAGGTAAGTGTTGTGCTATTGTGTGGAGACTGGAGGATCCGCAGTTGAAAGCAAAAATCATTGCCTTAACCGCAGGTTATGCTGGTGTATTAATTTGTAGTTATGGTAACGAGATTATAAATAATATGCCTACATCAATTGTAATCTACATTTCATGGGTGTTTATTTTTATAAGCCCAAGATTGGAGAAATTAGAAAAAAGTACATTATTAGATTAAAAAAAATATGCCATTTGAAATATTTGCATTACCTGCAATTATCTGTTTTATTCTTGGAATAGTAAACGGATTAAATAAGGAAAACGACTAATTTTATCGTTAAGAGTATTATTTTATGTCTATAATTTCGAAAATTAAATCAAACCCCAGGTTAAAGCAAATGGCTTTGTCTATGCTGATTCCAAAGAATGATCATAAACCAAGGTTGTGGGTTCGGATTTTTCTTAATCCTTTTAAGCATAAGAGAGGTAAAAAATCGATTGTTAGGTGGAAAACCAGGATGGATGTTTTTCCTTTTAATAACTTTCAGTTGGGTGCAAAGTCGATAATCGAAGATTTTTCTACCATTAATAATGGTGTAGGCGATGTAATAATTGGTTCTAATACAATTATTGGATTAGGCAACGTAATTATTGGTCCTGTTTCAATTGGGAATAATGTAATGTTTGCACAAAACATTGTTGTATCAGGTCTAAATCATGGATATGAAGATGTAAATATACCGCCAGCATTTCAAAAAGTAAATGTTAAGCAAATTACAATTGCTGACGATGTATGGATTGGCGCAAACAGTGTAATTACGGCTGGTGTAACCATCGGAAAGCACAGCGTAATTGGTGGGGGAAGCGTTGTTACTAAAGATGTGCCACCGTACTGTATTGCTGTTGGTAATCCCGCCAAAATCGTTAAAAAATACAATGCAGAAACTTTGACCTGGGATAAGGTTTTATAAGAAGTAAAATTATGACGGAAAAGGTAACTCACTTTGATAAGGTAACTTTATTGATTACGCACTATAACAGAAGCCAGTCTTTAGAAAGGTTGCTAGCTTCGTTTGATAGTTACAATTGCACTTTTAACGAAATTTTAGTTTCTGATGATGGCAGTAAACCAGAACATGTTGAGTATATAGAGAATCTCAAAAATAAATATGATTTTACCTTGCTTAAAGCGCCCAAAAATAAGGGCTTGGGCAATAATCTAAATAAAGGGCAGGATGCAGTAAAAAGTCCTTATACACTTTATGTTCAGGAAGATTTTGTTCCGCTACCTGGTTTCGAAAAACCATTAAAAGATGGTTTGGAGATTTTAGAACAAGATCAAACAGCAGATTACGTAAGGTTCTATTCGTATTTTAAACATCCTGAAACAAAAGCATTTAAAAATGGATTTTCGGAGATGATATTTAATCCATGGTCGCCCGATACCAATAAGTTTCATTTATATAGCGATCATCCGCATATCAGACGAAGTTCGTTTTTGCAAAAATTTGGCAGATATAATGAAACTAAGCATTCAGATAAAATAGAATTTGATATGATGATTTCTTTTTTACGGAAAAAAGGAAAAGGTTATTTATATGATAATTTTAAATCGGTTTTCGATCAGGTAAATAGTTCGGAAGAACCGAGTACCGTGAAGAGAGATTTTTGGAGAAATAGCGATAGTGCTTTAGTTAAGGTTATGAGATACTTTTACAGGCAGTATATTTTTAATTATAGTTATTTTTTGAAAAAGTATTAAGTATGAACAATGATATTATTATAATTGGTCAGCAGCCTTGGGACACAGAAATTGGAAGTAATTGTAAAAACATTGCACTCGAACTTAGTAAAACCAACCGTGTTTTATATATCAATTCGCCTTTAGATCGCATTACCTTAATAAAGAACAAAAAAGATCCCAAAATTCAGAAGCGGATTAATGTGATCAATCAAAAGGAGGAAGGACTTATAAAAATTAAGGATAACCTTTGGAATTATTATCCTGATTGTATCGTTGAATCAATAAATTGGATAAATTCTACTTCTATTTTTAGGTTATTAAATAAAAGAAATAACAAAAAGCTTTCAAAATCAATTAAGAAAGCAATTGAAAAGCTTCAATTTAAAAACATTATATTATTTAATGATAATGAGATGTTTAAAGCTTTTTATCTTAAGGATTATTTACAGCCAGATTTAAGTGTTTACTATTCCAGAGATTACATGGTAGGGGTAAATTATTGGAAAAAACATGGTGAGATCCTCGAGCCTGAATTAATCGCCAAAAGCGATTTTTGCTTTGCGAATTCTGAATATCTGGCAGCTTATTGTCGTAAATACAATTCAAAATCATTTAATGTTGGGCAGGGTTGTGATATAGAATCATTCAAAAATGTAAGTGCAGAATTACCAGAAGTACTGAAGAATATTAAATCGAAAATTATTGGATATGTAGGCGCTTTGAGTACTTCACGCTTAAACATCGAGATCATTCAGCACATTGCAAACCAATATCCAGATTATAACGTAGTTCTTGTTGGACCAGAAGATGATTCGTTTATGGATAGTGAACTACATAACATCAAAAATGTAATATTTATTGGTCAGCGGGAAGTAGATGAATTGCCTTCATTTATTAATGCGTTTGACATTTGTATAAATCCTCAAACTGTAAATGCAATTACAAGAGGAAATTACCCAAGAAAAATCGATGAATATTTAGCCTTAGGTAAACCTGTAATAGCTACAAGGACAGAAACTATGGAGGTTTTTAAAGATTTCGTTTACTTGGCAGATACAAAAGAGGATTATGTCAAGCTTATCGAAAAAGCTTTTAATGAGCATAATAGTGAACTTGAACTTGGACGGAAAGAATTTGCTTTTAGTCATACCTGGGAAAATAGCGTAAAAGCAATGACAGTTGAGATAGATAAATTGATTAGTAAGAAGTAAGATTATAAAAATATGTACGTGTTATTGATTTTATTTCATCTTTTAGAAGCGGTAGTAATTATTAATTTAATTTTTCCCGTATTTCTATGGATCATTCAACTTTTCGCTTCGAAGAAGAATTATAATCAGATAAGTGATTCTTCAATTGAACCAGATTACGCAATTATTGTTACAGCTTATCAACAGGTAACATTAATTCCAGAGGTTGTAAAGTCTATATTGAATATTAACTATACCAATTACATAATTTATATAGTTGCTGATAACTGCGATATTTCAAGTTTGGTATTCGATGATAATAAAGTTGTAGTTCTTAGGCCAGAGGAAGTTTTAGCAAGTAATGTGAAATCTCATTTCTATGCTATTAATAATTTCAAGCGTCCTCATGAAAGATTAACCATTATTGATAGCGATAATTTAGTTGATGCCGATTACTTATTGGAAATGAATAAGGTTTTTGCTTTGGGCTACCAAGCCGTACAAGGTGTTAGGGCAGCTAAAAACTTAAATACCAATTACGCCTGTTTAGATGCTGCAAACGATATTTATTATCGATATGTAGATAAGAAATTATTAACAGATGCTGGTTCATCTTCCTCTTTATCTGGATCGGGTATGGCTTTTACAACAAATATTTATGTAGAATGCCTGAAGAATATTGATAGTAATGGAGCTGGTTTTGATAAAATACTTCAATATGAACTTGTTATCAGAAAACTTAAAATTGCTTTTGCTGATAAGGCAATTGTTTTGGATGAAAAAACATCTAAATCTGATCAACTTGTAAAACAAAGGGCTAGATGGATCAATACTTGGTTTAAGTTCTTCAAATTAGGCTTAAGGATGACATTTAGTGGTATAATAAACTTTAACTGGAATCAGTTTCTGTTTGGGATAATGCTTTGTCGCCCACCATTATTTATTTTACTATTTCTTACAATATTCTGTTTTGCAGTTAATGTTTTCGTTATACCCGAAATGGCCGTGCTGTTTGCTATATTAGCGGTTTGTTTTGTAGTTGTTTTCATGAAGTCGCTTTCTTATTTTAAAGCGGATCAGAAGATATATAAATCATTAATGGATATCCCAAAGTTTATATATTTTCAGGTATTAGCTTTACTGAAGGCGAAGTCTGCCAACAAGATATCTGTAGCAACAGAGCATTACGTAGAAGAAAAAACAATAAATAATTAGTTGGAAGAAGTATTTAAATTCTAATAAAATTCATCCCAAAAAATACAAAAAAGAATGAGGCCAATTCAAATTCCTGCATCAATAAATAAGTATATCAAAAGCCATTTAACAAAAGATGAAATGTGCAAAATGGCTGCAGATAGTTATAAAAATTTGTATAAAGGAGAACCAGATATTAGTGTTGTAATGCCTGCATATAACGAAACAGAAAGCATTGTACCAGCTTTAGCTTCTTTGTGCGCTAATAAAACAAATAGAAAAGTAGAAATTGTAGTCTCTAATAATAATTCGAAAGACGATACCGAGGCTTTAGCAAAGGCTTGCGGTGTTGAAGTTGTTAGTGAGAGCCGACAAGGTATAGCCTTTGCCAGAAATGCAGGAATGGCTGCTGCGAAGGGCAAATATATTTTAAATGCTGATGCGGATACGATTTATCCTGAAGATTGGATTGAACTGATGGTAAAACCATTGATCGAAGATGAAGGTGTTGCGATAACTTATGGCCGTTTTTCTTTAATTCCAATTGGCTCTACAGGTAGAGTAACCTATTTTTTTTACGAGCATATTGCCCAGCTCTCTAGATGGTATAATAAAAAAGTAAAAGATGAGGCTGTAAATGTTTACGGATTTAATTCTGCCTTTAGAAAAGAACATGGTTTACAGGTAGAAGGATTTAATCATCCTCCAGGCACTATTGAAGATGGTTGGCTTGCATTAAAATTAAGAAATAAAGGTTTTGGTAAGCTTTTTTACGTAAATAATATTAAAGCATTAGTTTGGACAACCGACAGAAGAATTCAAATTGATGGAGGCCTTTGGAAAGGAACCTTGAAAAGAGTTAAAAGAGTTTTAAATATTGGATAAATAGAGATTTCTTAGATCACTAAATTAATATTTTCTAATGAACAGAAGAACAACCTTAAAAAGTATATTAGCTTTAAGTGCAGCGGGTATATCTTCGTTTTCAGCTTATAAATGGATATCTTTAAATAAGGAAGTCAATGTTAATGAACTCTTATCTTACCAATCGTTAATTGCAGAACTGGCAGAAACAATAATTCCTGCAACTGATACTCCTGGAGCTAAAGAAGCTGGTGTAAGTGGCTATATCATTAATGTTTTAACAAATTGCACAGGAAAAAGAGAACAAAATAAGTTTGTAAGCGGTCTTCATGATTTGGAAGCATACACAATTGATTCATTTGACAAATCATTTATGAAGTGTAATGCGGTTGAAAGAAATATTGTACTAAAACATTTTGAGGAAAAGGGAATATACTCGTTACAAATTCTTAACAAAATAAATAATAAATTTTTGGGTCAAACATTCTTCTCTAAGCTAAAAAGTTTAACAGTTGAAGGTTATTGTTTATCAGAATTAGGCGCTACTAAAGGATTGGCCTATGATTATGTCCCTCAAACATTCGAAGCTTGTATTCAATTAAAAAACAACCAAAAATCTTGGGCAACGAAATAATATATGCAAAGTAATAATATTGATAATCAGCACACTTATGATGCAATAGTTATTGGCTCTGGTATTAGTGGAGGTTGGGCAGCAATGGAGTTGTGTAAAAAAGGACTCAAAACCTTGCTTCTTGAAAGAGGCAGAAACGTAGAGCATATAAAAGATTATCCAACAGCCAATTTAAATCCATGGGATTTTAAAAATGGCTATAATAACACCAATGTAGATGCTGAAAGGGACCCAATTCAAAGTGGGGCTTATTCTCCAGCAACCAAACATTTTTTTGTTAGTGACAAAGATCAACCTTATATTCAAGAAAAGCCATTTAATTGGTTTAGAGGTTATCAGGTTGGTGGACGCTCTTTAATATGGGGAAGGCAATGTTATCGTTTTAGCGATTTAGATTTCGAAGCTAATAAGAAAGATGGCAATGGTGTAGATTGGCCTATTCGATATAAAGATCTTGAATCATGGTATGATTACGTTGAAACTTTTATAGGCGTAAGTGGCCAAAATGAAAAGCTTGCTCAATTACCTGACGGTAAATTTTTACCTCCCATGGAACTTAACTGCATTGAGCAATATTTAAGAAAATCAATAAACGAAAACGACAAAAGAACTTTAACAATTGCTCGTGTTGCCAACTTAACTAGAGGATGGGATAACAGAGGCCCTTGTCAAAATCGTAATTTATGTTCAAGGGGCTGTCCGTTTGGAGGCTATTTTAGTAGCAACAGTTCAACTATTCCTGCCGCTCAAAAAACAGGAAATTTAACTTTAAGACCATTTTCTATTGTTTCTGAGATTATCTATGATGAACAAACACAAAAAGGCAAGGGGGTTAAAGTTATTGACGCAAACACAAATGAAAATATCGAATTTTATTCTAAAATAATCTTTATAAATGCGTCTACAATAGCTACAAGTTTGCTATTACTTAATTCAAAATCTAAGCGTTTTCCAAATGGTTTTGGTAATGATAGTGGACAGGTTGGTCATAATTTAATGGATCATCATTCTTCTGCTGGTGCTTATGGCGTTTACGATGGACTTAAAGATCAATATTATAAGGGGCGAAGGCCATGTGGTTTTTTAATTCCAAGATATAGAAATTTAGATAAAGATGAGGGTTTAAGTTTTACTAGAGGATATCACATTAATGGACATGGCGAAAGGAAGGAGTGGATGGATAGGATGGGAGAGCCTGGCTTTGGTAAAAACTTCAAAAATGCACTTACAACACCTGGCCCGTGGACAATTTGGATGGCGGGATGGGGAGAGTGCTTACCTTATTATGAAAACAAGATATCTTTAGATGAAACCCAGAAAGATAAATGGGGCATGCCTTTGGTTAAAATCGATTTTTCATTTAAAGAAAACGAAAAGAAGATGATGGATGATATAAAGGAAACTTGTGAAAAAATGCTTTTGGATTCGGGGTTCTCCTATGTACATGCATTTAATTATTCTACACCTGGCGGCACAACAGTCCATGAAATGGGAACTGCAAGAATGGGATTAGATCCAAAAACGTCCGTTTTGAATGGATTTAACCAAATTCATGCCGTAAAAAATGTTTTTATAACTGATGGTAGCTGTATGACTTCTTCTGGTTGTCAGAATCCTTCTTTAACTTATATGGCACTGACTGCAAGAGCTTGCGATTATGCCTATAATCAGATGATGGCTGGTAACCTTTAAATATAGAAACAAATACTTAATACTTAAATTACAAAATAAACCTTCAATGCTGAAATACCTCGATAAAATAATTGCAATATTTAAAAACGTACATTTTCAATCTTTATTCGGAAATGGCGTTATGGCAATTATTGGATTAGTTAGTTTAGCAATTTTATATAGATCGCTTTCTTTGCCCGAAGTTGGCGTATACATTTTTGTTTTAACTATAAATGGTTTGATGGACACTTTACGTGGCGGCTTTTTAACCATAACGTTCATCAAATTTTATTCAGGAACAGAAGGGGAGAGAGCTGAAAAAGTTGCTGGTTCAGCATGGATGCTGGGTTTAGCGATAACAGCCATGGCAGTGATTATCAATATACCAACTTATTTTCTAGCCAATTTTTTTACCGATAAAGGCACAGTTCTTTCTTTGAAATACTTTTCTATAATACCTGTTGTTACATTACCATCGTTTATGGCCAATTGTGTTGTTCAATCTTACAAAAGGTTCGACAGGCTGTTGATTTTAAGGGTCTTGAATCAAGGTACCTTTGCGTTAGTAATTTTTATCCTTGCAATTTTGCATAAAGTAACATTAAACACAGTTTTATTAACATTCGTGGGTGCAAATCTTTTATCCAGCGCCTGTGTTTTGATTTTTAAATGGACAAAAATACTTTCTGTTAGATTTGCAGACAGGAAAACCACAATCGAACTTTTTCATTTTGGGAAGTACGCTATGGGAACCAACATAAGTAGCAGCTTATTTGGGCTAACTAGTACATTTATTGTTAACTTCTTGATCGGACCAGCTGCTTTGGCAACCTGTAATTTAAGTGCCAAGTTTTTACAAATTATCGAAATTCCATTGTTAAGTTTTGCGGCTAGCGGCATGCCAATATTATCTGCTCAGTATAATAATGGTGAAAAATCTGAATTAATGTATACCTTAAAAAAGCTTGTTGGTATGCTGAGTGTTGCCTTAGTGCCGATTGCTGTATTTGTGCTTATTTTTGCCGAACCTTTAATCCACATAATGGGAGGTAAAGAATATGTTTCTACAGAAGCTCCTAATTTATTGCGAATAATGATTGTATGTTCACTACTCTGGCCGGCAGATCGTTTTTTCGCATTAGCTTTAGATGTAATTCATTTGCCAAAAATTAATTTTTATAAAATCTGGGTAATGTTAATTGTTAATTGTATTGCCATTGCAATCGGTTTAGCATTATATAAGTCTGTTTACTCCATAACTATAGCAATGGTGTTTCCAACAATTGTCGCAATCGTTATGGCATATAAACCGTTAAATAATTTCTCAAATTTTAAGTTCTGGAGCGTTTATATAATTGGTTATAAAGAGTCTGTACTGTTTGTAAAGGATTTTACTAAATCTCTTTTTAACAAGGCTTAGAATAATTACTATAAGATTAATATTTATGAAAAAGAAAGTAAAATATCTAATTATAATAGTTGGTTGTATTTTGTTAGGTATTTTGGCGGATCGTAATAAAGAATATTTAATTAATGCTCAGTTTATTAGAACCTATTTACATTTTCGAAAAGAAATTCCTAATCAGCAAAAGATTATAAAATCGGATAAGGTGATGATATTTTTGGCTTTTGGCCAATCAAATGCAGGTAACTACGGTAGTGGGAGTTATGTTTCTAAAAATGAAGTATATAACTACTACAAAGGAAAACTTTACCATGCAAAAGAACCATTATTAGGACCAGATGGCGGAGGAAGTAGCGTTTGGACCCGAGTTGGGGATATGCTAATAGATAGTGGGCTTTATAAAAAGGTAATTATAGTTCCATGTGCTATTGGTGGCACATCTGTTAAATGCTGGTCGGAAGGAGAGTGTAAAGAAAAACTTCTTTCAACATTAGAATATCTCCAGAAAGACAATATCAAATTAACACATATATTTTGGGATCAGGGCGAAACGGATAATGTAGATAACACCACAACTGCCGAATATAAAATGAGGTTAAAATCCGTTATAAAAACGATAAGGGATCGGAAATTTAATGCACCGTTTTTTATCTCTATTTCAAGCTATTTTCCATATAATAACAATAATTTAAACGGTATCGATAAAGATATTACTAATGCACAAAATGAACTTATCGCGGAAGGACCTGATATAAAAAGAGGCCCAAATACAGACTCACTGAACCTGGCATATTATCGGGCCGATGCAGTTCACTTTACAGAGAAAGGTTTAGATCAACTGGCTCTTAAGTGGTTTGAAAGTATAAAAAAGAACCAAAATTGATATAATTTCAGGTTTTTCTGCGTAGTATGTAATTATTTGTACTATTTTTATTTGATCTTATTTTTTTAATACAAGATTATTATCTCCCTACTATTCTTTACAGGTGCTTTCATTAATATGGAGATATATTAAATTACTTTTTTAAAAATGAAAAAAAACAATATCTCTATTGTCGTAGCAAGTGATAATCATTATGCAATATTAATTGGTGCTTTAGTTAAGTCTATAGAACTTAATCATTCCACTGAAGAACATATTGATTTTTACATAATTGATGATGGAATTTCGAGCCTAAACAAGCGGAAAATAGAAGAGTCTGTTAATCCTGATAAGTTAACGGTAAAATGGTTCGAAAAAAAGACGATTATACCCGACGGTGTTAGCATTCCTGTTGATAAATCAGCATTTCCATTAACTACTTATTTGAGGCTTTTTGCTCCGTATGCATTACCTGCTGATGTAGAGCGAATGATTTATCTGGATGTTGATACAGTTGTATTAAAAGACATTTCTATTCTTTGGAATACAGAACTAAATGGAAATACCATTGGCGCTGTGATAGATGTAGGCAAAACAGTAGATTGTGCCTGGGGCGGAATTCCTAATTATAAAGACTTTGGGCTAACGGCCGATACAAAGTATTTTAATGCAGGTATAATGCTTATCGATGTTATTAAGTGGAGAGAACAAGATATATCAACAAAAGTAATCGATACGCTTAGAACTTATGCTGAACACGTTGTATTAGTTGATCAGTATGGTCTCAACGTTGTGTTTGCAAACAAATGGGAAGAATTAAATCCAAAATGGAATTGGTTTGCAACATTTTACGATGAAGATCCTTACATAATTCATTATCTGGATATCAAACCAACTTTCAAAACCTACAGGTCTCAAGAGAAATTTAAAACCATCTTTTTTGAATACTTAAATCAAACCAAATGGGCTGGATTTAAACCAGTAAGTGGAAAATACAGAGTATTCAGAAAAGTATCCAATAAAATTAAGAAGCAAATCATGAGCTTCTTTCAAAAGGATTAATTATCAGATATCCATTCCATTTTTAATGTTTAAACTTTAGTGCTTATAAGCTTAAAGTTTAAACATTCTTTTTAGCTGGCTTTTGGCTTTGCCCTTTCAGCTTTGCGCTATAATCGCTATTTTTGAACCATGAATTTTATTATTACCGCAACGCTTAAGGCTGTTAAAGAACTTTATAACGAAGAACTAGCCGAAAGTGTAATCAATATACAAGAAACCCGTAAAGAATTTGAAGGCCAGGTAACCATAGTTGTTTTCCCAATAACCAAAGTTTCTAAAAAATCGCCAGAGCAAACCGCTAATGAAATTGGCGAATATTTAGTTGCCAATGTGGATGATGTTACTAAGTTCAACGTAGTAAAAGGCTTTTTAAACCTAAGCATTGCCGAACGTTATTTCCTTAAACAATTTAATGAGGAAATTATGGATGAAAACTTCGGTAGCTACAAACCGAACGGGGAAAAGGTGATGGTAGAATATTCTTCGCCAAATACAAATAAACCACTTCACTTAGGGCACGTACGTAATAACTTGTTGGGCTATTCTGTAGCTGAATTGCTTAAAGCTTATGGTTATGAGGTTTTTAAAGTAAATCTGGTAAACGACAGAGGTATTCATATTTGTAAATCGATGCTGGCCTGGCAAAAATGGGGTAATGGCGAAACGCCAGAAAGCGCTGGCTTAAAGGGCGATCATTTGGTTGGGAAATACTATGTAATTTTCGATAAGGAATATAAAAAAGAAATTGAAGCTTTAAAAGCTGAAGGACAAACTGAAGACGAAGCAAAGAAAAATGCGCCTTTAATTAAAGAAGCACAACAGATGCTGTTGGCTTGGGAGCAAGGCGATGAAGCAGTTGTTTCGCTGTGGAAAACCATGAACGAATGGGTTTATGCAGGTTTTAATATTACTTACAAAAATCTGGGTGTTGATTTTGATAAATTTTACTACGAAAGCAATACTTATCTTTTAGGAAAAGACACTGTTGATGAAGGTCTAGAGAAAGGCGTTTTCTTTAAGAAAGAGGATGGCTCAGTTTGGATAGATTTAACTGCTGATGGCCTGGATCAGAAACTGGTTTTACGTGCCGATGGAACTTCTGTTTATATTACGCAGGATTTGGGAACCGCTAAAATGAAGTTCGATGATTTTGGAATGGACGAGTCGATTTATGTGGTTGGTAATGAACAGGATTATCACTTTAAAGTTCTGTTTTTAATTCTGGAAAAACTGGGTAAGAGCTGGGCAAAAGGACTATATCACTTATCCTATGGAATGGTTGATTTACCTAATGGTAAAATGAAAAGTCGCGAAGGTACAGTGGTAGATGCGGATGAGTTAATTGCAGATATGATTGCTACGGCTCAGGAAAAAACAGAAGAGCTTGGTAAAATAAACGATTTTTCTGCAGATTATAAAGAAGAGCTTTACAAAAACATTGGTTTAGGTGCTTTAAAATATTTCCTTTTGAAGGTAGAACCGAAAAAACGTCTGCTTTTCGATCCAAACGAAAGTATCGATTTTCAAGGCAATACAGGTCCTTTTATCCAATACACACATGCTAGGATTAAATCATTATTAAGCAAAGCTGATTATCAGTTTTCAATTAATACGCCAACATTTTCTGGAATTGCAGATGTAGAACTTGAAATGATAATGCAACTGGCAAAATATCCAACTGAAATTGAAACTGCTGCGAAGGCACACAGTCCTGCAAGTTTAGCCAATTATTTGTACGAGCTTGCAAAGCTGTTTAATAAGTTTTATCACGAAATTCCGCCGATTGTTAAAACAGAAGCAGGCGATGCTAAACAATTCCGCTTAAACCTAAGTAAAAAAACAGCCGATTTAATAAATAAAGGGATGCTGATTTTAGGGATTACTTCGCCAGAAAGAATGTAGTTTGATGAGGAAAGATTACAGATGGAAAATGGATTAGGGAAAATATGAATTTTAATCTTGCCTGCCCTAATCAATGATTAATGAACTGATTCTACTCTGCGTGGCAGCTTTTGCTGCTGGGTTTATAGATGCAATAGTAGGTGGCGGTGGTTTATTGCAAACTCCAGCCACCTTGTTAATTTTGCCACATTATCCTGTAGCAACTTTATTGGGTACTACTAAAATTCCATCAATAGCTGGAACAACGTTGGCGGCTATTAAATATTCTAAAAAAGTAAAATTTAATTTTAAAGTTCTTGTTGCTTGTGCTAGCACTGCTTTTGTGGCAGCACTTTCAGGTGCCTTTTTGGTCAGTAGGATTGATAATTCTGTAATTAAACCAATTATTTTAGTTGTACTTATTCTGGTTGCACTTTATACTTACTTCAATAAACAATTTGGCATTCATCAAGAGAAAAATCATTCCGCTAAAAAACAAGTATTAATGGCGGCTGTATTTGGGTTACTGATTGGTTTTTACGATGGACTAATTGGCCCTGGAACTGGCTCATTCTTAATTTTAGTTTTTATTGCCATTTTAGGTTTCGATTTTATAGGTGCAAGCGCTCATGCTAAAATTGTAAATATTGCCACCAACCTGGCCGCAATATTATATTTCAGCTCCACTGGAAATATTCTTTTCCAATATGCTATTCCCATGGCTATTTTTAATGTGTGCGGTGCTTACTTAGGCACAAAGCTAGCTTTGTTAAAAGGCAATAAATTTGTTCGTATTTTCTTCCTTATTGTTGTTTTCGGAACGATTTTAAGATTCGCTTACGACATACTATTTAGATAGATTTGTTTGTGATGGGGTAGGCTAACCTGAAATTTGCAATCCCTGTTTATAAAGGTTATCTTTGGTTCGATTTGAATACTTGCTACAGAAATATCGAACTACACAATCAAAGCATGCGCAATAATACCCGTATTATTTTGTTGTGTGCGTGTATAACGAAATCGATATTCTGTTTTTTTAGCAGGCTATTTTATATTCCTTCCTTTAAGGATTTTGATACCATAACCCCGGCCTTTTAAAAAAGAATTAAATTCAGGTTTCGGGGATTTCCTTATCAGTTTCATTTATTTTATTAAATCTGTTTATGCTTTGGCTTACGTTAAGGTATTGCTGCTTACAATTTTATTTTATCGATTTTTTAGATTCATAAATTACCTTTTAAACAGGTAGTTGTGTGGTGAAATTTTGATTATCAGTATTGATTTGGTTTAGAATGTAATGGATGAGCGAAACACACTTCCAGCTAAATAATGCACCTAAATAATTTAAATATGAATTTGAACGAAAGCAACCCGGTTATCATTACCGAAAGTGATTATAACCTTTTAAAACCATTCTTCAGTAAACTTAAAAAAACTACAGATGAGATGTCTCTTTCTGCTGAGTTGAGTAGAGCTCTCATTATTAAAGATGACGCTTTTCCAGCGCATGCCATTAGGTTAAACTCTAAAGTTTATATCGCTGAGGAAATAACAGGCGAAGTGATGGAGCTTACCATTGTATTGCCCCAATATGCAGATATTAAACAGAAAAAGATCTCGATCTTAACACCTATTGCAGCCGCTTTAATAGGTTTTAGAAAGGGAGAATTAGTAAAGTGGAAAGTTCCTGCAGGCTTGAAACAGTTTAAAATAACAGAAGTAATTGCACCTCAATAATTAAGCATAATGAAAAATTATATCATTAAAATTATAATTGATTTTGGTAATTCTGCCCCGAAGTTCTATAGCTCTCGGGGCGATCAGAAATATCTATAGGAAATTATTATTGATTAATCTTATATATTTTTTATGAATAACCATCATTCTGCAGCAAAGCAAATCACCCTTACAACGGGTATGTTCGATATTTTAAAAGAACAAATTAGAAAAAGAAAAGTAAGCCCTAAAAACGAATCACAGCTCATGATCGAACTTAAAAATGCCAAACAGGTACACAGGAAAGATTTACCACCAAATATAGTTGATGTTTATAAGGAAGTTATTGTTAGGGAAATTAACTCTGGCGATTCTTTTACTTATCTTTTTGTGCCGCCAAATCTGGCTCGTCAGAAACATGGAACGATTTCTATCTTATCCGAAATTGGGCTTGCATTACTTGGGCATAGCGTAGATTCGATAATAGAATGGGATACGCCATCGGGTGAAAAGGCCTATAGAATTGAATCGGTACGTGATCTGTAAATTAAAACAAAAAACACATTTGGGGTAACCAGATGTGTTTTTTGTTTAAAAATATACGGACAGTATCGAGTAAAATAATTATAGTTTTTTTTGAATTCCTGGTTTAACTTCTACCGCTTTCTTTCTTCTAAAAGCAGGGAAAGTCATCGGACTTTTCTCAGGTCTTTCATCGCCTAGCAATACGCCCCATTGTTTAAACGATTCTGTGCGGTCGAAGATGATTTTTAGTACTGCAACAATCGGCAGGGCGAGAAACATGCCAGATACCCCAGCAATACTGCCGCCTATAAATACCCCGAGTATGGCAAACAGTGCATTGATTTTTACCTTAGAGCCAACAATTCTCGGCATCAGAATATTATTATCTAAAAACTGAACAAATGCAATTACGCCTAAAACTGTAATTACGGGCCATAGTTCTTGCGATGATGTTAGAGTAAGCAACACGCCAATCAAATTTCCAATTAACGCACCCACATAAGGGATTAAGTTTAATATGGCGAAGATTACACCAATTAATAAGGCATGTTTAATTCCGATAATCATTAAAATACCCCCTAAAAGTATGGTCATATAGGTTATCTGAATTAATAAACCAATCAGGTAACTTTTAATAATGGATTCTGTTTCATATATGGCTTCTTTTACTTTAGGATGGTCGTCGGTTTTGAACCACATAAAAATGAAACGTAATAAAATATCTTTATAAAAAAGCATTAAGTAAATGTAAATGGGCAATAAACCAATAAACACAAATATGCCGCTCAGCGTTACGGCTGCACCACCAGCCAGTGAGGTACCCATATTCATCAAATCGTCGCTTTTATCCTGAATAAAGGCTTTCTGTTGTTTATCATCGTAATGGGTAATTCTACTAATCCAATCGCTTAACGAGTTAATGTGTTGAGTAACATTCGATTTTATTTGAGGGAAATCTTTCACCAAAATGCCGATTTGGTTGGAAAAAAACCAAACAATTAAGGCTACAAAAAGGGCTACTAATAAAATTGGTAGTATAATAGCTAAAGTTTCAGGAAATTTCTTTCTTTTCAGGAAACGATATACAGGCAAAAGCATAATGCTGATGAAAAATGCCATTAGCATTGGCATAATAATATCTCTTGCGATGACCATAACCGCTACAACTGCCATAAGGCCGAGTAATTCGATGGATCTTCTAACGGTTAAAGGAAAATTATTAGTCATATAGATGTTTTTCGGTTTTCAGGTTTTAAACATGATTCATTCTAAAATGTTTTAAGTTAAGTATAAATGTACAAAAGATTTTAGGTGAGTGGTTTAAATATCAATTCAGCTACCTGTTTAAATAATTGCTGAATTGGTTTATATATTAATTTTACCGTGCAGATCATTCAAATTGTAAAAGACTAAAAAATTACTTCCGATACACTGATATACCCGTTTAATAGACTTATTTTTGCATTTTCTTTAACGAATATGAATAATCAGGATACTATTATTGCTTTGTCTACTCCTCCAGGTTCGGGTGCTATTGGCGTTATTCGCCTTTCAGGGCCAGATGCCATTACTTTAACCAATGCTGTTTTTAGTGGTAAGGATTTAGAAAAGCAGGCTTCGCACACTTTACATTTTGGTTTGATCAAGGATGGTGAACAGATTGTTGACGAAGTGGTAACGGGTTTATATGTTGCGCCAAAATCGTACACTAAAGAAAATGTAGTGGAAATTTCCTGCCACGGTTCTAATTATATTATTCAACAGATTATTAACCTTCTGATTGACAGGGGCGCCCGTGCAGCTAAACCTGGCGAATTTACCTTACGTGCTTTTTTAAACGGGGCTTTCGATTTAAGTCAGGCAGAAGCTGTAGCCGATTTAATTGCCTCTAATTCTAAAGCTTCTCACGATGTAGCGATGCAGCAAATGCGTGGTGGTTTCGCAACAGAGCTTAAAGCCCTGCGTGAGCAATTGATTCATTTTGCTTCCATGATAGAGCTTGAACTGGATTTTGCTGAAGAAGACG
>Ga0247815_10000892_pt1 | contig 23075 bp, 16 predicted proteins | sample UWRJL194509B1_FD_181014 | JGI IMG/M metagenome (GOLD analysis project Ga0247815, IMG submission 181014) | Plant litter microbial communities from Arlington Agricultural Research Station in Wisconsin, United States - UWRJ-L194-509B-1 | ecosystem: Environmental > Terrestrial > Plant litter >...
AGAATCTTTCAACGCTAAAATAAAGGCGCTCAGAACACAGTTTAGAGGCGTTAGAAATGTAAAGTTCTTCCTTTTTAGACTATCTAAAATTTATGCTTAACTACTCCCCAACTTTTACGCTTGATCCTAAAAAACCTTAAAGATTTCACGGAAAAGTATTTTAAAGGTCCAATTCATGGCCAATTGAGAGCAGTCCTGGTATTTATCCAAAATAATATTATACAGGAACATGTAATCAAAGACCCTGAAAGGGCTTAAGCAACGCGCTTTTACAATTTTCCTTTTGTAGCGCTTGAGGAAGCCTTATCAAATGCAGTGTATCATAAAAGCTATGAAATTGGTAGCCCGATTGAAGTGCAGATTTGGCCGGATAAGATTGAAATATTAAGCTACCCAGGCCCGGTGCCCCCAGTCAATGCACAGATATTGCAACAACAGAAGCGTATTGTTGCTCGTGAGTATCGCAATAGACGCATAGGTGATTTCTTGAAAGAGCTTAAATTAACTGAAGGGAGAGGAACAGGATTCCCTGCCATTTACAGGTCAATGAATATTAATGGTTCATCTGAACCTATGTTCGAGACTGATAAAGATTGTACTTATTTCCTGACAGTTCTCCCCGCAAGGATTAACAATCAACAAGAAGGATTGACCGATAAAGGTGCAAAAGTTGCTTTCAGTGTGAGTGGAATAGCAAACGGGAAAAATGAAGGTGCAAATGAAGGTGCAAATGAAGGTGCGTTTCCTCGTATTGATAAAGACGTTCTAAAAAATATAATTGATGTAGCTTTTGAAGGTGCTACATCAAATACGAAAACAAAGGCTAAATCTCTGCTAAACCTGATGATTAAAGATGAGGGTAAACGTGCCCCAGAATATGCATCGCAAACAGGGTTATCGCTAAGTACAGTGGAAAGGTATATCAGACAACTAAAGCGTTTAGGTTTTGTTGATTTTAGTGATGAACCAACAAAAGTCGGAGGTTATTTTATTACTGATAAACTAACCAAACAGTTACAGAAATAGCCCTACTATTTTGGGTGGTCATCAAAGTTGACAAATGATCTATGTATTTGTTAAAATACGGACCTGTCAATCTTAATATCCCGGATGGCCCAGGCTTTGGCAAGTTGTGCTTTTGAAGTAACTGGTTTTTTAAGCCCTTTCTGTGCTATGGTCAGGCCTGTCAGCGACCAGCCGTTCCCTGGATTAACCCTTAGATCGGCATTATAAACTTTTTCGGCGGTAGCATATTTGCCAGCCTTTAACATTACATTTCCCAGGTATTGTCTTGCAGGGATCGACCAGCTTCTTGGTTCATTGTAGATCAGCCTGTCTTCTGCAGCGACTGCTTTCTGGTATTCCGCAATGGCCAGCTCAAGGTGCCCTTCTTCTTCCGCAATTGCCGCAGTAAGGATGGGTTCTGCGACTTTGGCAATGGCATAGGCAGTACTGGCAATACCGGGATCAGCTTTGAGTGACTCATCTGCAAGTTTTGCTCTCAGTGCTTTAAGTTCATTTTTTGCCATTAGTTCATGGTGGGTTCGGGCGTAGGCAATGCCTTTAGCAAAATTAAGGTAAATATCATAGCTGATAAGTGTGTCTGTAGGCATTGTCTTGAGCACATCTTCCCATTTTCCAAATCTCACATTAGTCATAATCGGCGTAGCATATGCAAATTGGAGGTAATTTCCCATTGCACCTTTCAGTGAAAGCATGCCTGTCGTCGCGATTTTTTCACTTACTTGTTTAGCTGCGTGGATAGCACGACTATAGCTACCAGCCATTTCGGCCAGTGCTTCCTGCAAATGAAGTGCATGAAGCTCATATAAAAAGGCGCTGTTAGTCACTGGTGCATATATTGTTTTATATTTATTATAACCTGCAACCGCATAATCATTCACTGCAATCCCTCTCTTGTATTCACCGGTGCGGATATAAATGTGCGAAGGCATGTGAACTATATGCGCTACTGATGGCATCAATGTATCAAGCAGGTGAGCACTTTTGGAGGCGAGTTCGGGCTGCGCCGATCCTTCGATAACATGTATGTAATAATGGTTTGCCCCAGGGTGTTTCGGGGAAAGTGCCATTGCTTCCCTCAGGACATTTGCAATCAATGGGGTCCAGGCTTTTGGCGTCATGTCATGCTGATACAGGTCCCAGGGATGAAGCAATAGCATAGCATCTGCATATAAGGTTACCGCGTCAGAATTAGATTTATGGTGCTTATACACATTCTCCATTGCCAAAGCGTAGCTTTTTCTAAGGTCAGTTAGATTGATGGTAGTATCGGGACTATAACGATGCTGGATAGCCTCAATAAGATCTTTCTCGAGCACAGTGCAACCTGCGGTTAGTGCCTTGCTTTTTTGCGCAGCCTCAAGCGCTTCCCGCGGTGCCTTATAGGACATCTCTTCATTGATAGTGGGGCCCAGCGACAGTGCCTTCCCGTACCAGCCCATCGCAAAGGCAGGATCGAATTTTACAGCTTTACTGAATGATGCCACTGCTTCAATCGCATGAAAGGCGAAATACATGGAAATACCCTGATTAAAGTAATATTGTGCACTGTCTGACGAAGTACTTACCTTCCATTTATAATTTCCCCAACCTGTCAATGCAGGAATTTCTATCGCAGAATCACCGGGTAGAAAATTGGCGGTGCGGCACATTGAAACGGCTTGTGGGTAATATAAAGCACGCTGATAGGTAACGCCTGACTTAGGCTTTGTATAAAAGCTTTGGGCAGTGATGAAAACTACCAATATCGCTGCTACAATTAACTTACCGTTTCGTCTCATATGGGTTGACTTAAAAAGCTATTGAATAAAGTGTTCCATTAATATGAACATTTACAAAAGTAGCTTAACCAGCAATTTGAGACAATCCCCATTATCGGTGAGTTGGTAGTCACTTAATCCCTAGTAGCCTGGCAATGTCTTTGAAATTATCAGGCTTTTGTTCTACGCTGATGAGTCTCAGTTTCGTTTGTTTCATAGAATAATGGAAGTCTTTTGCCGTGCTCAGCTGTGTCCAGCTGAATACTGCAGAATCCCTCAGGGTTTTCCTGTTTTGATACGTCTGTATTTCGATTGAAGATCTGTCGAGATTCTTTCTGGTCTGATAAGCCAGTTCAAAACTATTATTAAGGGATAGTTTTTTATCATAATATTGCCCGCTTACAGCTTTCAAAATTCCAAGGGTATTGTAGGTATAAACTGCCCTCCAATGATGGAATTGATCGTCAGTTTGATTATTTTTATTTTTGACGTCAACTGTAATTATTTTATGATGAGGGTTTTCTTTTTGGTTTCGCCAGTTTTTCCTTGTTAAAATTTCAAGATATGGATCATAATCGCCATAGCCATCCTTTAAAAAAAATGCCAAGTCCAGAACAGATGTTTCCAGCAGCAATTTTTGCTTCATAAAATTGTAATATGCTGTATTGAGGAGGTATATATCTGTGTCTACACCTATCCGGTGACCCGTCAAAAAACTAACCAGAATACTGGCGCCATCAGAACTCAAAAATCGGACAGAGTTTCCTGAAGGGTCCTTCTTTGCCCAAAATGTAGATTTGGAAGGTTTGTCTCCTTGAGCCTCATTCCATTTAAATACAATGACGCTATCATTTTGGTGAGAAAAAACAGCTACATAATTTTCGATAGCTTTTCCATCCTCCTCGTCGTTTATATCCATCCGGATCAGCGATAGCATGTACCGTTTGTTCTTCGCTACCTGCGCATTTGCAATCTTGCTTGTTGCAAATGAGAGGACAATTGTCAGGATCAAAAGTAATCTATAACGCATAGTGTAGTTTGGTCCCTCAAACTACAAAAAATATTTGTGATAAGATCAGAGAGAAAGACCCCCCTTATAGGGGATATCATTCGCCCTGGGATCAGCTTAGCTTTACACTAATTCATACTAAAATAAACAAGGCATGATAACTACATGGAAAGCTGATCCTACACATAGCGAATTATTTTTTAAAATAAAACATTTGATGATCAGTGAAATAACTGGTTCTGTTACCGGATTTAACCTGGATGTTCAAACAGAAGGAAATGATTTTGGGAATGTTAATGAACTGAAGTTCGATGCAGATCTGGAATCTTTAAGTACGAATAACCAATCAAGGGATGTGCATTTAAGATCGGCATCATTTTTTGATGTTGAGAATTTTCAATTCCTGACATTCGAGGGTATAAAATTTGAAAAAATGGGCATGGAACCTCGTACCATACTCTCGGGTCTTAGGAATGATTATCAGCTGGAGGGTAAGTTGACTATTAAAGGGATTACAAGGCAGGTGACTTTGCAGGGCGAGTTTGGCGGAACCGTAGTTGACGATTGCGGACGAAAAAAAGCCGGCTTCACTGTACGTGGAAAAATCAACAGGAAAGAATTTGGTATTGACTGGCAAGGAAAGACCGATGCAGGAAAATTGATTATAGGGGATGAAGTAATGATCTTTGGTAATATCCAGTTGGTTAAGCAGGCCTAGGCTGATACCTATTTACTCCTTTTGCAAAATAGCCCTTTAACAAAAAAAGCGGTTGTTATTTTATCTTGAGATAGATTGAATAACAACCGCTTGTAAGTTCATACAGAACCCATTTTAAATTCTAGGCCTTTTTGTTTTTACAGGATTGCCCGGTTTAAAACGTTTAACCTGCGGCTTCACCGCAACACCTTCGGATATCTTAACCGTGAGCGTATTTCCTTTCCATATCATCTCATTTAAAGATGATACTGCTTTTTCTGCTTCATTTTGATTCTTCATCTCCAGGAAGGCATAACCTTTGGATTTCTGACTCACCTTATCACGCACCATTTTGATGGTAACTACTTCAGCATAATTGCTGATAAATGTCACCAAATCTATCTCTGAAACTTCAGGTGGCAGCCCGCCAACAAAAATTTTAATCATTCACTTGTCTTTAGATTGCAAAAATAAAATAAATCTTCGTTTTTATATACGCATTAACTATATCGTATAAAATTAACTTTATTATATAAAAATTCAAAGGAATCGTTAAGATGATTCGTTAATCTTTTTTAAACAAAACGACCTGTTGTATCTGGTATACTGTGTATTATACACCTTATTCCAAATACAAGAGGTCGTTTTTCCTGTATAGCCTATAGCTATTCTTTATTGGTTCTTAGTTATTTTCCCAGTGAAATCAGGTTGGTGAACAGGCGGTATGCACCAGGAACTCCCGCTGGCAATTCCCTGAACATCGAAAGACCGGTATAAATAAAATTGCCTTTTCCATATTTGGCAACCAGTAAGCTGCTGTTGAGTGGCGGCCCCCCCGGATCATTTGAAGATATGATTGCCTGGTATTCATTACTCCACTCACTCGGGAAATACAAACCGCGTTCCTGCACCCATCCTTCAAAATCTTTAGCCGTGATTTTGTTCGGCGTGTTCAGTACAGGGTGCTCGGGTAAGAGGAACCTAACTTCCGCACCTTCTACCGTGACCCTATCTGTGGAAAGTTTCATAGGGAAAGGGCCTGGGTTCATTTTAAGGTTGCCGTTGGTATTGTACTGAACAATAAGATTACCGCCGGTTTTTACGTACTCCATCAGCTTGTCGTGGTACAGGTTAATCCTGTCAAGGGTATTATACACGCGTACGCCCAGGATGACGGCGTCAAATTTATTCAGGGTTTCCGGATTTACATCTGCATCAGTAAGTAATGTCACTTCGTAACCAATCTGCTGCAGTGAGCGTGGAACTTCATCTCCGGCTCCCATCAGGTAGCCGATCTGTTTACCTTTCCTGACAAGGTCAAGTTTTACTACCTTTGCTGTTGCATCAGGGAGTAATACCTGTACCGGAATATGATTGTAGTTAATGGTATTGATACCTTTGTTATATTCCCTGCCATCAATGCTCACCACTGCCTGGATATTGGCTTCACTTGCTTCTGCCGGAGGAAATAAGGTAAACTGTACGGTTTGTTCGGCTTCTTCAGCTGCAATATCAAACGGCGCAGATGATGGTTCTGCCCGCCACCCTTTTTCCAGCTTGAGTGATACGTCACCTTTTACATTTGCTTTTCCAGCTTTCACAAAAACTGTTACCTGCTTAGGCTCTTTGTTGGCGAACACATAAACATTTTCTGCAATATTGGCAAAAACCGGTGGGGTAACGGCAAGTGGCTGGAAAAGTTCGCCGTTTACTGGATCGTTATGTTTGTATTGTACAGGTATGGTATAGTTAAATTTCTGTCCGCCCATACTCATATTCAGTGTAACTTGTGCCGCCGGATTATTTTCAGGCAGCCCTACATCTTTCTGGTTTTTGATAAAAAACATACCGAGGGAATCTTTTCTCTGCAACCAGTATGGCTGGGTAAAAGTAATGTCTTGGGGAACTTTTACTGTTGCCTTAAAATCTTTGTCTATTGAATTGCTGAGTATTACGTTAACGGCCGAATCCCTGGTCTGGAACGGAAATGTAATAGAATTAATTTTCAGTGGAGAAATAGATCTGTTGATTACTTCTACGCTGACATTCAACGATTGCCCGGGAGTAATGGCGTAACTGCCTGCTGTGGCCTCCATATACAACCCTGTTGCCTCCTTAATTACGTCCTGAATTTCATCCATTTTCCGTTTTTTCCAAAAGCTTTCTGGTAATTTTTCCAGTTCGGCACGGGCTGTTAGCAGCTCTGGTACAATAGCCGCGGGTTCTGAAGGTTTATAAGCGGCAATTGCTTTGGCGATCGACTGTGCTACTTTTGTGCTATTGTTTAGCCTTGTCCAGCTGGTGTTGATACCGTCAAAGAGATCTGTTTTTGCGGGCTCGCCAAGTGTATGCTGGAAATAGTCAAGTGAGGTTCCGCGGCTGCCGGTAGAACCAAATCCCTGACTTTTGTGCATACTGCGGCTATCTGCCGATATCTCACCATAGGATTTGCCCAGCAGGGCGTTATAAACACCTACGTCAACTTTGAGTAACCCGGGGGCAATCTTCTGAAATTCTTTTGGGTCTTTAAAGGCCCAGGAACTGATGTTCCATAACAAACGTTTAGCCTGCCATACCTGGACATATTTTAACTGCTCCGGAAATCGTTTTGGATCTGCCGCTGCTACAAATGCGTCTTCCGCAAGAATAGATGAGGCACTATGCTGGCCATGACCGGCCCTTGAATCTTTTGGGAAACGTGTAATAATTACGTCAGGCTTGAAATTTCTTATCACCCAGACTACATCTGCCAGCAGTTTTTCGCGATTCCATATGCTGAATACTTCTTCCGGATTTTTAGAAAATCCGAAGTCGTTTGCCCGGGTAAAAAACTGGTAGCCTCCATCTGTGCGGCGTGCCTGTAATAGCTCCTGAGTGCGGATAATGCCAAGGCGTTCACGGATTTCCGGACCAATCAGATTTTGGCCACCATCACCCCTGGTTAATGCCAGGTAGCCGGTGTGGTATAATTTATGATTGGCCATGTAGGCAATCAAGGTGGTATTTTCGTCATCGGGGTGTGCCGCAAGATAGAGCACGTTACCCAGTACGTTGAGCCGTTTAAGATCCTGCAGTACTTTTCCGGATGAAGGTTTTGCTGGTGCCTGGGCCCGTGCATCGTGGCGTACCAGCACCATAGCCAGTGCTAAACAGCACACTGAACTAATAAAACTGAACTTGTTCATTTGCATATGTTTATGTTTTTGAACCCATCAACGCTGATGGGTTCTATTCAATCAATTTATAGTGGATTTTGGGTATAGGTAGAGTTGATATCCAGCTCTCTTTGTGGGATAAGGAACAATAGCCTTGGGGTTTTACCCTGTGCTACCATTACCTCTCTGGCTTTTCCAAAACGTAGCAGGTCTGGCCATCTGTGGTTTTCAAAAGCGAGTTCCACTCTTCTTTCGTGCAATAATTTATCTGTAAAAGTTCCCGGAGAAGCGGCAGTTAACCCCGCCAGTCCAGCTCTGGTACGTACCTGATTGATCAGGGCATACGATTCTGTAGTTTCGCCAAGGGCTTCAGCCAGCATGAGCAATACATCTGCATAACGCAATACAATAAAGTTGTAATCTGCATCTCCCTCGTTATAAGCTGTGGTAGTTCCATATTTTAATATAAAGCGGTTTGCATTCAGCGGGCCTCCAAGCGGGTTCATTGATGCGGAAAGACGCTGATCACCTCTTTCATATGCGGCTTCCATATCAGCAGTTGGGCGATTTTTATAACTTCCTGTACTTTGGATCAATAGAGCAGAGAAGGCATTGGTAAAAGCATTCCCCGTATTTGTTCCTCCACCTTTAAACTGTACTTCAAAAACTGATTCTACATTGTTTTCATTGGCTATACCCCAGATTCTTGCATAACTGGTAACCAATGAATAACCGTAAGTACTGATTACCCTGCGCAATACAGGTACGGCATCAGCCTTATTGCCCATTGTAAGGTATATCTTAGCAAGCAGGGTAGCTGCGGCACCCTTGGTGGCCCTTCCCAAATCGGCGCTCCCATATCTGATGGGAAGGTACGTCTCTGCCTGAATAAGGTCGGTCACCAGCTGTTTGTATACGTCTGCTGCGGGAACCTGTGGATAACTTTTGCCCTCTTCTACGGAAATCTCTTTTAATACCAGGGGTATTCTGCCGAAATCTACCGCAAGGTTATAATAGAATAAAGCGCGCAGGAAAAGCGATTCTCCTTTGATGCGGTTCTTCAGGTCATCTGCCATGCTTACCGCGTCAATCCTGCTTAAAATCAGGTTACAGCGGCTGACGCCTACATATGAATCCAGATATGATGCAGTAACCAGCTCTGATGTGGCAGCATTTTCACCAAAGTTATCAAGGATATTGAGATCGGCCCCAAGGCCAGTCTGATCAAAACCACCGTCGGTATTATCAGAACGCATCTCATTTAATAACCAGTAACTCTGATTATAAGTGCCGTTCATCTGCAGGGCTTTGTAAGCCGCATTCACTGCAATGATCATATCATCACCATTCCGGTAAAAAGCATTTACGTTACGTTGCGAGATAGGGCTCAGGTCTGTGAATTCTTTGCTGCATCCGGTAAGAAAGAAAGATAATATAAGTATGTAGGTAAGTTGATTTTTCATAATGCTAAGTTTAATTGACGGAGACTACTTAAATGATGCGTTGATTCCAAAAGTGAAAGTCTTTGATAGTGGGTATGCCCCATAATCTTCTCCCTGTACACCTGATGCAGTAGATTGATTGTTTACTTCAGGATTGTAACCTACGTAATCTGTTTTGGTGTAAAGGTTGGTTCCAGATACGTAAACCCTCAGCGAAGAAAAATACTTTCCTACCCATTTTTCAGGTAAGCTGTAGGCTACCGTTACATTTCTTAAGCGCAGGTAAGACGCGTCTTCAACCTGGTAGCTTGAAGGGCGGTTGTTGAATCCGTGCAAGTCACCATTACGGTCGGCCCTTGGTGTTTTTCCGTCACCCGGTTGCTCGGCGGAGATCCATCTGCCGGTTTCGAATGCATAAGAATTGGTATTGGCTTCACCGTTTCCAAGATGTCTTCTGGTTAAGTTTAGTACTTCGGCACCTTCAACTCCCTGGATAAGGAAGCTAAGTTCGATTCTTTTGAACCCGAAACGGTTGGTGATACCATAAGTATAATCAGGTTGATAGTTACCGATTACTGTTCTGTCATTGGCATCAATTCTACCATCTCCATTCACATCTTTAAACTTGAAATCTCCAGGTCTGGCATTTGGGGCAAGAAGGTCTCTTGGTGCATTGGTGATGTCCTGTTGTGTCTGATAGATACCATCAACCACATACCCGTAATAACTGCCTACCGGATCTCCAATTCTGGTTACGTGGCGTATACCCGCACCGCCTGTACTTAAGATCGGATCGCCGCTGGCGCCAAGTTTTAATACTTTGTTATCATTTGTAGAGAAGTTCATATCTGTGCTCCAGGTAAAACTTCCTTCAAGATTGTGTGTGGTTACCGATACTTCAAAACCTTTATTTTCTACTTCACCAATATTCTGTAAAGGGTTTGCATTTCCGTATCCAACAATTGCAGGAACTTGTACATTCAACAGCAGGTTGGATGTCAGCTTTCGGTACCAGTCAAGGGAAACAAAGATCCTGTTCTTAATCAGGCTCAGGTCCATACCGATGTCTGTCTGTGTATTTTTCTCCCAGGTAAGTAAAGAATTACTGGGTGTTGAAGGAGCTACTCCATTTACCACTACATTTCCTAAAACATAATTGTATGGATTTAACAGTCCGATAGATGCATAGTTAGGAATCAGGAAATTTCCTGTTTTACCCCAGCTACCTCTAATTTTTAAGTCGTTGATAAACGTAATTTTTTTCATGAAAGGTTCGTCAGATACCCTCCAGCCGGCAGAAAACGAAGGGAAGTAACCCACCTTGTTTCCTTCACCAAAACGTGAAGCCCTGTCAGAACGTACCGTTGCAGATAATAAATACTTGTCTTTATAGGAATAATTGAGACGGCCAAGGTAAGATACCAGCGCCCATTCTTCTTCAGTTGCAGTTCCACCCGTTACCTGTCCGCCACTTACTGTTTGTACCAGGTCATCAGGAAAGTTTTCTGCATTTACCTGATTCATCCTGATTTTGTTTTTCTGCGCAGTATATCCTGCCACTGCCGAAAAGTTATGGTTACCAATTGTTTTGTCGTAAGACAATGTGTTTTCTACCAGCCAGTTGGTTTCCAGCGAAGAGTTGGATTGTCCGTATGGGATTCCGACTGTTGCCGCTCTGTCTAAAAATGCTTTTTCGCGGTAATAGTTCCTGTTGTAATTATTGATATCTGTACCAGCCATCAGCTTATATTTAAGGCCATCCAGTATTTTGTATTCGGCATAGGCATTGGCAAAAGTCCTGAACTGGGTAAGATCGTCATGAATATATTTCACCACTGCAAGCGGGTTACTCGAAGCTGTCATGTTGGTGCCAGTTCCATTTTCGGTGTTCAGGTGTGACTGGTTATTGCTTTGGTTAATAGAACCATCAGCAAGGTAGGGACTAACAGTTGGTGAAGTTACCAGTGCTGTATATACTGCTCCAGGAGGATCCGCAAAATAAGGTGCGCTGGTTGAACCTTTGGCCTGATCGGTAAATGAAGGGTTCAGGTTTACACCGATATGAAGATTTTTAATCGGGTCTGAATCAAGGTTTACCCTGAAACTGTAACGTTTAAAACCGGTACTCGGAATCACACCCTCCTGATTGTAGTAGTTTCCTGATATGTAATATCCAAGCTTTTCCGCTCCGCCTGCCAGGGACAAATTATAGTTTTTTACCGGTGCTGATTTGAACAGAACATCCTGCCAGTCGGTATTTACACCTGTAGGGTTAACGAAGGCGTCACCAATAAAGTAACTGGTATTAGTGGTTTTGGTATAACGTACTGAATTGGGGTCATTTGCATTGGCGCCAGCTATATCCTGTACATAAGCGTTATTTTTGGCATCTTTTACATATGCGGCAAGTTCAGTGGAATTCATGAGGTCGACCTTATTGGCTACTGATTGTACGCCGTAATAAGAATCGAAATTGATGGAGGTTGTGCCATCCCTTTTACCTTTTTTTGTTGTAATGATGATTACACCATTTGACCCTCTGGACCCATAAATAGCGGCTGCGGCTGCATCCTTCAGTACTTCAATCGACTGGATATCGCCTGGTGCGATTGTTCCCAGCGGATTTGCCGGTGCAGGACGGAACGCAACGGTTCTGCGGGCTACATCGCCCTGAATGGCAGATTCCACATTTTTAGAAACAGGAAACCCATCTACCACATATAAAGGCTCATTACCTGCGGATATCGATCCTATACCGCGGACACGAATGGTTGTTGCAGCACCCGGTTCGCCACTTGGTTCCTGTACCTGTACACCTGCCATTTGTCCTTGAATGGCATTCTCAAAACTTGTTACAGGAATATCTTTAATGCTGTTTGCTGAAAGTGTTGCAATTGAACCTGTCAGGTTCCTCTTCTTCTGGGTACCGTAACCAACTACAACAACCTCGTTCAGTTTTTGCTGATCAGGGGCCAACTGAACGTTTACCACTGTAGAACCAGTTAGCTGTACTTCTTTACTGAGGTAACTTATATATGAAAATACTAAGGTGCCACTTCCAGAAGCACGGATGGAATATTTTCCTGTTCCATCTGTAACGGCGGTGGTTGTGGTTCCTTTAAGTTTAACAGACGCACCAGGAATACTTTCGCCGGTAATTGCATCCGTTACTTTACCGGTTACTACAGATTGGCTTACACTGGCCGGTAAAATGGCTGCGGCATTATCATTTGGGAATGCAGTCATCATTTTTGGGTATGCCGGGTCGAAATCTGCAATATCTATAGCAGTGCCTATTGCTGTACTTTTGTCGTTCATATTGATGATGTAGAACTTGTCTGCTACCTTTTTAAATTTGATGTTACTTGGGCTAAGCAGAGTGCTCAAAGCAGTTTCAATGGTTTCCTTATTGATCTCACGGTTAACAGGGATCCTGATTCTTTCTACCAGTTTACTATCGAACATTATAGATACGCGGTAGGATTTTTCAAATTCTTTGAGAATGTCTTTAAGGGGCTTGAATTGTTCTGTTGCCTCTTTTTTGATACCAGAGCGCTCTTTTGCTACATGATAGGCAAAAGATTGGGCACGACTATATGCCAGGGAGGAGCTAAAAATGAGAATAATAATTAGCGAGCGTATAACTTTTACCATAGTAATTAATTTAGATGAGTGAGTAAATTATTTTGTTGTTACGATCAGTGTGTCTCCTTTTTTTGTTAGTTCTAAATGAAATATTTCTGACAGGCCTTTTATCAGCAGGTCTATGTTTTGTGTGGGTGCGGATCCCGAGACCCGCATATGCATCAACTCCGGTTTCTCAACCCTGATCTTTAGCCCGTAAGTGTCCTGTAATGTGCGCAACACATCCTGAAGCTCTGTTTTATCAAATTCGAGGCGCGATGATTTCCATGAGGAATAAATTGTTGGGTCAACGGCTTTCCTGGTGTAAGTAGCATTGCCTGGCTGGTAGGCCACAAGTTCACCCGGTTTCATAGTTACCGTATCATTAGGTGTATTGCTGTCTTCGTCCATGTGGAACCTGATCTTTCCGGAGCTCAGGACTACATTGGTCTGGCGTTTCCGGTTTGAAACATTGAATTGTGTTCCGAGGACTTCTACCGACATTCCGCCATCCATTCTCACAAAGAATTTCTGATCAGTTTTGGTATGACGAATAGAAAAGTAAGCCTCTCCGTTAATTTTTACTTCCCTGTCACCTTTTTCCGGCCAGTTCTTTGGATAACTCAATCTTGTATTGCCGTTCAGAAAAATGACAGATTGATCCGGGAGGACTACGCGGGCAGTTTCGCCGTACCTGGTATTATAAACAATATCACTGTTGTAATCTTTAAATAGTAAACCTATAGTTGTAATTAAAATCAGGATTGCGGCAGCGGCCAGAAATTTGTGATTTGAATAGAGCGCCTTTAGCTTTCCTGAAACTGGAGTGTTCTCTTCCAGCATAGGTTCCAGCTTGTTCCATGCTGCATCTACTTGTTCCAGGTCTGTCTTGTATTTTTTTGTCATTGGGCGTATTTTTTCGGGAGATGTTTTTTGGATTTTATTGTGTCGGCGTTATTTCTGCCGGTTATCAAAATGTTTCCGTTATTTATGATTAAGACAGGCCAGAATTGATTTTGTACTGAAAAAAAAATAATATTTCTGAAAAATAACTTTATAAGTTGCTCATTATGTTGATATATAGCAATTATAAAGGCAATATATTCCCTGCCCGGTATAAATCCGGGTGGGGAATATCATTATTGTGATTACTTTTTTGCTGTTGATGTGGTTCTCGTGTGTGCTTTTATTGGTGTTGCAGGTTTTTTCTGTACCTGATCGGCCTGCCGTAACCAATATAAAAGGTAGGGGACGTTATAAGCATGTGTCCAACCGAATACCCGTAGGGCATTTCTTACATCCCATTCCGCATATTCTTTATCTGGATCCTGTGGAAAATGGCTTACCTTTAACAGAGTTTCGGCAAGTTTTCGCTGTGTGGCCGAATCATCAAATTTTGTTGGTGAGAGGTCTGTTTTCAGTACTTCAGCGCGTCTCAATGCGGTATCTAAATAGCTTTTATCTTTCGTAAATTCATACCCCACTAATAACGTATGAATAGAAGAAAGATATGATTCGAACAGATAACTGATAGGCTCATTGTCCCGGACCGAGCGTGCATGTTTAATTAATGCTGCTTTGATTTTTGGATCCTCGGTAATCTGGTAGTATTTTTTTAGTCCCTGTGAGGCATAAACCTGCGAATAGCCGTAGCGGTCAATTACCAGGCTATTGTTTTGTTCGGTTCCATTTTGGAGTGTAAGCATGGTATTTACCCTATCCTGCAAATCCGCAAGGTATTTAGGGTCTTTAGTGGCATCATATACTTCAGTGAGGTTCCATACGGACAGGTAAAGACGTCTTCCTCTTAGGTCGTGGTCTCCCCAGATCCGTTTAGTATAGGTGTCTGCGGTTTGTTTAGCCATATCCAGTCCTCTGTGGTACCCTGTCAGATAATAATCTGCCAGCCAGCCCTGTACCCAAACGTGAGCACTCAATACCGCGGTCCAATGCTGGTCGCCATGTCGCTTTCCAATGCCGAGGTAGGGCGTAGTGTTGTCAGGCATTTCTTTGTTCTGGAAAAAATCAAGAGAAGGATTGGTGTCTCCGATATACTCTGGTTTTTTTGGCCAATGAATATTATCTACGTCCATCGTGTGCATACTGGTTGCTTGTGCAGCCCGGTAAAAACGCGGGTCGCCAGTCCTGAGAAAATGCATCCAAAGCATATAGTCCTGTCCGGGCTCGTTATTCGCCCACATTTCCCATTTGTTCCTGATGTAGTAATTTTTGTAATCACCATATTCAAACATGCCGTACCAAGGTGACCAGTTCTGGTTAAATAACAGCCAGTCCATTTTATACTGCATTCCCCGTTCAAACTCCGGGAAGTCTTTACCCTGCGGGGAATAAGAGCCAAATACCTTTGAGTTTGCATACCAATCTGGTGCAGCATGTGCCGCTGGTGGGTTAAGTACGTAGTTCAGGGATTGCTGTATCTCCTCTGTACTGACATCAGCGTTGTGAAAGTAATATACCAGTTCACTTGTTTTTGCCAGTCCCTGAGCAAAGTTTCCGAGGATACCGTCATCCGGTGAATTTTTATCACGTGCAAAACTCATCGGTCCGGCTTGTGGTGCCCATAAGTATGCGGTGACAGAGTTCGAAGCGCCATTGACGTTTAACTCTTTGGGGTACTCTTCAAAAAAGTTTTTAATGCCCACACCAATTCCCCACTTTTTATCTGAGATATCCATCCATCCGCTTGCCTTGGCCGTTTTCAGCTGCTCTTTCTGTCCGGTCACAAGACTTGCGGAGAAACCTTCCATCCTGACAAGATCAGAGGATTCAGGAACTGGGGCTGCGCGGTTGGGTTTTGGCCCTGTTTGAAAAAGAAAGGAATTTTCTCCAGCTGTTGTAGTATATTGAAAAACCTTTTCAGTTGGGTTCTCCCACCATTTTCCATCTTTGTAACCTACTTTATAATTAACTGGCCCTGCGAGTTTATAATCCAGGGAAAATCCGGCCCCAGCTATTTGGTCATCAGGTTTAATCCATCCATTTTCACTGGTTTCCTCTTCATTCAGGATATCTTTACTTTGAGTTGCGATCCGGGCGTGTTCGCCCTTGATAATTTTATGCTGATCGGGAACGCCGGTATACACGAAAGTATGGATTATCTTAACATAAGATTTTCCTGCGTATACATGTATCCTCATAACAAAAGGAGCAGAGTTGTTATCTTTTCTGGAGTAATGGTATTCGCCTTCCAGGCGGATGATCCCATGCATAGGGCCCGACCCTTTTTCTATCACACTTCTGGTAATCACCGCCTTTGATTTATCAAGACCGTCCGGATCGATCAAGTCTAGAAACGAGCCGCGGTCTTTTTCGCCTTCGGCAATGATATCTTTGGCATCAAAACCGTTTTTATCTGCGTCCAGTTTAACCACTTCAAAAAATCCTCCATTGTCTTTCTTTATTTTGAAGTTGAGCGGACCTGTACTTACCTCCGTAGAACTTCCCATTGGCTGGATATTTCTGATTACAACGCGGTCACCTTTAAACACTTTACGTACAACATCGGCACCATATTCCAGTGTATAAGTATCGTTGGCATCGGCAAAAAAGAACACCCATATCCATTTAATACTACTGTTCAATGGCTGCCAGCTATTGACTTCTGTAATTTGTGAAGGTATTTCTTCTCCCAGTGTGTTGAGCAGACGTACGTGATCTGCAGAGAATAGTGTGCCGTTGGGAAATGGAATTCCGATAGTTATAGGTGCGCCTTTTGCATGCTTTTCTATTTTAACAGGAATGTGCTGGGCGGCAAACAAACTGTTAGTGCACAGGAGCAGCAAAAAAAAGATAAAAAGGTTCAGGTTTCTCATCATTAAAGGGTTGTTTCTTATAATGACGGGTTAAATTTACTTTTGTACTTGTTTTGGTAACAGTTATTTTCAAAATTTATAAATCGTTGCCGGCACTGAAATGTAACGCCGCGGCACCAAGAATGGCAATGCTGTCCCTGACAGAATTCTCAATGATGATATTTTTAATCACGGGTTTGTAGGGGAAGTCTTCCAGATGATGCCATAGCGAGGCTTTGAAAAATGCGTAAGATTTGCTTACCGAGCCACCGAGAATAATGACTTCCGGGTCTATGGAAAAAAGTATAGCCTTGATGACCCCGCTGAGATGTTTGCCGTAGCCATTGAAAATCTGAAATGCTGCCGGATCGCCCATATTGGCTTTTCTGAACACCTCTTCTCCAGAAGTATGGTGAAAGTGGCTGAAGTAATTGCCACTACAATAAAATTCATAATTCTGCTCAAGGTAGGGGAGCATTCCAAATTCACCTGCGCCACAGTTTCTGCCTTCATATAACTTGTTATTGCAAATCAAGCCGGCAGCCACCCCTGTTCCTAAAATCAGTCCCGCCACATTCTGATATCCTTTTCCTTTCCCATAGTGCCATTCTCCTGCGGCAAAACAGTTGGCGTCGTTATTCAGGTGTACGGGCAAGTTGAAGTGTTGCTCCAGGATAGCTTTTAGGGGCACCTCTTTCCAGGAAGGGATGTTCTGGACGTCATACACAATTCCTTCTTTGGTATCTAGAATTCCGGGCACCCCAATACCTATAGATTTTACCCCGGGCTCCAATACTTGTGTAACAGACTGAATAATATCTTCGATTACCTCTGTCTCTGTTCCGCCGGAACGTATCTTCCGGGAATCTGTTTTTTTTATTTCCTGACCTTCTACAAGGCCACATCTAACATTCGTGCCGCCTAAATCGACCCCTATTATGGAACTATTCATTGTTAATCACATTTAGTTTTTTGGATTTCCTGAGAGAAATTACTTCGTTGATGACCAGTGGCCTGGCCCAAAAGCCAACGCTCAGGATATATCCCAGCATAACAAACATAAACATCATACCGGTTTTCAGCGATGTCATATCACCTATCCATCCAATAATTAAAGGTATAACGGCACCACCGCAAATTCCGGTGATCAGTATGCCAGAGAGTGCGCCATGGTGTTGTGCCATTGAATTTAATGCAAGGGAAATGATGATGGACCACATAACCGAAGCGAAAAAGCCAACCATTGGAAATGCCCAAAGTGAAATACCTGCGGGGCCAAACAGTGACAATGCAAGGCTGATGATTGCAGCGATTGTAAAAATGATGAGGACTTTACGGCTATCAATAAATTTTAACAGCAGAAGGCCGAGCAAGGTGCCCATGGTGAGTAATCCCCAGAACCACGAGATTGCCCCCGCACCATCCGTTTTTGGATCAATATGATGGTATTTATTCAGAAATTCAGACATCCAATTGGCTACACCCTGTTCAAGGCCCACATAACAGAAGATTGCAATGAAATACAATATTACCGTTGGATTTTTGAGCAGTTCCATATTGGTGCTTAGGCCTCCAACTTTTTCATCCCCTTTTAATTCTACCTTGGGAATTTTAACGACGGAAATAACGATGACCATCAGTAACGATACCAGGGCAAAAATCCAGTAAAGGGAAATCCAGGGCAACTCTGCCGGTACAATAGCTTCGAAAAGGGAAATAATCATGCTGTTGTCGCCTTGTGTTTTGCCGATGTTTAAAACAAGATAAGAGTAGACCAGCGGACTAAGGAAAGATGCCAGTCCGAAAAAGAACTGACCGAGTACAGAATTAAAAGCAAATTGTGCTTCGCCGCCTGCAACCCTTAACAGTGGATTGATAGCTACCTGTAACATAGCCATTCCTACACCAATAAAAAATAAAGAGAACATATAGCTGAAATAGCCTGGGAAAAGTACAAAAATGAGTGCGCCGAGAAAAGAAATAAAGAACGCCGCGGCCATTGTTAGCTTTTCGCCATACTTCTCCACGAGTATTCCGGACGGAATTGACATGACACCGTAAGCGATAAAAAAAGCGAAGGGCAACATTGCCACCGTGGTTAGGCTAAGGGAAAAGCTCCTTATAATATCGGGAACCAGTGGACCGAGTATGTTTGTTAAAAATGAGATAACAAAAAATGTCAGAAGAATCAAGCCTAAGACGAAGTGGTTTCTTTTCATATCTATAAGGACTGGCAAATATTGCAATTGTACCCTCTTTTCTGAAAAAATAAATTAATACAGCCAGAAGGTGATAAAATCAGTATAAGAAAAACAGGGACGTGGTGACCTGTATGATGTCAATGCTCCTGATGACTATATTTTTTCTGAGAACTTTAATGGCTTCATGTACACAGTTTCTGATTGCCTGGTATTTTAGCGGTAGTATTTCTTCTATTTGTTTGTAGGACAGACCTTCGAAATAATGAAGCACAACAATTTGTTTTTGTCTTTTGGTGAGATGTTTGAGCGCGAGATGCAGATTTTGGTTAGTTTCATTTACCGATTGGTCGATGATCATACTTTCCTCAATACTTTTATCGATTTCTTCAATATTGAGATCGGCGGCGTTGTATGTGCGCCTGGATTTTTTTAGTGCTTCAAATACGGTGCGAATGTAAGCCCTGTACAGATAACTTTTAACAGAGGCTACTTCACCAATACTGCTTCTGTTTTTCCAGAGTTTAAGGAAAAGGTCCTGGAGCGTATCCTCAGCAAGGTCCGCATCAAGTGAAGTTTTCAAACCGTACCTATATAGAATCATATAATACTTATAGTAAATCGCTTTGAAAGCACTTTTATCGCCAGATTTAAAACGGACCCAAAGTTCGGCATCGGAAAATTCTTCTTTCATCTTCATCAGAGATTACTTGTGTTACGGCTATGAGCTTGCTCCAGCTTTTAATCTTTTGTCATTTATATTTATACTCAGAAGGTCTGTCGACCTGATTTAAAATTGCAGTGTTAATAGTAAATTATAGCTAATTCATCTTTATTAAGCTAAAAATGGAGCTGTGCCAGAACATTGAGCCTCAACATGGGCAAAATATTCTGTTTTGGTATTTAAACTTGAAGATTCGAAGGTAATGTTAAAGAATTATCAAGGTATGAATAAAATTTTGATAAATATGACTTGGCGAACAATATTTTGAAGAATATCGAGTTTGTTCTGCGGGTTTTTAGCTGTGAAACTAAAAAATCCAGATGGTAACTTCCATCTGGATCTCGTTTTTCCTGCATGTAGCAGGAGTTTTATCTAAAAAGAATTGGTTTATTTAAATAATTCCTGCAAGTCTCTGTCTGCGGTAGGTATTTTTTTCAGGAAATCATCAAAACCGGTGCCTTCCTGCGAACTATACATTCCATAAGCATCTATTATATAACCAATTTGTCCGTCTTTATCCTCTAACAGATAAAGTACTGAATTGTCTGCCGGATCGGAATCGCCTTCAAAACGGTATGTTTTTATGATAGTTAAATCTTCTGGATTATAAATTTGGTTGACACCAACCCCTTGCATTTTACCATGGTCGGTCATTTTTATCTCGTTATCTAAACCTTTCTGCCTTAATTTTTCCAAAATCTGGCTAAGTGTGTTCATTTCTATTGGCTGTTCCATAATAAGATTGTTTTCATTATAAACACAGGCTTATGTAAATGGTTTTTATTCTGGTAAATTATATTTCTTTATTAAACCAAGCAAGACACCATTGGTCCAGCCGAAGCCATCCTGAGCGTTATATTCCCCTCCGCCAGCTTCTAGATGTATATCGGCTACGTTATACTTCTCCATTAACTTGCCCGTACTGCGATAAACACGTGTATTTAGGTTTACCCATCGTGTGGCTATATCTTTGCCCAGTTTGTGGTGACCATAGTTTTCCAGACCTACAATGGAAATCCATTGTAAAGGCGCCCATCCATTCGGAGCGTCCCATTGCTGATGGGTATTGTAGAGGGTAGATGTCAGGCCTCCAGCTTTAAGGAATTGCTGTTCCAGTGTTTCTTTAACAAGGTCTGCCTGTTTTTGGTTGGCGATAGAGAAAAATAAGGGCGACATGCCGGCCAGGCTCATCACAGGCGATTGCCTTTTTGTTTTACTATTATAATCCATGTACCAGTGTTTTTCAGGCGACCAGCAATATTTCTGAATGCTGTTTTTCCGCTTTTGGGCCAAATCGCGGTAACGTTGCTCGGCTGCAGGGTTTTTTTGAAGGCCATAACATTTCTGCAGGGTAATCTCCAGGTGGTACAATAAAGCATTAAGATCTACTGGAATAATTTGTGTAGTCTGAATAGTTTTGAGCTGGGATCCGTCAGAAAACCATCTGCTGCTGAAGTCCCATCCGCTTTCTGCTGCCGAACGGATGTCACGATATATCTCCGGGTTTTTTAAGCCAGGTAATTTTGCGGTTAGCACGTCCTCTTTATAAGATTCCTGTCTTGGTATGTTTAACTGGTCATAATAGCGGTTAAGATGGCTGCCATCGGGCATGATTACCACATGTTTGGTGGGCGCCGATTTGTCCATCCAGTACGCATATTCTTTTTCGAGGTAAGGGAGGTATGTCAGATATTCTTCTTTATTTTTTATCTGCGCCAGTAAATCCACCATCAGGGCAAAAAATGGAGGTTGAGATCTGCTCAGGTAATAGTTTCTGTTTCCGTTGGGGATATGGTTGTACTGTTCAATAAGCGCTGCAAAGTTCCTGATCATATTTTCTATCGTGGTGTTTTCCCCTGATGCATGAAGGCCTAACATAGTAAAGTAGCTGTCCCAATAATAAATCTCCCTGAAACGCCCACCAGGTACAATATATGGATAAGGCAGAGGAAGCAAACTGCTGTTTGCTGCTTTTTCTGAAGGCTTACGGAGTAATGTTGTCCAGAGTTGATTGATATGTGTAACTACTGGCGTGTTCTGTGTGGGTACGACTGTGCCGGCTACTGTTGTATCTGGAATGAGAAAATTGGCTGTAACAAAGGCTTTAAGATTAATGGGTCTATTGGTTTTCTTTAGCCGGGAATATTCATTTTTAATGAGTTCGGGATTTCGTTTCGGGAGGCAGTCCACAAATGTTTTTCCATCCTTCAGTACATTTTGGAGCTGTACATCGATGAATAACTGACCATATAGCCGGTCGGGTGTTTCAGTTTGCTGGGCAGTGGCCGCAAACTGCAGCGCTACTAAAAGCAGAAGTAAGTATTTGCGTATCATTTTATAAAGCAGGTAAATAATATAACCAAAAGACCAAAAATAAAAAAGCTGCTGTCTATTATTAACAGACAGCAGCTTTTTTGCAACAGATAATTTTATAGTGAAAACGCCGCTTTAACAGCGTCTACGTAATCTAATTTTTCCCAGGTAAACAATTCAACCTCTAGTGAGGTTTCCTCACCGTTAGAGGCTTTAAATATTTTGGTTACTACTTCGTTCTTTTTACCGAAGTGACCATATGCTGCAGTTTCTGAGTAGATCGGGTTGCGCAATTTAAAACGGGTTTCTATACCGTAAGGGGTCATATCGAAGATTTTTTCAACTTCTTTGGCAATTTCTCCGTCGGTAAGAGATTTACCAGTTGCATCTTTAACTTTGGCTGTGCCATAGGTGTTCACATAGATACCCATTGGTTGGGCAACACCTATTGCATAGGATACCTGTACAAGTATTTCATCGGCAACACCTGCAGCTACAAGATTTTTAGCGATGTGTCTGGTGGCATAAGCTGCGGAACGGTCAACTTTAGAAGGATCTTTTCCGGAGAAAGCACCACCACCGTGGGCGCCTTTACCACCGTAAGTATCAACAATGATCTTTCTTCCAGTTAAGCCGGTATCACCATGGGGACCGCCAATTACAAATTTACCGGTAGGATTGATGTGGTATTTGATGTCTTTGTTGAACAGTTTACTAAACTGGGGATATTGACTCGATACCCTTGGGATAAGAATATTAATAATATCGTCATTGATTTTTTTAAGCATTGTCTGCTCTTCATCAAAATCATCATGCTGCGTTGAAACAACAATGGAATCAATCCTCACGGGTTCGTTGTTGTCATTGTATTCCAATGTTACCTGAGATTTGGCGTCAGGGCGGAGATATTGGATTTCAGTATTTTCGCGACGGATAGCGGCCAGTTCGATCAGGATCTTGTGGGCTAAGTCCAGTGCCAGGGGCATATAATTTTCAGTCTCCCTTGTAGCATAGCCAAACATCATTCCCTGGTCGCCCGCGCCCTGGGTAGTTTTGTCTGCTTTGTCTACACCCTGGTTAATATCAGGGGATTGTTCGTGAATAGCGGACAGTACACTGCATGAGTTACTGTCAAACATATATTCGCCTTTGGTATATCCGATTTTACTGATTACCTCTCTGGCAATCTTTTGAACATCAAGATACGCTTTTGATTTTACTTCACCGGCCAGAAAAACCTGTCCTGTAGTTACCAATGTTTCGCAGGCAACTTTTGATTCAGGATCAAATGCTAAAAAATTATCAATTAGTGCATCCG
>Ga0247815_10000893_pt1 | contig 23053 bp, 26 predicted proteins | sample UWRJL194509B1_FD_181014 | JGI IMG/M metagenome (GOLD analysis project Ga0247815, IMG submission 181014) | Plant litter microbial communities from Arlington Agricultural Research Station in Wisconsin, United States - UWRJ-L194-509B-1 | ecosystem: Environmental > Terrestrial > Plant litter >...
GTCAGATAACCCTCGAATTGACAACTGTTAGAACTTTGCTGACTTGGTGATACTAGGGCAGTTTGATAATCCGATTCTCGTGTATTGTAGGTTAAGTTATTGTCTGGCAATTGCCGAGCAATTGTCGAGCAGACACCAAAACAGTTCGACAATTGCCAGACAATAACTTAACCTACAATACACGAGAATCGGATTATCAAACTGCCCTAGTATCACCAAGTCAGCAAAGTTCTAACAGTTGTCAATTCGAGGGTTATCTGACAGTTACAACTTTACAAAACTCGTACAATTCGGCCGCGACAATTGCACGTGGGTTACAAAATTGCAATATTGTCACAATTTATTCTCAGAGAATTACGAGTCTACAATACTCGTTGCAATTTTCAAGGGATATGGGTGAATTACGACCGGCTATTTACGGTCACGAATGTGCCGTTCTTTCACTAGAGCCTTTCTTCGGGATTTGCCTAAGCTGAGCCTAAATCGGACTCCAGATTTGGTACCTCTCGGTCTTGCGACTAAAATCTCATTCCAACTGTATCTATTCAATCTACATCGGCAAATCTTCCTTGAACAATATCGAAAAGCCATTTGAATACTTATAAAGTACTTCAATGTAGCTAGTTATTGTCAGGTACTCGGAGGCTTGTGAGCCGCGACCACCCATAGCCACTCCACTCTCGGAAATTGCCAGCTTTTCGGAAGATCGCGGAGGTTGCATCATGGGCCGCCGCCGCCGCACCCACCTAATTTGAACTTCCTCTTGTCGCTCACGTCGCATCAAAGCCTCAATCAATGTCAAACTGCACCGTTGGGAGGCTAGGGTGAGTATGTAGCCGGAATAATACAGCTTAGTTTCAATGACCTTCTCCCTGCTCTTAAACATCCCCAAGCAGAGCAAACCGCAATGCAGGGACCGCAGGTTAGCTCGCCACAGGATGCGCTAGGATACGGGTCGCATGTCAGCGTCAAGCGTGTCACATCGCAGGCCACCCGCCAGCCTGCATGTCGGCTTGCACATGCATTGCCAGCTGCGCTGGCGGCGCGGCCAAACGGCATTGCCAACGGCCCACACTTTCTGCGCACACATTGTCACCCGGTACAGGCCCACCCATGGCCGCTCTGTCGATTGGTTCGTTATGGCTGGCAGGACAAGAACAAGCCCGTTAGCCTGGGCTATACCGTCGCGTTGGCAGCACCCTCGTCACAACCCGCCGCTCACATCGCTCACGCCTTCTACGACGATCACCTACGCTACCCCGCTCGTTAGTTTTCTGGGGGCTGTAAAAAGCTTGATACAAGTTCGTTGACTCGAGTCGGTTTGTTGGCTCGGACACTGCCTCAGATCAACACGCGCTGACGAAGTAGACCAGCGCACCAGTACCCGTATTACCCACATTGCTACACATTGATCACATCTGCGTGAAATTACACTCACACTTTCGTCTGTTTGTTCTGGTCGCATTGTGCACCCTGCTTCTTAGTGCCGGTGGCTAGCATGCTGGCTCCATGCAGGCGAAGGCAATTCATCATCACCCGTTCGTCCCTGTCTGCCCTGTCTCTTGATCTCCGTAAAAGACTAGAAGCAGTGTTGAGCTTGGCTTTGTGCTTAACAAATTATTATGGCCGAGAGCAGCAGCTGTGCCTGTTACCTCGCTCGGTCGACCGCTGTGAGATGAGATTGTGGAACAAATCTAACTTACCACATGGTGTATCATTACAGGACCGGGAAGTGCGGTGATGAGAAATTGAGCGCCGCATTTTCTGGGGGGTCGTGAGCGAGCGAGTGTCTGAATTAGGCGCATCACTCACCCTAGGGCGACGAGCAAGGGTGGTGTACTGGTCTTGACAGATATAACCCTTTACTCGTCAAGGGCAACGAGTGAAGGTGGTAAGCAGACCTCTTTGCTGGCCCAAAGACGAAGAGGAGCAGAAAAGCAGGTGTTAAACGGGATGTCGCGCGTAGGCGACAAATGCGAGTTTCATGCGAGTAGTGACTTGATGTCAACACACTAAATTCATAGTGGTTGAAGTGCTTTTGAAGGTGGTGTGGTTTGTGCAAGGATCGGTTAGATACCTTAAAATAAATGGCTTGTGAAAGCGATGGCAAGGATCTAACGAGCTCTAAACGAGACGGGACCCGAGATGATGCAAGACGAGAAACGGAAGGGAAACAAGACGCGATAAGAGATACGAGAAGGGAGACAAGACAGGAGAGAGATGAGCGTAATACGAGGCAGGGGCAGCGAGGCGGTGTGCGTAGGCACGCAAAGAGACAGCGAAGCCGTAGGGCGAGACGCGAGGGTCTGAGCAAGGGGCACGCGCGATCGGACGGGCTGTAATGAGGGAAACAGGGAGGGCGATCGATCGGTGGCTGAGGTGGAAAACCGGTGTTCTCTCCTCGACAGATCGCCTCGTTCTTTATATATATGAGTGCAATCTAACTATATAGTGTGTTACATACGGGCTAACAGCTGCTTTAGTGTCGAGAATTGATGACATGTGTCATTCGTGACCGCAACCTGCCGTGCGAAGCAGCGGCTTACCAGCTAGTGTCGAACAGTTGACCGGCAATTGTCGGAATCTGGTCCAGTGGGTGTAAACTTACCTCGGTTCGGCGCGGCCTGGTGTCTCCATTCTGGGTCTGGTCCCGCTCCGCCAACGCCTGTTCCGGTCCCGGTCCCGTACCTTCGTTCCTCCATCAGCACCTACTTCTTCAATCTTCCCTCTTTCCTCGATATTGCTTGAAATACTACTACTGGCGTTCTCACGTCCTTGTGCCTGCTCAGCGTCTATAGCATTCCTATATCCTCCGCGCGTCTCCAACATGGTTCGAGCCACAGCCCGCAGACGTCATCAAGCCTTTGCTCAACCTCGCACCAAAACTGAGCGTTGATTGATTTGTGGTCTTGCCGTCACTTTGGACTCTGGGCTGAGTCGCCTCCTCGCGCTCGCGCGTAATATCGCGCCCCGTCCATCGCGTTCGCCCCCAACACCTCCTGATCATTTCTGCCACGTTACATCGTCGGAATAATTGCTCGTGTTTGCGCACCGCTCGCCCATTTTGCGCGCCTGTCATTTCCTGCTGAAAGCCCGCGTCTCGTCTTCCCGCGATATCCGCTCCTGGTATTTCCTGCTCATTTCAAATCGCATTTGCTTGCTCGCAATTGAAACCTAGTGCTCTCTCTTTGCCATCCCTGGACTTTTCTTCAGTCTCGTTTCATGTTTTTCCTGCACTTGTCGCGCTACCCGCCCCAATGCCTCTCCAACACCAACAGATGGTCAAGCTCGAGATCGACACATTCTCCGGTTACAAGATCTACCCGTCCAAATGCAAGCTCTTCGTCCGTGGCGATGGAAAGGTCAGCTATCTGAACTAACTTTCTTGCCCTCAAGTCATCATTCGCTGCAGATCATCCGGTTCAGCACGCCCAAGAGCGAGTCTCTGATGCACCAGCGCAAGAACCAGCGCAAGATCGCCTGGACCGTCGTATTCCGCCACATGCACAAGAAGGGCATCACAGAAGAGGTCGCGAAGAAGAGGGCTCGCAAGAACGTCAAGCACCAGCGTGGCCGTCGGTGCTGGTGAGTCATCGTTCCTTCCTGTTCCTTTTCTTCAGTCCAACCCAATCGTTTCTGGTCCCATGTCTCCTTCCCTGTCGCGTGACCTGCTCGCCTGCGCCTTGGCCCCGCGTTCCGTCACTCGCTTGCCCACCATCGCGTTCATCTTCATATCATCACCTTTCCTCTACCCGCCCGATGTGCCCCCCTTCTCTGCACTACCGCTCCCATGATGAGCATGTGGTGTGGTCGGGCACATCGAGATTGATATTACGAGTCGCCTTTTGGCCGGCACCACTGCACTTGGTGTGGTTGGTCGGTCACTCTAGCGGCCCGACATTCATAGGGTCATTGTTCTCGTCTCGCCCTTACCCAGCTCCACGAGACTCGTCTATCATCTACATGCTCTATTCTCAGTTACTCTTCGTCGTTCCGTCTCGACCCTAGTCCTCATCGGTCTTCTCTTTCAAGCTGCGTGCCTCTCCTTAGTGCTTCCGAAGAGCGCGCTGAGAGTTTCATTGCTCAGATCTTGCAACAATCATGGCGCGCCGTGGGCAGACCGAAGCCGCGCGCGCGACTGCCCGCCATGGCGCCATCGACAAGGCAAAGGCCGCGGAGAAGGAGCTGAGTTTATGTGCTAGTTTACCCTGCTGGTGTTGCACTGTTACCGTCTTCGATCGTCATGCGACTTGCAATCTGCGCATTTTATCCTGGCTCGCCTCTCGTCACGTCTTGCTCAACCTTTGTTCCTCGTTTCCAGAAGGAGGCCGCAAAGAAGAAGCCCGCGGCACCTACCAAGTCTTCCGCGCCCAAGGTCTTCAAGCAAAAGATGAGAGCCAGCGGTCTTGGCAAGCAGCCGAAAACTCGGGTGCAAGGCATCGGTGATACGTCTGCGTGGCTGCGTACTGCTTATTTTGTGCTCATTAGACACATATATGTGTCCATATTGCGCTCCTCTTCCTCTTTTACTCTGTCCCCGTTACGACGCTGTCACAGTTGTTCCTGCTATTGCTCACCTGTAGTCTCCGCGCCTGCTGTCATGTCCTTACTACCGCCTCCATGCCTGTATGTCGGCGCCCCGTGCGGGCATCCAAAATATCCTCTTGGTTTGTTGAAGCGCAGTCCTAACTGATGTTCACGGTGGCGTGGTGTACGGGACGAGCAAAACGTCGCACCTTGGGGTACCCTGAGGATGATCCGAACCTGGACATTGACAGGGGGTGTGGAGCCGTCTCTCGCGTGATCCTCTTTACAGTCTGAGAATTGAATTTTACAATGTTCTCGCCATTGCAATGAGAGAGGCAAGCCACGAAGTACCGTACGCGACTTGTCTGAAATTCTTGCTAGGGTCAATGGGGAATGATTATGATTGCCTCACAGCTCAGCCCGACCGAGAGGCCTGCAGATGACCTCTAGCTTTACTTTCAGGTTTCAGTATATCCATGTACTGTATTCTCGCATGTCGAGCTTCGCCATGTCGCTTGACGGGAGCGAAGATCGTCGACGCGGCTTAGCGTTATCGGACGCCCAACCATTCACAGCCTTTGTAGTCTTGAGGTCAGGAATACAGGAGGTTTAACAACAACTATCAAAGCAATGAAACTGCTATACATTGCGGTAGTGTAGCTAGACATGGGAGCGCAGCGTCATTCAACCTCGCCAACATGAAGTCCAGTTCAAGCCAGCATGCAGGCCATCGTATCCTACCCCGATTAAAACACGAATTCTGTCAATCCGAAGCGTGCAGGGAACCACTGCAAGATGTGCGCGGTACTCAACTGGCACCCACGAGATGAGCTCGCCAGACGATCCCACCAGCCATCCGTCTTTAAGGGTGGCAGACTCGAGTGCAGCAATACGGCGCTCCGAGACCAGTTTGGAGGCCATGCTAACATCCCACTTGCGTATCGTGGTGTCTCTAGATCCCGATACGATGAACTGCCCGTCGCGTGTAAACGTCACCGATTGAACGGCTTTGGTGTGTCCATGGAGCGTGGCAAGCGGAGCACCTGTCACCGCGTCCCACAGGCGCAATGTGGTGTCATCGGACCCTGTGACAATAAAACGCCCATCGAGGGACCACGCTACAGAGAAAATCGCGCTCGTGTGACGCTGAAGAACGAGGACGCACCGACCTGCGTGGATGTCCCAGATGCGCCCTGCATTGTCATCCCCGCCGGAAACAATTCGCGCACCGTCTGGCGAGAATGCAATGGACCAGATTATCTCATCATTCGCCCACAGCGGTTTGTGCGCTGGTATACCCGTATCTGTCCGCCAAACGTAGACTCGGCCACTGTCGTCTCCCGCGGCAACAAGGCCATCGTCAGGCGAAAATGCAACAGCGTTTGCTCCGCTTTGGCAGTGAAGTGGGCCGACAGCTGATGGCTGTCGTGTCGCGACGTCCCACATTCGCACAGTTTCGTCGTCCGATGCCGATGCGAGCAAACGCCCGTTGCTCGAGAACGCCACGGCCATTATATAGCTGGTGTGGCCACGCAATGGCTCGCCAACCACAACTCCCAATTGCAAATCCCACAGCCGGATGGTGCAATCGGCCCGCGCCTGCGCCTGCGCTCGCGCTCGCGCCCGCGGCCACGACTGCGGTTGCACCTGCGACCATGCCCGCACCAGCGCCGAAGCCGAAACTGACGCTACCGCCGCCGCCGACGCTGACGCAATTAAGCGTCCGTCTGGCGAGATCGCCACAGAAGACACCGCTTTTGTGTGCCCGTCAAACGGCGGAAGCATCGACTCGCCGATGCGTGCATTCCACACCCGCACCAATTTGTCGTTGGAACCGCTGACAATGAATGCCCCGTCATGTGATATGGCCACCGAGCGTACTAAACTGCCGTGCACAGGCAGTGACTGAATGGTTGACTGACCACTCCAACCACTCCAGATCCTGATTGTGCAGTCATCACAGGCCGAGGCGATGTACAGCCCGTCTGGAGAGAAGGTGGCCCAGTTGAGCTTACTTCCATGACCGCCGAGATCGACCCAGGGAGCATTCTGCGGGTCCGGCTGCAGGGACCAAAGTCGGACAGTCTGGCCACTCACCGCCACTAAAGCTCGACCGTCTGGCGAAAATTGCATGTGCCTCGCGGTGTTTTGCTTGAGCCATACAATTCGCTCCCTGGTTTTGCATTTCCAGAGTACAATGCCGTTTTTGGCTGTTCCAGCAATCGTCTCGCCATCCGGTGAGAGGTCGAAGCTGCCGGTCGCAGCCTCTGTTAATATTTCGCGGATGGCTTGTCCGGTACTGCTGTGCCACAGTCTGATTGTGCTATCATGAGATCCAGATACCAGAATCTCTCCGTCCGGAGAGAAGGCAGCTCTGATGACGCGACCCGTATGACCAAGCAGTGTGGCGAGTTTCTCTCCCGTTTCGGGGCTCCAGAGGCATAAGGTCTTGTCAGCCGATGCTGATACAAGGCGAGAACCATCCGGGCTGAATTTTACACAGTTCACTCGACCAGAATGACCGTTCAGCCGCCAGGGACTTGTCTGACATGGCGTGACATTCCAAACACACACAACGCCTGACTGCGTGCCGGATGCGACCCATTTGCCGTTCTGAGCAAAGTCGACTGTCCACACTGAACCAGTATTACTCATAAGCGGTGGCCCCGACTCCTCGCCTGTCCGAGTGTCCCATATACGGACTGTGCGATCCTTGGATCCAGAGGCAATGAGGCGACCATCAGCGGAATATGCTACGGAATGAACGGGACCGGTGTGACCGGTGAGCGTCATTACAGTACTTCCTCCGTGATTGCCGATCCCAAACCTATCAACTGTGATCAGACCGATGCACCGCGGAGCAAAGTCCTGATAGACAAGCGAGTTCTCGTCCGCAAACGGGAGAGCCGAGAGGTATATATGTGGCGCACTGCGCTCGATTGCGTCTCGAGACGAAGCCACGAAGAAAGTAGCGTCTCGGAGAAACCGTGAGACGGTAGGATCATTGACCTGCGGTGGATTCAGCGGCAACTCAGTGACGAGGGCAAGCAACTCACAGCAGAGCCCGCTATTAGCAGGAGTCCGGATGCGAGACCGACCTTGCCCAGAACACTGAGCACTTCGAGCCAAAACAGTAGTTTGGGGCGAAAAATGCGACCGATATCTGCATCTAGTGCTGAAGCTTTGGAAGTGAAGTCGTTACTGTGGTTGACGGCCGCAACGTGATGGGACCAGTGCAGGCATGCATATTCGAGAGCAAGAGTGATGCAGTGCGGTTTGGTTGCCAGATTGGTCCTGTATGATGAAGTGGACTGCGAAATGTTGAAGCGAAGATGCAATTCCATGATGCGGAGGCACGCATGTGCTAGGATGTCGTGGCCGAGCGATTGGTGGATGCGAACGTGGCTCGGCGCACGACCATACAGGTAGTCGCCAAATGATACGTGTACAGTAAGCAGGCCCGGCATGTCGTCGTCCTCAGGCACATGTATGACTGCATGTAGTCTGGACAAGCTGGCGCTCACTTCATACGGCTCTAGATCCGAAATTTCTGCCAGCGCCGTCACGGACAACATCATTCGGGCAGAGAGGAGTGACGCGAGGAGACGCTGCAGCGTCGGCAGCTCTATTGCCCCGACTCCATCTTCCCTCGCTGCTTCATTTATGATGATTTCGTAAACACGGTCGAGTGGAGCAGCGGCCCTGGCATTGAGACCGCTTCGAGAGGAGTTGAGCAATTTCTTGAATTGAGCGACAGATGCTGCAGCACCCGCGTCAAAGGTATGTGCTATGGCAGTTGCTGCCACAATGAAAAGACCGTCGCACAGTCGAGAAAGAGTATTGACATCACTTTCCGTGATAATAGTTCGGAGCTTCGGCTTGGTGGAGAGTTTGGTGTTGAGAGTTTCAGTGATGTATCGCCTGATGTCCTCATTGACCTCGGTAGCATCCACGGTATGAAGCCGGAGGATCTGACTGAGCTTATCGTTTGAGATCGACGTGTCACGTATTTGAGCCTCGGGTCGCGATGTGACGATGAACTTGATTGGCAGCTTGGGTTCGGATTGCGTTAGGCTGACGAGCGCTTCGAGCATGCTGGTGACGACGGCGTGACACTGGTTATCGTCGAGCATGCTGTCGTTGGTCTCCCCGCCACACTCATCAAGTGCATCGATGACAAATAGAATCGGTGAGTCAGAGCTCTTTAGGGCAGAAAGCGGTGCGCGAAGAAGATATTCGACCTGCGCTGTCACCTCTTTGTGTTGCATGTCGTCGTGGATGGTCTCAGCGAGCGCTAGGCGGAACTCAGTGTAGTTCCTGGCGAGGAGCTGTGCAAGAGTTGGTATCACGCAGCGAATGTCGCGCTGTGCTGCCACGCCAGTAGAACGAGAGCAGAAGAAGCTGCCACCAAGTACGATATCATTGTCGGCACTAGCTTGCTCGCAAACGGTCTTTGCGATCGACGTCTTCCCGGTACCCGCCATTCCGGTGATCCAGCAGATCTGCAGAGAGGCGGGATCTTTGATCCATGTTGCCGTCTCGCTCAGAATGCGCACGCGCGTTTGCGGCATGCAGCCGGAGTTCAACTGTGCGTCGTAGACCGCCTGCGGAACATGTCGTTCTTTCAAAGCTGTGACGTGTCAGCTGCATCTTTGTTTGATAAACACAACCTTTTATCTCACCAGCAGTGATTTTTACCAGTGCCTTCCCGTGTAAATTGTATCAAAATATATAAAAATGATCAGACCAAACCACTGACCTGTTCCTCAACGGCATGGATGATGTTAATCGCCCAGTTGTTGTTTGTGACGAATCCGTTGCCGGCGACGGTGGTGTTATTGCTGTTCCGATTTACGACACTTGCCTGCGGTTGCTTGAGCACTGTGCAAGGGGGACGTTAGCAAACGCACCACCACACGGAAATCATTTGAATCCTTCGCGAGAGGGGATTCTAGCCTCTATAGACATTTAGTGCATGTTTTTAATTGCAGTCGAGGTGCATTACCTGGTGAACACATTCCAATCGCTTGTTGGCTGGGACATGGTCTTCAAACTAATCGCAGCAGTCAACCTAATTATGCCATCCAGCACACTGAGTATAGTTACCTCGAACCCTTTGAGAAGCAGGCTCAATACTGTAAGCAGGCTTTTGACTTTACCCGAATTCTGGACAGATTGTAGCGGCGGGACAGCGGCCCCAGAATTGGCAACACAGGAGAGCGCATCCCAAATGAACAGAACCACTCTGAAAATTGGGTAAGCAGACTAAGGCATATAGGTATGCTGGCACTCACGATCCAATAGCACTCAATAGCCGTTGAAGATCCTCATCTGTCTCGGAAGTGGTCGCGGTCGCCGCTGTCGAACCACTCGCAACAAGTTTAAAGCTACGCAGCCTAGCCTCAAGCACCGCGAAGTCGTGCTCGACAGCGCAGTATCCCTTTAGTACTGATTCAGAGTGCGGCAGACACTATGTTAGGTTGAGTGTATATACCTTGAGGGAGCGACCGACCCTGACCAACTCAACGAGCGCGACCTCAAGCGGTACGAAAAGATTCTCGCTGTCACCTTCCATTGCACATCGCAGATCATCAAACACGGAGTTTGTGTCATCAACGATAGGTGCCGGTTTGGTGACAATTTCTGGCACTTCCGGTGTTGCTCCCGGGAGTGTATCATCGCGCTGCTTGCTCTCAACCTGAGCAGTACGTAGAGCGCGACGTTTCGTCTTCATGCGGAAGTCGATCAGCGCGACAAACACCAGGAATGGTGCAAAGAGCCCAAGTGCCCAGATCATGTCCACAGCGAGAGGATAAAAGGTGCACGTGCCAAACCCGCCTCGTGCTACTGCCTCGTGCTGTGTGCGGAGTTTGAGTTGCCAAACAGAAAAACAGAGCACAGCTCACACCCGAACAAAGGCATCATTCACAGGGATGGCTGTCATGAAACAATGAGCGGTAGCACTCGTCTAGCCGGCGACATTTGCGATCGCAGTACGACGTAGGACACCGGCAAAAGCAGATAAACGGTATAGCGCAATCGAAATTTCTGTCAGAGGATGAGATTTCACCATGCTGAAGCAATTTTAGCGCAATATTTCTGGATAAAAGACTGCAATCACAGAAAAAAATACGGTGTTCCAGCAGGCTGTTCGGTGAACCATACAGAGGTCTGTTTGGCATGCCAGGCAGTTGGACGAGTTCTTTGATGAATTATTACAGCAGAAAGAAGATCAAGCACTGTGAGTGGTACGGGTCGAGGCGCGAGGCGCGAGGCGCGAGGAACGTTGTAGAAAGAGGCGTTGGGCAATTGCTTCTCTGGAAGCGCGAGGTTTTGGAATCTGTCAAGGCTCGGCTTCTCGCTGCTCTCATGGTTCTCGCTGGCCGCTTGACTGTGATATGTTTCGCACAGACATGCTGATGTTGTGTTTCCCCTTCCTCGTGTCTGCTCAGCGCTCCCTGTACCTGCGCGGGACCACCAACTAGTCGCCGTCATATCGAACGTGACGCCCCATCCGATATGCCCGCCGCAAGATCACAAAGTCAATTTGGAGATTGTGGACGCGAGTGGCGTGGGACATGGTCACCAGGTACGTGCATGCGTAGACTGTCTAAAAGTCTATTTCGTGGTTGCATTGCTCTGCGCCACACTTTCCTGTCCGCGCAGGCTTGGTTAGTGTGACCTGAACGCGACGCCAACGGTCGACTAGACCGAGCGTCGTTCTCCAGAATCGTCTCTTCTCTTCCTCCATTCATCTCATCCGGCATCAAACTAACCGATCCCATCATCCAGCCTAAACGTCCCTAAAACTCGATGTCAGACCTGTTCTCGCTCGCCGGCCAAATCGTTCTCGTCGAATGCGCGACCTGTGGCATCGGAGTAACCTCATCCGCCGACACATTTCCCATCCTTTGTCCAAGACGACAGACCCAATCCCGTCACCTCTGACGTACACCTTGCATTTTTCCTTGCTCCTCGCCTTGACATCATCAAATCCGATTTCAGCAACTTGGACGACGTTCACATGATCTTACCCCGCGCGTTCGACCTCGCGAACGACCCTCACATATCCGTCAAGCTGCATCCCCTCTCAACATACCGCGCTTTCAGAACTCTATCCAGGAGTATGCAATAACGTATGCTGGACGAGTAACCAATACTAAGACCTTGCGCGGGGGGCTTGTTGTCAGCGGCAGGCCAGGTACGAGCAGGTACGTTCTCGCCTTGCTTGTACGGTGTCGCTCCTGCCGCAGTTCATCTTCGCTGTCTCCCTCTCCTCATTCCACACTTCTTCAGTTGCCGCTCCTTAGTTATCCTTCTGTGGTCTCCTGTCAATCGCCCGCCCACCGAACACCGTCTAGTCAATCACAAGCCACCCCGGAGAACAGGTTCGTCCTCGTCCGATCCGGCCGCGTCATCTTTGTTGATGCTGATCTCATGTTCCCCCGCTTCTCAAGTTGCCCTCCACCCTTCGTCACCGTTCCTACAGCTTCTTGTCCCCGGCTTGTCCAGCCCGCTTCATCATCAACCCGCCCCGCCGCAACGCTTCTCCACCTTGCCACTGCCAATAGTCACTCGTGTCTCATCGGCGTGCTTCTCAGCCGCCGGGTCCAAGCTGAAGAGATCGGCAAGAGTGGTTTGACAGCCGTCAAGTTGGCGAACTCGTCGTGGGTATTCGCTTTCATCCTACCGCGTTAGATTAGCTGACGAGATTTCCGCAGATGTTTGAGCAAGACCGGATCGACGCTCAGTATCTGTTGCGCACGCACATCTCGACAACGAGAAATCTATGCGCTTGTGGTATGTCCTCTTGGTAGCTTCGCGATTGATTATTGACGCCCAGGTTGGCAGGAACGGACCTGCGACGGTACTTCTGGTCAAGGGCTCGCTCGTCACTGGCTTTGGCATGTGTTCCTCACTGGTGCAGATATGCGCACGACAAGTTGGAAGGTGTCGCACCCGTATTGCGAGGAGTTTGTCGAGGGAAAGCGGTATGTTGAGGACGGCGAAGGCAGGTAGAACTTCAACCCTGAGAGGTGAGCACTTGACCTTCTACCTTTGAGAAACTTTTGCTCAATATGATCCTAATATCTTGAAGCCTTAAGGTTTGGAGGCGTGACTGCGTGGCACCGTATCGCTTCTCGCAGGACGAGCGTTCCGAAGAGTAGGATGACAAACATGCGGACCCTTCTACTCAGCCTGCGTTAGTCGCGGTACGACCCGCGCGACTAGGCGGGTTTTGATCTTACTGTACGTTCTCGTTTATGCGCCAAGCGAGGTGCCGTCACTGAGCGTGCCTAGGCGGCGTGTCGACCCGCTTCTCCGCTGCCCTTCGCAAGCGAGCGGGCAACACCTGGCCTTATCCGACAGTACGAACCCAACGTCCCGCCTGTGTTAGTCTCAGTACAGGCTGTTAAGGGAGATGGATATGGCTTGCGATTGGTACGTGTGGATCGGGTGCGACCAGGCGCCGTGATGACCTGACCACCCGCAGTTGCTCGTTGTGCAGGTTCGGTTGTACCGGAACGATATCCCCATAGTTCGTGCAGGTCGGTGGGCAACGATAGGCTACAGAGTTTGTTCTGTATGGGGAGAAGATGCTCAATGAGACTATATGTTAGTGGGTTTCCAGACTAGGATGGACCTAGATGAAACATGCTTGATCATAGCAACGACGAGTGTACAACTACAGTTGGGCCATGCGACATAGCCTACTGGCACATGCAGGCATGCATGTCTTCCAAGACGCAGGAATCCATTAGCTCACAGTGTGACATTGAGTGGATACGCACCAGGTAATGCGGCGGCCAGTAATCCTGAGCCTGCGGCCACTACCGAAACTGTGGCGGTTGTACCCGAGGTAGTCGAAGAGAAGGCCGACAAGGTGAGGGAAGAGGTAACGGCGATTTACCGGCAATCTCTGCGAAAATGGATTCAACAACGCGCACGAAAGGTGAGCAAGGTACCTGAAGTATTGGGCATGACAGGGAGTGGAACACCATACGACGAAGGATGGAGACGACCAATATCGACCAGAGTCCCAGTGACGAACATACACGTCACGATAACAGAGTCAAAAAGCCGAAGCAATGTAGCTTAGTATTGGGCAGCAGGGTTTGACGGAGCTATGCGGAGGTGTTAGCAGAACACACGCACACACACCACCGGCGCGGCTAGGTTATCATGGAAACTCGGACAAAAGATCGACCCAAAGTAGGGGGGAAAAAGGGCTGCTCAAAAGTTACGAAAGAATGCAGGCTCTGTGCGTGACGATCTCACGCCCTTCCTGATGACGACGAGAGAGAGAGAACCACGAGGCTCGGCTGCGGAGCGAAGTGCGTTAGCGGGATTGGTTAAAGCGCATCTATTCAATGCGAGACACCACTCACCTGATGAAGCAGCGAAGAATCTTAGTTCTGCATTCGCCGTTTCGTTGCAGATAGTAGCAGATATCACGGTTGGCGAGGAGCAAGTGAACACGATGGGATCGAACGCCGTGCATCGCCGAAATATCGGGAGAGACGAACGGTTAGCTATCAGCTCGAAGAATTCGTGAGAATTTGGGATGTTCCAAAGGCTGAACAGTCGCAGCCGCCACAAGCAGACTCCGAGGTAATGTCAGCCCTCCCTCGAGAACACTCAGAAACGCACCTGCCTGTCGTCCCACGCGTCATCCTGAGGGTTTACCAGGCTCGGTCGTCTCTATTTGGTCGTCTTGAACAATTTGGACATTGTGTATGAAGCAGTAGCGGCTATCGGGGTCGACGTCGAGTGGGCTTGAGTTTGCAGGAGGCAGGGTCAGCGGTGCTGAGCTTCGTGGTATCTGGTGGGGTGCTAGAACAGTATGCGTGAGCAAAATGATTTGAATATAAAGCAAACTTGAAGGAAAGAGTAGGGTCTTGCGGGTGGTAGGATGGTAGAATAAGGTCTGAGGAGGAAGGTGAGGCGAGCTAGCAGGAACACTAGTGAACCAGGCACACTTGTGGCGCATGCGCGCCAGAAAGATACTCCAGATAATTTGGCCTGTATCGAGCGAGTAATTTTCGAAGCTAAGCACGGAAGGGCGGCGGCGTTGCGCGCAGTCACGCTCGGTCTTGCATAATCAGCGGGTACGCGAATCAAGCGGATACGAGAGAAATAAAGATGCAAGAGAGCATTCAAAGCCGGATATAGAGAGATTCACAATCGAGAAATGGACGCGCGGAGGTTGAACGAGTGCAGGAGTGCTCATGACGCCGTGCCAAGAGCGACGAGGACGACAGGAATCGATCGGAATGAGTGGCACGAATAGAGAAGTTATGATTTAAATTTGAAAGCGAGAAGCGTTTGGGTAGGGTCAGGTAGTATGGACAAGCATGACTACGCGGTGGATGCTGGCGTGAGCATCGCCGACGCGGGTCATCCAGTAACGGGGCACTTTCAAAGTGCGGAGAGAACCGCCCCAGAGAAGGGTGACTTGAGGGGCTGTCGAGAGAGCAGGTATAGTAGCAGCGTTGTCGCTGACGCCGACTGTGCACCGATTCTGTGCGGATACGCAGCCACCCCTTGACCACAGACACAAGCACTGGTAGCCAGAAGGATGCTTACAAGTTGATCAAAAGAGCGGAGCAAATAATTGTCGAGAAGGCTTTCCCCTTTGATCGAGGAGGTCGAGCTGAGACAACGGAGACGAGACGACAAGCAGGTCAAGGCACGGCCCGCTTGCCGACTGTTACCAGATCGCGGCTCGGTGCGACCCGGTGTCTCCGTTTTCGATCTGGTTCCACTCCGCTAACGCCTCTTCCGCTCCCCCGTCCTCGCGAGTCCGTTCCCTCGTCAGTGCCTTCCTCTTCTTTCTTGCCTCATTTCTCAACATTAACTAAAACAAGATTACTAACCTATACGTTTCTTTATGCCTACTCAGGGACCACAGCATTCTTATATCCTCGGCGCGTCTCCAACATGGCTTATGCCCCAGCCCGCAGATGTCATCGAGCCTTTCGTCAAGCTTGCTCCAACACCGCGCGTTGATTTAGCTCTGGCGCTGCTATCACTTTGGACTCTGGGCTGGGTCGCCTCCTCACGCTTGCGCATCATCTCGCGCCACGTCCGTCGCGTTCGCCCCTGACACTTCCTGATCGTTTCGGCCACGTAAACTCGTCAGATTACTCGCGCTTGTCTGCGCATCGCTCGACACATTGCGCACCTGCTATTCTGCGCCGAACGACCCGTCCCTTGTCGCATCCCGTTCACCAACGACCCACCTCTGGCATTCCTTATTCATTTCAACTCGTGATTGCGTGCTGTCTAATGGAATGCACTTCTTCATTGCTGTGATTCCCAACTCGGCTGCCAGTGCCGTCACATGTCTGCCTCTGCGCTCATCATGTTACCCTCCTCATGGCTTGCGGGACCTCCTAACACCAACGGATGGTCAAGCTCGAGATCGATACCTTCCCGGTAACAAGATCTACCTTCCAAGGGCAAGTTCGCCGTCCGCGGTGATGGAAACGTCAGTTACTTGGGCGTGACCTCCTTTCTCCTCCAACTCACCAGCCACTCGTTGTAGATCTTCAGGTTCAGCACATCCAAGAGCGAGTCTCTGACGCACCAGCGCAATAACCCGCGCAACATCGCCTGGACGGTCGTCTCCCGCCACATGCACGAGAAGGGCGTCGCGGAGGAGGGCGCCAAGAAGCGCGCGCGCAAGAACGTCAAGCACCAGCGTGGAACCGTCGGTGCTGGTGAGTCCTATAGCCTCCCAGCTCCTTTGTCTTCCCAATCCAGTCCACGCGTCCCTCGTCACGTGGTACCTTCCCTGCCACCTGCCCTGCCCGCCGGCGTCTTGTCCCCGTGTTCCGTCATTCGCTTGCCCACTATCGTGTTCATCTTCATCTCATCGCCTTTCCTCCATCTACCCGACGTGCCCGCCTTATATGCACCATCGCTGCTCTCATTAGCGCGTGGCGCGGTCGGCACATCGAGATCGCACTTTGCGAGTCGCTTTTTGGCCGGCACCACTGCACTTGATGTGGTCGGTCGGTCACTCTAGCGGCCCGACATTCATGACTCCTGGCCGGTATACTCGTTAGTGTTCTTAGTCCCGCTCCTACTCAGTCGCATTGGGCCCGCCCGTCATCCACATCCTACTGTTTTGGTTGCTCGTCGACGTTCCGTCCCAACCCTGGTCCTCGCTCACGTTCGTTTTACAATCGCGTTGTCCGCCATTGCGCTGTTGCTCCGCCCCTTCGCCTTCACCGCCTCCACTTAAGATCGCGCTGATGCTGATCTTGCTCAGACCTCGCAACAATCCTGGCGCGCCGTGGGCAGACCGAAAACCGCACGCACACCTGTCTGCCAGGCGCCATTGACAAGGCGAAGGCCGCAAAGAGGGAGGCGAGTTAACATACCAGCTTCTCCTGCTCATGTTGCATTGCACTCGTATGCGGTCGCCATGCGGCTTGCGATCTGTGCATTTCATCCTGGGTCGCTTCACGTAACGTCTTGCTCAAACTTTGTTCCTCGTTTCAGAAGGAGGCTGCAAAGAAGAAGCCCGCAGCACCTACCAAGTCCTCCGCGCCCAAGGTCTCGAAGCAGCAGATGAGGGGCAGCGGTCTTGGCAAGCAGCCGAAGGCTCGGGTGTAAAGCATTGGTGGTGCGTCTGAATGTCTGCTTGCTTCTTATTATCTACTCATTCGTCGCTTCATTGTGTCTTCACTGCGCTCCTTCTCTACCCTTACGCTCGCTGCTATCTTTCTCCGCCACCGTTGTTCATGCTACCGCTCGCCTGTCGTCTATGCGCCTCCTGTCATGCCCTTGCCGCCGCCCCTATGCCTGTATGTCTACGCCCCGTGCGGGCGTCCAAAATATCACCTTGTTCCGTTGGAGCGCAGTTATGGCCTGATAGGCAGGATGATTTGATGTACGAGGCGAGCAAAACACCGCATGACTTCTTCAAAGTCAAAGCCGCCCTGCAGGCTGTGGCGTGTCTACTCGAATCGAGTGTTCTTCCGCCAACGCTCATCCATCCATCCTTGAGGGTGGCAGGTGCGAGGGCCCTGCTGGGATCATTACCGTTTGCCGAGGCGAGCTGGCAGGCCACACGGATATCCCATTTGCGGATCGCGGCGTCTTCAGAGCCCGAAATAATGAACCGCCCGTCCCGTGTGAATGCCACCGAAAGTACGGCTTTTGTGTGTCCATGCAGCGTTGCAAGTGGAGCACCTGTAATCGCGTTCCAAAGGCGCAATGTGGTATCTTCGGAACCTGTGGCAATGACGCACCCATCGATGGACCACGCCACAGAGAAAATGCTGCTTGTATGACCCTGAAGAACGAAGAGGTACTGACCCGCCGCGATGTCCCAGATGCGCGCTGCATTGTCATTCCCGCCGACCACGATTTGTGCACCGTCTGGTGAGAATGCGAGGGACCAGACTATCTCATCATCCGCGTGAAGCGGCTTGTGCGCTGGTTCGCCTGTGTCTGTACGCCAGAGATAGACCCGGCCACTGTCGTCTCCCGCAGCGACAAGTTCATCGTCAGGCGAAAACGCGACCGAATATGCCAGGCCAATGCAGTTCAGTGGGCCAACAGCTAATGCCTGTTGTGTTGCTACGTCCCAGATCCGCGCGGTCCTGTCGCCCGATGCCGATGCGAGCCGACGCCCGCTGTTCGAGAACGTCACGGCCATGACGGAACCGGTGTGTCCATGCATTGGCTCTCCAGCCACAGCTCCCGATTGCGCGTCCCGGAGCCGGAGGGTGTAATCAGTTAACTCCTGCTCTTGTTCCTGAGCCTGCTCCTGCTCCCGTGTCCTCCGCATCACCCACTCCAGCTCCCACGTCACCTCCCGTGCCAGCTCAAGCGTCTGCCTAACCTCCTCTCCCCGTAAGCTCCTCCAATCCTGCTCTTGCTCCTTCTCCCATGTCATCTCCTGCGCACTTGCCTGCTCCTGCATCCTCCCCCGCTCTCGCGCCCACACATGCGCCCGCGCTCGTGCCTGTGCTCGTGCCTGCACCCGCGCCTGCGCCGACACAATCAAGCGTCCGTCTGGAGAGATCGATACAGACGATGCCGATCCTCGGTGGCCACACAACGGCAGAAGCGTCGACTCGCCGGTACCTGCACACCACACCTGCACCGAGTTGTCGTTGGAGCCGCTGACAATTAATGTGCCGTCATGCGAGACCGCCAGCGAGCATACTGCGCTATTGTGCGCAGGCAGTGGCTGAACAGTCAATTGGCTACGTCCAGCACTCCATATCCTGATTGTGCCGTCATCAGAGGCTGAAGCGACATTCAGCCCATCCGGTGAGAAGGTAGCCCAGTTAACATCGCCTCCGTGACCACCAAGATCGACCCAAGAGGTATTCTGCAAGTCGGGCTGCAGGTTCCAAAGTCGGACGGTCTGGCCACCCACCGTCACTAACGATCGACCGTCTGGCAAAAATTGGACACAGTATATCGCGGTGTTCTGCTTCAGTGATACGATCTTCTCCCCAGTCTTGCATTTCAAGAGTTCTACACCGTTTCGGGTCGTTCCAGCAATGATCTCGCCATCCGGAGAGAGGTCGATGCCGCCTGTTGAAACCTTCGTTAACGGTTCGCGGACGGCTTTTCCGGTGCTGCTGTGCCACAGTCTGATTGTCCTATCTCGAGATCCGGATGCCAGAATATCTCCGTCCGGAGAGAAGGCAACACCCATGACTTCAATTATGTGTCCGAGCAGCTTGGTAAGCTTATCCCCCGTTTCGGGGTTCCAGATGCTCAAGGTGTTGTCAAACGAGGTTGATGCGAGACGAAAGCCATCTGGGCTGAACTTGACACAGTTCACTCGATAAGAATGACCAATCAGTTGCTGGTGACTCGTCTGACCTGGCGTGACAGTCCACACACATACGACACCTGACTGAGTGCCGGATGCAACTCACTTGCTGTTCCGAGCAAAATCGACTGTCACAACCGAGCCAGTACAACTCAGCAGCGGTGACCGCGCTTCCTCGCCCGTCCGAGTGTCCCATACACGGACCGAGCCGTCCAGGGAGCCAGAGGCAAGAATCCGACCATCAGAAGAGTAAGATACTGAGCTAACAGCGGCTTCGTGACCGGTGAGAGTCATGATACTGCGTCCTCCATGTGGGCCAATACCGAATGTATTGACGGTGATCGGGCCGGTGCAGCGCGGGGCAAACTCCTGATAGACAAGTGAGTCCTTGTCTGCAAATGGGAGGGCCGAGATGTAAATATGTGGCGCGCTTTTCTTGATGGCCTCGTAAGATGAAGCCACAAATGAGTTGGCGTCACGGAGGAATCGCGCCAGGTCAGAGACTGCGTGAGCATCCACTGTTCCAGCTGCAATGAAAAGCATTCTGGCAGCACGCCAGACCTGACGAAGGAGGGACATGACCTCGATCCAAGACAAGAGTCTCGGACGAACGATGGTGCCAATCTTGACGTCGAGGTCGCCTCTGTCGACCAGAGCAGCAACATGGTATACCCACTGCATACACGCGTACTCTAGAGAGAGACAGATCCTATCCGCGCGTCCTGGCGGGCTAGGCTCGTAGGAAGATCTGCTCTGCGAAATGTTGAAACGAAGCTTCTTGGCCATTACATCGAGACACCCGTGCGCCAGGACATCATGGCCGAGCGAGTACTGAATGCGAAGGTGATTGGGTGCACGGCTATACAGATAGTCGCCAAATGATGCGTGCACAGTCCGCAGGCCGGGCATGTCATCGTCCTCAGGCACGTGAACGACCGCGTGTAGCCGGGATAAACTCGCGGTCACGTCGTATGACTCCATGCCCATAAGATCTGACAATGCCGTAACAGACAACGTCATGCGGGTAGAAAGGAGCGAGGCCAGGAGACGCTGAAGTGCCGGCACATCCTCCTTTGCTGCGTCATTTAGAATGATCTCGTACATGCGGTCAAGTGGGGCTACGGCTTTGTCGTGAAGACCTTTTCGAGCTGGGTTGAGCAACTTCTTGAACTTGGCAACAGCCGCAGCAACCCCATCACCAAACATATGCGCAATGACGGTTGCAGCAACAATGAAAAGACCATCGCAAATTAGAACAAGATCCTCAACATCACTGTCCGTGATACTGGCTCGGAGCTTTGGCTTTACAGATAATTTGGCGTCGAGAGTCTGGGTGATGTATCTCCGGATATCTGCGTTCACTTCGGTGGTATCCGCGGTATGCAGTCGCAGGATCTGACTGAGCTTGTCGTTTGAGATAGAGGTGTCACGAATCTGAACCTCGGGTCGCGAGGTGATGAGGAACTTGATTGGCAGCTTGGGCTCGGATTGCGTCAGACTGACGAGCGCTTCGAGCATGCTGGTGACGACGGCGTGACACTTGACATCGTCGAGCATGCTGTCGGTGGTCTCCCCGCCACACTCATCGAGTGCATCGATGACGAACAGAATTGGTGCACCTGCGTTCCGGATAGCAGAAAGCGGTGCTCGAAGAAGATATTCGACCTGTGCTGTCACTTCTTTGTGTTGCATGTCGTCGTGGATGGTCTCAGCAAGAGCTAGGCGGAATTCTGTGGAGTTCCTGGCGAGAAGCTGTGCAAGAGTTGGAACGACACAGCGGATGTCGCGCTGCGCAGCCAAGCCGGTTGAACGAGCGCAGAAGAAGCTGCCACCAAATATGATCTCTGTGTCGGTACTGGCCTGCTCGCAAATAGTCTTTACAATCGAGGTCTTACCGGTACCCGCCATCCCGGTGATCCAGCAGATCTGCGGGGAATCGGGATCTTTGATCCAGGCGACCGTCTCGCTGAGGATGCGCACGCGCGTTTGCGCCATACAGCCTGTGTTAAACTGTGCGTCGTAAGCCGCCTTCGGAACATGCTGCTCGCCCAGGGCTAGAAAACATCAGATATGTCTTCATTTGACTAAAGAAACGTGTTATCTCACCAGAAGTGATTTTTCCAAGCGCCTTCTCGTGTAAAGTGCATTAGCAATATATGAGCGTGGCTAATCAAGCCACTGACCTGTTCCTCAACGGCCTGAACGATGTTGATCGCCCAATTATTGTTTGTGACCGTTCCATTTCCGGCGACGGTGGTGGTATTGCTGTTCTAATTTACGACGCTTGCCTGTGGCTCTCTGAGCAGCGCGCAAGATGAATGCTAGCAAACGTACCAGCACGCGGAAATCGGCAGAATCTTTCGCGAGAGGCGATTCTAGCCGCTACATACAGTTAGCGCTCACTAGAAACTATAGTCGAGGAACATTACCTGGCGAATGCATTCCAATCGCTTCTCGGCCGGAACGTGGTCTTCAAACTGATCGCAGCAGTCAACATAAACATGCAATACAATGCACTAGTTGTAGCTACCTCAAATCCTTGGAGAAGCGACCTCAATACTGTAAGCAGGCTCTTGACCTGGCCCAATTCCGGGACATGTTGTAGCGCTTGGCCGGTGGCGCCGGAGTGGGAGACACACAAGAGCGCATCCTGGATGAGCATAGCCACCCTAAATGTTGGATAAGCAAACAAGAATATCTGTGTTTGCTTTTACTTGCAATGCAATAGCGCTTAAGAGATTTTGAAGATCCTTGGATGTGGCCAGGACTGCCGCTGTCGAAACACTTGCAACAGCTTTGAAGCTACGCAGTCTAGCCTCAAGCGCGGCAAACTCGTGCTCAACAGCGCCGTGTCCCTATATGACTGGCTTAGAGTGCGGCAGTCGCTATTTCAGGTCGAGCGTGCATACCTCGAGGGAGTGTCCAACCCTGACCAGCTCAGCGAGCGCGATCTGAAGCGGTATAAAGAGGTTCTCGTTGCCGCGTTCCATTGCGCCTCGAAGTTGATCAAAAGCGGAGCTTGAGTCACCAGCGACAGGCACAGTTTTTGCGGCAGCTTCTGGTACCTTCGGTGTTGCTACTGGGTGTGTCTCATCGCGCGGCTCGCCCTCAACCTGAACAAGACATAGAGCGCGACGTTTCGCCTTGACGCGAAAGTTGAAGGAATGGGGCGATGAGCCCAAGTGCCCAGATCATGTCGACAGCGAAAGGAGAAGAGGTTGACGTGCTGGGTCCGGAGTTTGGGCTGCCAAATAAGGAAATAGAGCACGGCTTATATCCGACCAATGGAATCATCCGCGGGAATGGCTGTGGGAAATAACGGGCAGCAGTAATAATTTATCAGACAATTTTTTCTGGCGATCGTGATCGAAGGAAACGAGGGATGAAAGAGGCGAAACGAATGAATAGCATAGCGCAATCAATGCTTGTACAAGTCACTTTGAAAGTCACAACACTCAGGTTAAGATGGCAAGCACGCTGATTTCGCATTCTCAACATGCCAAGATGCAATCAAGGCATATTTCGCGAAGCATCAATGGCGACAGAAAGTCTAGCAGTGATTCAAGTTGAAGACATGAATGGACGACAAGAGCAAGACTGCGTCTTCGGAAGGACGTGGGAGTAGTTGTGACGTTGCATGAAAAGCAGCACGAGCCGAGCAGCAGGTATTAGTAGCACAAATGAAGTGTGTATGATATCAGGATGAAGGCGAGGAGTACC